>Ga0207689_10002923_pt1 | contig 15774 bp, 15 predicted proteins | sample KBSMisM52_FD_184312 | JGI IMG/M metagenome (GOLD analysis project Ga0207689, IMG submission 184312) | Miscanthus rhizosphere microbial communities from Kellogg Biological Station, Michigan, USA - KBS Miscanthus M5-2 (SPAdes) (version 2) | ecosystem: Host-associated > Plants > Roots >... | reverse complement strand
CATCGCCGCCGGCCTCGATCACTCGGTTGCGCACGCCGGCTGAACGTCCCCTGGAACCGGGCCGCGTGACAGTCCCTCGCGGCGGGACGTCCCTCTAGGGGATGCTGCGCGCCGGCTCAAGGAACGGCGGCCCACGGGTCGACACCATTTGTATGCCGTGGCGCGCGTGGATCGTCGGAGTGTGCGCCGCCGCGATCACCCTGTCGACGGTCGTGGCGGTGTCGGCCGCGGCACCCGGATAAGCGGGCGCGATCAGGATGGTCTCGACACCTTCGCGCGCGAGGTCGCCGCGGAAAGTGCGGATCGAAGTGGAGACGCCGTTGACCCGGGGAAAGTAGACGTCGGAAACGAACAGTACCCGCATGCCTGTGGAGCGACCTTCTGGACTAGACGAGCGCGGCGCCGATCGAACCGGTGATCACGCCTAACAAGGCGCCGACCAACACGTCCGTCGGGTAGTGCAAGCCCAGCACCACGCGCGAGGCGGCGATGGCCAGCGCCAGCGGCACCAGCACGACGCTGAGCTCGGGGAAGGCGGCGCAGGCCTGCCAGGTGAAAGCCACCGCGTGCAGCGTGTGGCCCGAGGGGAAGCTGTAGCGATCCAGCGCGCGCGTACCGGCCACGATTCCGGCGAGGCTGATATACGGCCGTTCGCGGACCAGTCGCGACTTGAGATACTTGTAGAGGCCGACGCCGATCACGCCGACGACGGCCATGCGCAGCGCCGGGTAAAGCGCCGCTTCGCCGTAGATGACCGGCAGCAGGACGATCAGCGCGTACCAGAACATTCCGTCGCCGAGCTTGCTGATCGCGGTGAAAATCTCCCTGACCGCTCGCTGACTGCAGCCGCGGTTGAGACGCAGGCACCATGCATGCTCGATCGCATCCACGCGCCTGAACAACTCTGCGGTTCGTACGCCGTTCATGACGTTGCTCCGTAGCGCGTACTATTCGTGCCGCAGGCTGCAATGGATTGACGGCCGCGTGACACTTCTGTGATTCAGCAACTTGGAGCAGAATCTGCGAGCGACTTCACATATGCCGCCGATTTGTTACATCCGCGTTACGCCATGAACCTGCTGTTGATCGAAGACCACGCCGACATCGCGGCGAACATCACCGAGTTCTTCGAGGGCCGCGGCGACGCCGTCGAGCACGTCGCCGACGGCGCGGCGGGCCTGCAGAAGGCGCTGTCGGATCCGTACGACGCGATCGTTCTGGACCTGCTTTTGCCGGGACTCGACGGCCTGTCGCTGTGCCGCCAACTGCGCCACGCAGGGCGCACGCAGGTCCCGGTGCTGATGCTGACGGCCAAGGATCTGCTCGCCGACAAGATCGAAGGCTTCGAGGCCGGCGCGGACGATTACCTGGTCAAGCCGTTCTCGCTAGCCGAGCTCGACGTGCGCCTGAAAGCGCTGGTGCGGCGGACGCGGCTACCGGAAACGCCGCGCATCCTGAGCGTCGGCGACCTCCGCTTCGATCTCGACACGCTCGAAGCCGAGCGCGGCAGCGAGCGGCTCAAGCTCAACCCCACGACGCGGCGTCTGCTGATCGTCCTGCTGCAGAATGCACATCGCGTCGTCACGCGCCAGGAGCTCGAGCGCGAGCTGTGGGGCGACTCGCCGCCGCAGGGCGATTTCCTGCGCGCTCACATGCACGCGCTGCGTACGGCAATCGACAAGAACTTCCCGGTCAAGCTCCTGCACACGATCCATGGCACTGGCTATCGCCTTTCGGCAGAACCGGTTCGTTCGTAAGCTGAACGACTGGTACTCGCGCCTCAGCCTGCGGGCGCGCATCGCGGGCACGATGATCGCGCTCGTCGCGAGTGCCGGTCTCGTGCTGAGCGCCTGGGCCTATCTCGCCGACGAGCAGTTGAAGCGCAACATCACGCTCGACCTCTTGTCCGAGGAGCTCACGCACTTCGAGCAGCGCATGCGCGTCGATCGTGGCGCCGAGCCGCTGCGCTCGGCGCGTCTCGCGATCTATCGTTCGAGCGATCTGGCCGAGCTGCCGCGGCACATCGCGATGCTGAAGCCCGGCGAAATGCATCGTGTGCGCTCCGGCGGACGCCTGCTCGACGTGCTGGTGCGCGACGGCGATTTCGGCCGGTTGTACATCACGTATGACGTCACGACATATGCGACCCAGGACGCGATCGCGTTGCTCGTGCTAGGAATCGGCGTGATCGCGATCGTCATGGTGGCTGCGCTGGCGGCGTCGGCGATCTCCAGGCGGCTCGTCGAGCCGGTAACCGCGCTCGCGGCGCGATTGACGGAGATCGACCCCGGCGAGCGTCACGTGCGTATCGGTGCGCAGTTCGCGGGCAACGAGCTGGAGCCCATCGCTCGCTCCGTCGACATGTTCATGGAGCGGCTCGATGGTTTCGTCGAGCGCGAGCAGTCATTCACTGCGACTGCGAGCCACGAGTTGCGGACGCCACTCGCTGTGATGCGTGGCGCGGTCGAGTTGTTGGAGACGTCTGCTGCTGATCGACCGGGCGCCGGCAAAGCGCTCGCACGAATTCAGCGAGCCGTGCGCGAGATGACGGAATTCACGGACGCGCTGTTGGCGCTATCGCGCGAACAGCAGGCGGCCGCGGCGAGCGAAACGACGTGCGATGTCAACGCAGTGCTGGCGCGCGTCGTCGAGGATCAGCGCAGCGTGTCGCCGGGCAAGCGCATCGTGCTGGAGATCGAGACCGGCACGAAACTGCAGGTAGCGGCGCCGGAGAGCATGGTCGCGATGACGATCGGCAATCTCGTACGTAACGCAGTCCAGCACGGCACGGGCGGCGAAGTGCTTTGCCGTTCGCAGGGCCACGAACTGGTGGTAACGAACGCCGGAACATTGCCGACGGAGAATCTGTCAGCCGCGCCGCGTCGCTTCACCACGCACCCCGGCGGCCACGGCATGGGCCTCTATCTGGTGCGGCGGATCTGCGAGCGCTACGGCTGGGATATTCGCCTCGAAAACGGGCCGCGCGGGGTCACGGCGCGCGTGGGATTTGCTTAGTAGCCGGAGGCTCCGTCGCTTCGACCGTCGCCCGCTAACGTGGAACGGCCGTCTCTGCTAGGATCTCGCACCCCGAAACGACCCTACTTTCCGTCCTCACGGAGACTCCATGTCGACCGCTCTCAAGCTCAACGTGCCCGCACAGGGGCAAAAGATCACGATTGCCAACGGCAAGCTCGCCGTTCCCGATCAACCGATCATCCCGTTCATCGAGGGTGACGGCACCGGCCCGGACATCTGGCGCGCGTCGGTGCGCGTCATGGATGCGGCCGTGCAGAAGGCCTATGGCGGCAAGCGCAAGATCCATTGGATGGAGGTGTTCGCCGGCCAGAAGTCGAACGATCTGTACAACACCTGGCTGCCGGACGAGACCGTCGCGGCTTGCCGCGAGTACCTGGTCTCGATCAAGGGCCCGCTGACCACGCCGATCGGCGGCGGCATCCGCTCGCTCAACGTGGCGCTGCGCCAGATGCTCGACCTGTACGTCTGTCTGCGCCCGGTGCGCTGGTTCAAGGGAGTGCCCTCGCCCGTCAAGGCGCCGGACAAGGTCGACATGACGATCTTCCGCGAGAACACCGAGGACATCTACGCGGGCATCGAGTTCGAGGCCGGCAGCGCCGACAACAAGAAGTTCCTCGAGCTGTTCCAGCAGGCGTTCCCGAAGCAGTACGCCAAGATCCGCTTTCCGAATACTTCCGGCATCGGCATCAAGCCCGTGTCGCAGGAAGGCACGGACCGGCTGTTCCGCGCAGCCATCGAGTACGCGATCGTCAACAAGCGCAAGAGCGTGACGATCGTGCACAAAGGCAACATCATGAAGTTCACGGAAGGCGGCTTCCGTAACTGGTCGTACGCGCTCGCGGAGAAGGAGTTCGCGCAGCAGACGTACACCTGGGATCAGTGGGAGCGCACCAAGGCCGCGAAGGGCGAGAAGGCTGCGAACGAAGAGCAGGATGCGGCGAAGAAGGCCGGCAAGATCATCATCAAGGATGCGATTGCCGACATCACGCTGCAGCAGGTGCTGACCCGTCCGGAAGAGTTCGACGTGATCGCCACGATGAACTTGAACGGCGACTACCTGTCGGACGCGCTGGCGGCGCAGGTCGGCGGCATCGGCATCGCGCCGGGCGGCAACATCAACTACGTGACCGGTCACGCGGTGTTCGAAGCGACGCACGGCACGGCGCCGAAGTACGCGAACCAGGACAAGGTGAACCCGGGCTCGGTGATCCTCTCCGGCGAGATGATGCTGCGTTACATGGGCTGGGTCGAAGCGGCCGACGCGATCATCAACGCGATGGACAAGACGATCGGCCAGAAGACCGTCACGTACGACTTCGCGCGCCTGATGGAAGGCGCGAAAGAAGTGAAGTGCAGCGAGTTCGGCGACGCCCTGATCCGAAATCTATGATGTTCCGAAATCTATGATGTTCCGAAATCTGTAATGTTTTGCACACTGTGACGTGGCCGCCCTTTCCTCCGCCAGCAGCCGCGACGCACTCGTAGACGAGTGCGCCGCGGCGCTCGTTCAGAACTTCGCCGACTACAACGCCGAGTTTCGTGCCATCACGCGGCGCGCGCCGCAGCGCTTCGAGGAGCGCGATTGGCGTGGCAGCCAGCGCGATGCCGTCGAGCGTATCGAGCTCTACGATAAGTGCGTCACCCGCGCTGTCACGCACATGCGCGAACGCCTCGGCGAGGATGCGATCGAGCGCGCTCTGTGGAGCAGCATCAAGCGCCGCTTCACCGAGCTGATCGACGAGCTGCCGGACCTCGAATTCGACAAGACCTTCTTCAACTCGGTCACGCGCCAGACCTTCGGCACGATCGGCGTCGATGCGGCGGTCGAATTCATCGCGCTCGATTTGAATCCGATCGGCCGGATCACCACCGCGATCGAGACCAACGTCTACGGCAATCGCGGCTCGCTCGAGCTGCTGTTCGAGGAAGTGCTCGCCGATTTCCGCTTTCGCACGCCGTATCTCGACTTCGATCGCAGCGTCCGGATCATCACCAACGAAGTCCGCGCCCATTGTGACGTTATGGGCGAAGCGGATTCCGATGCATCGCGCCCGCCGCTGCAGGTCGAGCAAGTCGAGCTGGTGCGCGCGCCGTTCTTCCAGATGACGCGCGCGTATCTCGTCGGCCGCATCTCCGGCAAGGGCTGGATGCTGCCGTTCGTGCTGGCGCTGAAGAACACCGAAAGCGGCGTGCTGATCGACGCAATCATGATGGACGAGAGCTCCGTCAGCATCCTGTTCAGCTTCACGCGCTCGTACTTCCACTGCGACCTGCCGCACGTCGGCCAGGCGGTCGTGTTCCTCAAGACCATCCTGCCGCGCAAGCCGGTCAGCGAGCTGTACACCGTGCTCGGCCGCGCCAAGCAGGGCAAGACCGAGCGCTATCGCGAACTGTTCCGACACCTGCAGCAGAGCACCGACCAGTTCGTGCACGCGCCGGGCGATCGCGGACTGGTGATGATCTGCTTCACGCTGCCGTCGTTCGACGTCGTGTTCAAGATCATCCGCGACCGCTTCGCGTATCCGAAGAACGTGCTGCGCGAAGAAGTGCTGAAGAAGTACGAGCTGGTGTTCAAACACGACCGCGCCGGCCGCCTGGTCGATGCGCAGGAGTTCAAGCGCCTGCAGTTTCCGACGGCACGCTTCTCCGACGAGGTGATCGCGGAGCTCAAGAGCGAAGCTGCCGGCACCGTGCGCTTCGAGGACGACCAGCTGGTCATCGGCCACATGTACATCGAGCGGCGCATGACGCCGCTGAATCTCTACATCCGCAACGCCTCACGCGAGGATGCGGAGCGCGCGGTGCTCGACTACGGACAGTGCATTCGCGACCTGGCGGTGACGAACATCTTCGCCGGCGACCTGCTGCTGAAGAACTTCGGCGTGACGCGTCACGGCCGCGTGATCTTCTACGACTACGACGAGCTGTGCGCCGTCACCGACTGCCGCTTCCGCGACGTGCCGCAGGCACAGAACGAAGAAGACGAGATGCGCGCCGAGGCCTGGTTCCACGTCAACGAGAACGACGTGTTCCCCGAGACCTTTATGCAGTTCCTGGGCTTCGACCCGCAGCTCAAGGAAGCTTTCCTCAAGGTGCACGGCGAGATCATGACGGCCGACTGGTGGCGCGGGATTCAGGCGCGACTGACGGAAGGCGAAGTGCTGGAAGTGCTGCCGTATCACCGGCATCGCGTGCGAGTGTTCGGCAGCCTCTAAAAGAAAGAACCCTCCCGACAAGGGAGGGTCCAGAGGGGGATGTTGTCGGATCGGATATAGGAGACTACTTGCGCGTCTCGTCGTCGTGTTTCTCTTCGTAAATCTCGCGGCTCTCCTGATTCAGCTGCTGGTGCAGATCCTGGCGCTCGTCGTGCGTCAGGGTGCCGTCTTCCTTGTACGTGTGCTCGAGATCGCGGATGTCGCGGCGCTCGGTGCGCAGCTCCTGCGCCTCGCCGTGCGTCAGCTCGCCTGACTTCACGCCCTGCTGGATGCGCGCGGTCTGATTCGCCTGACGCTCGTTCACGCCCGGATCACGGACAGCGGCCGGCGGCCGGCTCTGCTCGTCGTGCTTCTGGCGATAGATGTCACGACTCGCCTGGTTCTGCTCGTGGTGCAAGTCGCGGCGTTCTGCTTCAGTCAGCTTGCCGTCCGACTTGTAGCCGCGCTCGAGCTGACGGATGTCGCGCTGTTCTTCGGCAAGCCTGCCGGTTTCGCGACGCGTGAGCTCGCCGGACTTCGCGCCCTGCTGAATGCGCTCACGCTGATTGTGCTGGCGCTGGTTGACGCCCGGATCGCGCGTGTTGGCATCGGCTTGGCTCGCGCTCGCGACGCCAAGCACGCCGGCCAGCGTCAGCACTACTGCGGAAAACTTCTTCATTACGGGCCTCCTGAAAAGGCGTTGGTTTCGAGCGTTCAACGCCCCACCCGGCCGGCGGTTGACGCGGCTAACCAGGTAATTTCAGGGGTAGCCCTATTCTTGTTAAATTGCCGCCCATGCAACGCGCGCTCTTCATCCTCGGAATCCTCATCTCGCTCGTGGGACTCGCGTGGCCGTGGGTATCGAAGCTGCCGCTCGGGCGCTTGCCCGGCGACTTTCTGATCGAGCGTCCGGGGTTCAGGCTGTTCCTGCCGCTCACGACGATGGTCGTGATCAGCGTGCTGATCTCGCTTATTTTGATGCTGTTCCGCAAGTAGTCAGTATTTCTGCAGCGCCTGCTGCAGGTCGTCGATCAGATCGTCGGCGTCCTCGATACCGATCGACAAGCGCGCGGTGCGCTCCGAGATGCCGGCCCACTGACGCTCCTGCGCGCTGAAGTCACGCGGGTTGATCAGCCTCCCCGGCCAAACCAGCGATTCCGTCGAGCCGAGACTCGCGGAGATCGCGAACAGCTGCAACGCCTCGCTGAAGCGCGCGGCATCCTCGTGCAGCTCGATCGTGACCATCGCGCCGAACTCGTGCATCTGCGTGGCCGCGAGCACATGTTGCGGATGAGACGGCAGCCCGGGATAACTGACCCGTGCGACCTGCGGCTGCGCCTCCAGAAACGTCGCGAGCGTCAGCGCATTCGCGCACTGGCGCTCGTAGCGCAGCGGATAGGTTTTCAAACCGCGCTGGATCATGAATGCCGTGTGCGGATCGAGCGTTGCACCGAGGATGATCGAATCCGTATGCATCGCGTTGATCAGCTCCTTGCGCGCGATGACTGCCCCGCCCATCACGTCGCCGTGCCCGGACGCGTACTTCGTCAGGCTGTGCGCGAAGATGTCGATGTCGAACTGCCCGTGGTTGTGGAAACCAGCGAACGTGTTGTCGAGCAAGGTCAGCGCACCATGCGCGCGCGCCGCTGCAATCATACGCTCCAGCGAAGCGACCTTGAGCACGGGATTCGTCGGCGACTCGAACACGATCAAGCGGGTCGGCCGCTGCGCGAGCGTGCGCTCGATGCCTGCGACATCCTCGATCGACAGCATCGTGTGCGCGATTCCATAGCGGGATAGCACGCGCCGGATCATGTAGCGCGTCGGCTGGTACATCTCGGCGAACATCAGGACGTGATCGCCCTGCTTGCACAGCGACAGCATGGCGAGATTCGACGCAGCTACGCCCGATGCGGTGAGCAAGCAGCCATCGCGGCCCTGCAGCTCGGCCAGCGTCAGCTCGAGCTGCCGCAACGTCGGGTTGGCGACGCGCGAATATTGAAAGCCCTCGCGCTGACCGCGCGACTCGCGCTCGCTCTCGGCGACGCTGTCGAAGGTGAACTTGACCGACTGGTAGATCGGCGCGACCAGCGGCCGATTGTCCGGCGGCACGTCCACGGCCGGCGGGTGATTGACCCGTGTCGGAGGCTTCATACGCGGCAAAGACGTTCGGCGGCTTCTTCCAGAGTCGAGTCGTTCTTCGCGAAGCAGAAGCGCAGAACCGAGAGCTTCGGCGCATTCGCGTAGAACGGCGAAACCGGTATGGACGCGACTCCTGCTTCGCGCAGCAAGGTGTCGGCGAACTCGACGTCGCTCTGCTGCGAGACCGAGCTGAAGTCGAGCAGCTGAAAATAGGTGCCCGCGGCCGGCGTCCAGCTGAAACTGGAGTTGTGCAGGCAATCGAGAAAGCGGTCGCGCTTGCGCTGATAGAACGCGCTGAGCTGCGAGTTGTGCTCGGGCGACGCTTTGAGGAAATCCGCGATCGCGAACTGCAACGGCGCCGCGATGCTGAAGGTATTGAACTGGTGCACGCGACGAATCTCGCGCGTCACCTCCTGCGCAGCAACCGTGTAGCCGACGCGCCAGCCCGTGGCATGCATGGTCTTGCCGAACGAGAACACGGCGACACCGCGCTCGTACAGCTCCGGGTGACCGATGATGCTCGCGTGCGCCGCACCGTCGTAGATCATGTGCTCGTACACTTCGTCCGACAGCACCATCGCCGACGTCGGCCGCAGCAGGTCCGCGAGCACATCGAGGTCGGAAGCACTTGCGATCGTCGCAGTGGGATTGTGCGGCGTGTTGATCATCACGAGCCGCGTTCGCGGCGACAGCACCTGCCGTACGCGTTCCCAATCGATCTGAAAGCGCGGCGGCTGCAGCGGCACGTGAATGGGTCGGCCGCCTGCGAGCAACACCGCCGGTGCGTAGGAATCGTACGAAGGATCGAACAGGATCACCTCGTCGCCGGGATGCACCAGCGCCTGCACGGCGGAGAAGATGCCTTCCGTCGCTCCGAGCGTGATCGTGATTTCGTTCTCGTTGTCGAGCAACCGGCCGTAGCTTGCGCCGAGCTTGAGCGCGATCTGCTCGCGCAGCTGCGGAACGCCGATCATGGGAGCGTATTGATTGTGACCGGCGGCGACGTGATACGCGACCAGGTCCTTCAGTTTTGCCGGCGCGTCGTAGTCGGGAAATCCCTGCGCCAGGTTGATCGCATTCAGCTCGCGCGCACGGTTGGTCATGACCGTGAAAATCGTCGTGCCGACGTGCGGGAGCTTGGAGCGGATCATGGGAGACGAGTGACGATGGTCACGAGGGTCACGGAAGTCACGAGGGTTTCGCAAGTCATCGAGCTATCGGCGGTGACAAAGCTCGTCTGAGCCCGGCAAGCATGATGCGGATGGCGCGAATCCTGCGCAAGGAGTCTTCGTTGCGCGGCAGAAAGCCAAGGTCTTCGCACAGTGCGCACTGAACTTCCAGCTCCGCCAGAGAACCCATGGAAATCGCCAGAAACCGCGAAAAGTCAGCGCGCGAATCCCGCGCAGCGCCCTCAGCAAGGTTCGACAGTACGGATACGGCTGAGCGCCGCATCTGCGACTGAAGCCCAAATCGTTCTTCAACAGGAAGCTGCGCAGTCATTCGATATGTGTCTGCGGCCAGTACTCGCGCCAGCTTCCACACCTCCAGGTCTTCGTGACTTCGTAGCTTGCCAGAACGCATCGTGCCTCCCTGGCGCGATCCTGCGTCATTCCGTGACTCTGTCCTTCGTGACTTTCGTGACCCTCGTGACCCGCGTCACTTCAGGGTCACGCCTGCCGCCAGCTGCATGTCGCGCTGTCGGCGTTTCTCCTGCCTCGCCATGAGGATGCCGGCGATGATCACGCCGATCGTCACCAGCGCCACCATGATCGTCGCGAGCGCATTGATGTCCGGGCTCACGCCGAGGCGCACTTTCGAGAATATCACCATCGGCAGCGTGCTCGAGCCCGGACCGGAGACGAAGCTGGTGATCACCAGGTCGTCGAGCGAGATCGTGAACGACAGCAGCCAGCCCGAGATCAGCGCCGGCGCGATGATCGGCAGCGTGATCACGAAGAAGACCTTGCCCGGACGCGCGCCGAGATCCATCGCGGCTTCTTCCAGCGAGTCGTCGAGAGTCGCGAGGCGCGACTGCACGATGACAGTGACGTAGGCGAGCGTCAGCGTGATATGTGCGATCGTGATCGTCGTAAAGCCGCGACCTTCGGGCCAGCCGAACACCTGCTCCATCGCGACGAACAGCAGCAGCAGCGAAAGTCCCGTGATCACTTCCGGCATGACTAGCGGCGCGGTGGTCATGCTCGACAGCAGGGCGCGTCCCTTGAACTTGCCGAAGCGCGCCAACGCCGTGCCAGCGAGTGTGCCGAGAATCACCGCACCGGTCGCGTTGATGGCCGCGACCTTCAAGGACAGCCACGCGGCGTCGAGGATCTGCTGATTCGCGAACAGCCTGCCGTACCACTGCGTCGAGAAGCCGCCCCACACCGTCACGAGCCGCGACTTGTTGAACGAGTAGACGATCAACGACAGGATCGGTCCGTACAGGAAGATGAACCCGAGGATCAGTGTGCTGAGACGGAACGCGCTGAGGTTCTTGTTCATCGCTACGTGCCCCGCGCTTCGGCTGCCTGCGCTCGCTGCAGCAGCGCGATCGGAATCAGCAGCAACAGCAGCAGTGCGATTGCCACTGCGCTCGCCACCGGCCAGTCGCGATTACTGAAGAACTCGGTCCACAGCACTTTGCCGATCATCAACTGCTCCGGCCCGCCAAGCAGCGCAGGAATCACGAACTCACCCACCGCGGGGATGAACACCAGCAGCGAGCCGGCAACGATGCCCTGGATCGACAGCGGCAGCGTGATCTGCATGAACGCTTTCCACGGCCGCGAACCGAGATCCGCGGCGGCTTCGAGCAGCGTCAGATCCATCTTCTCCAGGCTCGTGTACAGCGGCAGGATCATGAACGGCAGATACGAGTAGACGATGCCGACGTAGATCGCGAAGTCGGTCTGCAGCATCACCAGCGGCTGATCGATCACCCCGAGCCACATCAGAAAGTTGTTGATGAGCCCGTTGTTCTTGAGGATGCCGATCCACGCGTACACGCGCAGCAGGAACGACGTCCAGAACGGCAGGATCACCATCATCAGCAGGATGTTGCGCCACATGGTGTTGGCGCGGGCGATGGAATAGGCGATCGGGTAACCGACCAGCAGGCACAGGAGCGTCGAGACGGCGGCGATCTTCAGCGAGTTGAGATACGCGGTCCAGTACAGGTTGTCTTCGACCAGATAGAGGAAGTTGCCGATGTTGAGCTTGATCTCGAGAATGCGCTCCGACGTCCAGGCGAAGATCGGCTGGTACGGCGGCAGCGCGATCTGCGTCTCGGAGAAGCCGATCTTCAGCACGATCACGAACGGGATCAGAAAGAACAGCAGCAGCCACAGATACGGAACCGCGATCACGGCAGTGCGGCCCGTGACGCCCCACTGCACGAGGCGAGAGCGTGTCCAGCGATACGGCGGCAACGTCTCGAGGAAGCGCAACAGCAAGTACACGCCGACGCTACGGCGCTGAGGATGTGGCACCTCGGCGCGCGTGATCATTCCAGCAGCACTATCGGGCTGGACGCATGCCAGTGCAGATACACCGGCTGATCCCAGGTGATGTCGTCGGCGTGCCGGTACGCGTTGGGCTGCGTCACTCGCATCATCTTGCCGGTGCTGGTTTGCACCAGGTAGATGCTCATGTCGCCCATGTACGCGATCTCTTTCACGACGCCGCGCGTGACGTTGTCCTGCTGCTGCGGCGGCTCGACGGAGAGCTGGATCTTCTCGGGCCGGACCGCGGCCCAGACCACTGCGTCCGATGCGGCGCTGACGCCGTGGTTCACGTAGATCGTGCCCTCCATCTCGGGCGACGCAATCCGCACGTGGTCCGGCTCGTCTTCGACCATCGTGCCCTGGAATACGTTGATGTTGCCGATGAACTCGGCGACGTACTTGCAGTTCGGGTACTCGTAGATGTCTTTCGGAGTGCCAGTCTGCACGATGCGGCCGGCCTCCATGACGCCGATGCGGCTCGACAGCGTCATCGCCTCTTCCTGATCGTGCGTCACGACGATGAAGGTGACCCCGAGCTGCTCCTGCAGATTGACCAGCTCGAATTGCGTGTGCTCGCGCAGCTTCTTGTCGAGCGCGCCGAGCGGTTCGTCCAGCAACAGCAGCTTCGGCCGCTTCACCAGGGAGCGTGCGAGCGCGACGCGCTGGCGCTGGCCGCCTGACAACTGATGCGGCTTACGCTTCGCAAACTGCGTCAGCTTCACGAGATTGAGCATGTCGGCGACGCGAGTGGCGATCTCGGCCTTCGGCACGCGGTCCTGCTTGAGGCCGAACGCCACGTTCTGCTCGACCGTCATGTGCGGGAACAGCGCGTACGACTGGAACATCATGTTGACCGGCCGCTCGTACGGCGGGATGCCGGCCATGTCGACGCCGTCGATCGAAATGCGTCCGGTCGTCGGTTCTTCGAAGCCCGCGAGCATGCGCAGCAGCGTCGTCTTGCCGCAACCGGAACCACCAAGCAGGCAGAACAGCTCGCCGCGATAGACCTTCAGCGAAACGTCGTTGACCGCGACGAACTCGCCGAACTTCTTCGTGACGCTCTCGATGTTGATGTAAGGGACGGCCTGGGGATCGTTCCAGACCGGCACTTTCTGCTGCTGAGGCCGGTTAGTTGGGTTGGCAGCCATGAAAGTCGGCGCGCCGGACGCAATGCCCGGCGCGCTCCTGTTTTCGTTATTGACCCGTCTGGAACTTGGTCCACATCCGGTTCATCAGCCGTTGGAAGTCCTCGCCGTAGGCGAGCGAGGGGAAGAGCTTGGCCTTCACCTCCGGCGTCGGATAGATGCCCGGATCGTTCTTCACTTCGTCGCTCACCATCGGGAACGACGCAGCGTTGCCGTTGGCGTAGTTGACGAAGTTCGAGTCGTTGGCCGCGACCTGCGGCTCCATCAGGTAATTGATGAAGGCGTGCGCGTTCTTCGGATGCTTGGCGTCGGCCGGAATCGCCAGCATGTCGAACCACACGATCGTGCCTTCCTTCGGGATCGCGTACTTGATCTTCACGCCCTGGCCGGCTTCCGCCGCGCGATCGCGCGCCTGCAGGATGTCGCCGCTCCAGCCGACCGCGATGCACAGGTCGCCGTTCGCGAGATCGTCGATGTACTGCGAGGAGTGGATCTTGCGAACGAACGGCCGGATCGGCATCAGCTTCGCTTCCGCCGCCTTCAGGTCGTCTTCCTTCTGACTGTTCGGATCGCGGCCCATCCAGGCGAGCACCGTCTTGAGGATCTCGTCCGGCGCGTCCAGCAGCGACAGGCCGCAGTCCTTGAACTTGGCGACCAGCTTCGGATCGTAGATGTAGTTCCAGCTATCCGGCCGCGCGTCGCCGAGGATCTTCTTGATCTTGTCCTCGTTGTAGCCGATGCCGGTCGTGCCCCACAGGTACGGCACCGCGTACTCGTTGTTCGGGTCGTGCAGACCGACCCGGCTCATGATGTCCGGGTCCATGTTCTTCAGATTCGGGATCTGGCTCTTGTCGATCTTCTGGAACACGCCCGCCTTGATCTGGCGCTCCAGGAACGACGCCGACGGCACCACCAGATCGAAGCCCGAGTTGCCGGCGAGCAGTCGCGTCTCCAGCACGTCGTTCGAGTCGAAGACGTCGTACGTGACCTTGATGCCGGACTGCTTCTCGAAGTTCGGGACCGTGTCCTCGGCGATGTAGTCGGACCAGTTGAAGACATGCAGGATTTTCTCTTCCTGCGCAGCTGCACCGGGCTGCTGTGCCTGCTCTGCGACTTCCTTCTTACCGCAGGCGGCGACGGCGAGCACGATAGCGGCGGCCGTCAAAACAGTGCGAACCGGGTTATTCATTGGAGCTGTCTCTCCCCGTGGGTGGTTCGCGGCGCAGCGTAACGCACAAACGGGAGTCAGCGGAAGCGTCTGAAGTAGTGCATGTACAGATCCGTCTAGACGTTGAGGAGAAGGTGCTCGCGTTCCCAGGAGCTGATCACCTGCAGGAACGTCTCGTATTCGTTCTCTTTGACCGCCGCGTAGGCGATCACGAAGCGCTCGCCCAGGATGTCGATCAGCGGGCGCGCATCGCGCAGCAACCGCAGCGAGTCTTCGATGTTCCGCGGCAGCGAGAACGGCAGATCGTAGGCGCTGCCGGAGATCGGTTCGGAGGGTTTCAGCCCCTCGACCATACCCAGGTAGCCGCAGGCGAGCGACGCGGCGATTGCGAGATACGGATTGGCGTCCGCGCCGGCGATACGGTTCTCGACGCGCCGCGAGGCAGGGCTGGACACCGGCACGCGCAGGCCCGCGGTGCGGTTGTCGTAGCCCCACTGGGTGTTGATCGGGGCCGAGTAATGCCGCGTGATGCGCCGATACGAATTGACGTTCGGCGCGAACAGTGACATCGCCGCGGGCAGGTACTTCTGCAGCCCGGCGATGTGCGAGAAGAACAGCGCCGAGGGCCGACCCTCAGCGTCGCTGAACACGTTATTGCCGGTGTTCCGGTCGATGATGCTCTGGTGGATGTGCATGGCACTGCCCGGCTCGCGCGCCATCGGCTTGGCCATGAACGTCGCGTACATCTTGTGGCGCAGCGCCGCTTCGCGCGCAGTGCGCTTGAACAGGAACACCTGGTCGGCGAGCGACAGCGCGTTCCCGTGCAGCAGGTTGATCTCCATTTGCGCGGCGCCGTCCTCGTGGATCAGCGTGTCGATCTCGAGGTCCTGCGCCTCGCAGAACGCATACACGTCGTCGAACAGCGGATCGAACTCGTTCACCGCCGCGATCGAGTAGGACTGGCGTCCCGCCTCAGGACGTCCCGACCTGCCGACCGGCGGCTTGAGCGGGTAGTCGGAGTCGATGTTCGGCTCGACCAGGAAGAACTCGAGTTCAGGCGCGACCACTGGCTCCCAGCCGTGCTGCGCGTACAGCTCCAGCACGTGCTGCAGCACATAGCGCGGCGCCATGGTCACGGGGCGGCCGTCCGAATAGAAGCTGTCGTGGATGACCTGCGCGGTCGGCTCGGCCGCCCACGGCACGACGCGGATCGTGTTCGGATCCGCCTTGAGCACCACGTCGATCTCGGACGGACTGATGGCGCGCTCTTCGTCCGGATAATCGCCGGTCACGGTCTGCAGGAAGACGCTCTCCGGCAGGCGCATGCCCTCTTCTTCCGCGAATTTCTCCGCGGGCATGATCTTGCCGCGCGCTACGCCGGCCATGTCGGGGATGATCGCCTCGACTTCCGAGATGCCGTGCTCTTTGAAGAACTGCTGGATGACGCTCATAGACGATGCCCTTTGCGGCCTTCGTGCGCGCGCTCGCGCGCCGCCTCACCGAAAGCCGCGAATAGCGCGACGGAAAATGGGTTCTCGCCGAACTGCCACTCGGGGTGCCACTGCACCGCTATGGCGAACGAGGGC
>Ga0207689_10002922_pt1 | contig 15776 bp, 20 predicted proteins | sample KBSMisM52_FD_184312 | JGI IMG/M metagenome (GOLD analysis project Ga0207689, IMG submission 184312) | Miscanthus rhizosphere microbial communities from Kellogg Biological Station, Michigan, USA - KBS Miscanthus M5-2 (SPAdes) (version 2) | ecosystem: Host-associated > Plants > Roots >... | reverse complement strand
TAAAATAATATTTTTTTGCAATCCAAAGTTGATTTTTACACCTGGGTTTAAAATTGATCAATTATGACTTGTTACTATGAAGAGTAAATCTAAGTCAATTCATTTAAAATTTGGAGGTATCGAAAATAGTGACTAATGGATTAGATCTCAGGATGATAGATTAAATTTATGCCGATGAATTTAATTCCTTGATTACCAGACTCATGTAATCTCGAATATCATTTTCAGAAAGCGATGTTTCAATTCCACTATTTTCTTTCATTTCTGCCGACGTTTTTTCGGCGATGGCAAATACCGAAGTTTGCAATTCTCTTTCCATTTGTGCTGTACCAATACTATCCAACAATTTGGATTGCTCCATCACGGATTTTCTTATTGCATTTCGTAATGTCAAATCTTGAGATAGCGTAACAGCGGCAGAGTATAGGCCAACATAAATTAGGTAAGTAGAAAGTCCTGTGAACGCAGTAGAAATAAGGCCAAATGGTGGGTATGCGGCTTGTGAAACTGTGGCAGAGCCAGCAATATAGAACATAAGCATTCCATAAGCAGCAAGTATCAGATATTGCCTTATCGCAGTTTCAGCTCTCAACGTTCTTGCAACAGAAAGAAATGCGGCACCAAAAATAATGCCCGCAACAACTGAAGAAATTGAAATTAGTAAAATATTGTTCATTATCTCAGTATCGGTCTCCCCAGTAGGAGAAAAAAATCCAAGAACAAATAGGGGAAAAGCTATAAGATAATAGACAAGCGCAAAGCCCATAATACTCCAGAATTTGGTTCTACCTATTTTCTTCATATATGGTCTCAAAAGTATGACAGTGCTAATCCATGTCAAAACATAAGCTACTCCTGAGACTATTTGAGATACTGTTCCGATTTGACTTACTAGAGCGTTTGGGTCAAAATCTGGGAAAAAAGCCACACTTGAAGATGTAATTATTTGAGACTGTCCTTGTATCCACACTAGATAATTTGCGAGAAGAAAAGCACCATTTACGACATAGGCAACCATAGAAGCAGTCAGTATCAAAATCAATATTTTGCTCTGAGATCCACTGCGAGAAGCTATTGATTTGTACCACGAATAAAATGCTCGAGCAAGTAAAACCATAATAATAATCCATAATCCATAGCTGATCGCAATAGTTAGAGCTATTGCGAGAGTATTGTACTGTGAAGTAAAGAGTATTTGTAATATAACAAATGTTATTATTCCAATTAGGGTACAGTGAACAACCGTTACCAAAGTATGTGATTTACCGAGGCTTAAAATTTTGGCACCTCCCTTTATCCCTATTTGCCTGATATGTGACAAAATAAAGAACCCTGTGATGGCAAATATTATAGCACTGCCAATAAACAGCAGTATTCCTGCATTAGAAGAGATTATTTCTGGGATAAAATCTGACACAACTCCCACCTCTGAATCTATTAGTATGGTAGAAACAACTATGCCAAAAAGGACCAACAACTTCCTGTCGTCAAACGTTCTACCAAAATCTACTAACACACTACCACCCATGTCTTCTTCCCATAGTATTGGAAAGAAGCTTAATTAAGGGATCTCTTGAAATACTCTTCGTTGTGCCCAACATTTGTTACGCTTGTAATATAATTTGGCTTTTCATATAATTCCATTTTTTATCTCATCATACCTCTTGGTATGTCACCGAAACGCTCAAAATATCTGAAAATGACCACAATATGCTAAGTATTTCTTAGGATTTGCAGAATAAACTTCATAGATCTTGAAGATGTCGTAATGAGCTAGATATTTCTTGGAAAGTAGATTATTATAGTTGTACTTTGCATCATAATTGTGAACATTACTAATCTGAATACCTTTATTTTGAACGAATCTAAATTCCCAAGTTCTTACATTACCAACACAGGAACAAAAGGAGGTATGTTTTGATTATGAACATTGCAGACTCTGAGGCTCCCTATGAAATAACAGCAAAAACGTGTGAGTCCAACGGAAATGGTAGGAAAGTGATATACTCATTTGTAGAGTCGTTTCACAACCTGTCTAAAGATAAGAAGGATATAATAATTTCGGAAATACAAGCTTGCGAGAGATTACGAAAGTACGCCAGAGATGAAATCGACAGAGAAGTAATTGAAATAGAAATATCGGACTTGAAAATGGCATTAGATTTATTGACATAAATAAATATTAATTAATTATTTATTTTTAATTCTCTTAATAGAGAACTTTACCAAAGATATAGGTGGTTGATAATTTAAATAATAAAATAGAGTCTTTAAGTTGTCGAATCGACAGACATTCTAACGTGTTTTTCTCTTCTTAATCACCCTATAAAATAAGTCAACCATTACAGGTAGCTCTAGATAATCTATTAGTATGGCAATCCACGACAGTAAATAAGGAAATTCTAATAAACTGGATTTGAAAAAACTACTGTATACAACCTCGTCAGTAATCCAGAAAATATGAATAACTTGTACCCCTAGCAGTCCTAAGAATAAATAACTTTTTTTTGCGGAAGATTTGTCCCTGCGTATATTGTATGAATAAAATATTAAACCCGATATTAGTGCAGGAATTTCAATATAGTCAATGACGACGAAAAGTGGCAGCAGATTGTCAGGTGCGATGAAGAAACTTTCTCCAAATATCTTTTGGAGAACAACGTCAGTTGTAAGCCAGTATAAATGAAGAATCTGTAATGAAATCAAGAAAAACGTAATTTTTAGATTTAGATTCTCATACCGATGATAGAAATTGACGAATTTCTCTATCAAGCCGTAGTTGGTTTTGCGACTTTGACTCACTATGAAATTGTTAACGAAAAAATATAAGTAGATTATTATCCAAAAATGTGAAACCGACATAAATTGTCTTGGATTTAGATCAAATTGTTAATTTCTTACAAAAATCTGAATTAAAAGTATTAAAACATACATAACAATATCTACCATCATACATTAGAAAAATCTTATATAAGATAGATACTATTATTATTCATGATATTTAGAAAGGGCGTAAAATCTTTAGCTTTACCTGATGTTCTGAAGGATCTTATCATTGACCATTCCCTTGACAAAAAACAGATTATTAACATGAAAGTTGATGATCTAGCCTTGATTTTGGAATGTGATTTTGAAACCGCGAAAATAATTCAAAATTCTGTAAGATATTCTTCTAATAAACCAATGTTGCATGAAATGACTGAATTGGCATAAAAGCCAATTTTACGGGAGCCGGCAAACGTAGTTTGTTTCCCAGAATTTGACTGTATCTATTGCCTTGCCTTAATACAATGGCGGGGCATCGTTGTTTAACTTGCCCGGAAGTTTTCTTATCCTCTTTAGAAATGCCTCTTGACGGGCTCGCAAATCGTCTAACAATTCTGTTCCCATATGCGAAGTATTTGGAAGATCTTGAAGATTATCCGTCACGCTCCCTATGGTTAGCTTACTTTTGTCTTTTGGAAGCAAAGTAGGAGGATTAATACCCAAAGGGTACATTGGTGATGGCAGATAATTGCCTGGCATATTTAGTTTATTTAACCGCAAGAACCTGTCAATCAGGCTTCGTGGATCATATGACATGATTAATGCTGTATCCGATTGACTATAATAATTTAACTTGCAGTTATTCTTAATTATAGTATTTCCGTAAACTCCATTCAAATTATTATCCTACTCGGGATGGGCCTACTATCGATAAAATAATGGATTAACATGGTTCCGAAAATTACATAAGTCTGGGCTACGCATATTATCATACGATAAGAAATATGTCAACGTGTATTTGTGGCCACGATATAAAGTGGCATTGGATGGACATGCATCAGCAAAGAAGATGTGTAAATCATATCTCAAAATCCGATGCTTGTCCTTGTTTGAAGTATGTGGACGAAGAAGAATTAAAGTCGGTCGTGCGATAGCATCCGCTTTCCCATACTTAAATCCAAACTCCGAATTTGTTTGCGCTACACTTCCAAATTCAAATTCAAGTTTATAATGATGAAACTCATTTTCCATTCATTGTTTAGTTCCCTTCCATTCTTTTAGAGAATTTTCATATTGAGAGCCTGCAGCTTTAACTACTCCTAGTTGATACATCAATGCAAGATCGTCACGAATAGCCTTATGCTCAGAAATTTTGCGATCATTACCAATTGTGAACATATGTACTGCTTGATATGATATTTTGTTTCCTGAAGGTGGAATGAAACCGAAGAAGCTTCCAGTATGTTTCCCTACAACAGCAAACAATCGCAATTACTTTATTATTTGACGACAAACTATCTATTAGTTCATAGTGTAGATCAGAAATGGCTTTCCGGAGGTTCCTCACAGTATCAATGAATTCTTCTGGCCCCCTCATTTTTGATCTAACCGGGTCCATCTGTGATTCATGATTATAGTACGTAGGACCAATAAAATCAGAAACGTTTGCTGTATCTCCTGTATTAATTGTGTCTATGACGCTTTTTATAAGTTGAATATTATTATTATATTTAATTGACATAAGAATTAGTCTATTCCTTTCTATATATGACTTACCAGACTAAATCATTATAGAGGGTGTTACTATATGATATCATCTTACCTTGGCAGTATATGATAACACTTTAGTTACGTGTTTCTTTTAAAAATACCTTTTTTGTTCACAATAATTTTAAATCTTTATCATTCGACTTATTTCGTCATGTAGTTGTATGAACGTAAACCCATTTGGAGTGGTCTTGAAAGTTCTATTGATTGCGTCATACTCAAGAAGTCCCCGTTGTATCAATAATTTTGAATATTCTACCACTTGTGAATACGTTAAATACGAACCAAACATTATCTTACTACGAGTAATATCGGCTCCAGAACCGGCAGTACGAAGAATAGACGCAAAAATCTCTTCCCGACTACGATATGTCACACAAGTAATAAGACGTTATTATTAATATAGATTTACGTTTCAGTTGTATATTTGTCAGTTAATCTATTTAACATTTTTTTATCTTGATATATGTGATTTGATTGTCTGTTTCTCACGGGCAAGATTATTTCAGAATATTTCGTCTAAACAAAGATGTTATTCAATTTGTTCCTGATAAAAGACTGTCATAATATTTGAATTTATATATACAACTGACCTTTCCGATATCATCGCAGCTTATTGGCATATTAATAATGATTAGGTAGGATTATGGTTACTAATATCCAACTTTACGTTTTGACATCTTTGTACGATTCAATCCTACCATACTTGAAAGCCTCTTTTAAAATAGTAAATTCGACTTGTTCTGCCATCTTGGACAATTTTCCTACGTCCTCACGATAATCTTCAAAAGAAGTATGTTCTTTCGTTCCAAGGAAAATTTCCCTAGTTTGGTAAACCTGTCATGGCAGTCTCGATCAAAAACCATACGTCTATGCCCCAACCATCGGGGGGATCTTGATCCATGAGTCTTTTCCATACCTCAATCCTTGCACATACTTCACCGCCTAATGGTTGTTCAAAGTGGTATAGCTCAGGAAAAAGACTCCGATCATTGGTTTTGCTATAAGCTTTGTTACTGGTGCGTCTCGACCATGTCTTTGATAATATCCTCTTACCATATCACAATTCGTACACCCATCCACCAATTTATCTATCCATTCTGGAGTTAAATTTTTTATATCCGCATCCAGAAACAATACAGTATTTGCATTAGCATTAATGGCCTCTTTAATGCCTTTTTTCATAGCAATTCCTTTTGCAGGAAACATTCTATCGCCCTGTTCAATTACTTTCGCACCATTATCTAGGGCATTTTGACTGTGTCATCAGATGAATATGCATCCACCACTATGATTTCTGGACCATGAATGCTATTTTTTGCAGTTTTTATAACATGTTCAATAGTATCTTCCTCGTTTTTTGTTGGAAATATGACAACTAATTTTTGCAAGGACTAAACTCCATATGATTAATGTGTTATACAAAACCTAAGATTATTGCTGATCTTTCTGTCAATCTAGGACGCTGGATTCAATAGAATTTTATTTTTCAACGTAAAAGCCAAGACATTTTCTAATCTAAAATAACGCAATAGAATTCAATCAATGGAAAAATCTAAAACTTCTGTCCCCTGTCTGTTCCAAAAAACTACCTATATCTATAATGATATCATCAAAGCGTCGTCTCGTTGACGCATGCATGTCATATTCCATATCAACTGTGTAATTAATGTAATCACCCGGAAATGGTTCCTTACTTACTACCCACATATTATCTAAGTTTGGCTGAATATTTTTGATTTTTTTTTGCTCTTCTTTTGAAATATGCTCTTCTTTTGAAATACGTTCATCTTCTTTTACTATCTGTATTACGAGTGCCTTGTCTGGGTAATTCCGAAGCGTGTGGATATTGGGAATTACTATATCTAACTTGATTCCATCAAAACTGACTTTCCTTACAGAAGGTATTGTAGTTGCTGTTAACATGAAATGTAATAAAGCCTCACAGAGTATCCCTGTTGTTTCAATTGTTGTAAAATTTGGTATCCTTAAACATCTAGCCAACATTGTTTGGATATATTGCTTTGACTTTTCTCTATTCAAAGTAATATCCCTTTGAATTTTTTCTCTTCCAAGCTCAGATATTATAGAATATAGAGTTTTTAGCATATCCTCCAAATTTAGTTACTAATAGTTTAGAAATTCTATTCTATATAGGCTCTCCTTTTGTTCGCACTCCGTACCAGCTATGGTCCAATAATCCGCCACTACTAGAGCAATCATGATACCTCTACTTTTTCAAATGGTCTTTAACAGTCCGAAAACAAGATTTGCCAATGAATCTGAATCATTCAAATTTATTCAAAAGTGAATTTTTTTTCTTCGATTAGAAAATAAAGTAATTCAATTGTCCTTATAATATGTCATCTAGGAATATTGTGTATATAAGAGAATTTGACAAATTCAATAATAATGGATGTATAATATGTAGAAATACTGGATGCGAAAATTTAATTAAATCTCCATTTAGAAGGTATTGCTCAAAAGAATGTAGCAAACAATTCGAAAAATGGTATTACCATAATTTTTACTGGGATAGAGTGCGCTCTGATATTTTTAAACGAGATGACTATACGTGTCAAATTTGCAGAAAAAAATATCCCTATACCTACAGAAGAAAATTTGCAAGATCCAGGGCTTTGGAATGCGATCATATTATTCCTAGATCCCTTTATGAAAAATTAGGATATCGCTTTGATTCACTTGAAAATAAAGTTAAAACAATTACCGAATTCCTACATAATCATAATAATTTACGAACTCTTTGTAAAGAATGCCATAAAAATGTGACAAAAGAATATTTACGCAGCAAAAAATACTCAAAAAATAGACCATATAAACAAATTACCTGATTTTTCACAACAAATTTTTTCTCTTTTATTCAGCTTTTCTCAATTCTACATCGTTACCAAACCATTTTTTTTCTTTTATTGAATCTTTATCACGCTTTCTGTCACGAGGTTTCTGTGTTGCACAATATTGCTTGCAATTAACATTTTGAACCCATTATCGCTGGGTAAATATCACAATTATTTATACTATTATGCCGTTAGCATAGTATGGTCTTAAGCACACTGGTCTACATCGCCTTAGTAATAATTGTCATAATAGTAATTGTCATACTATTGAGGTTCCTATTTAACGCACTATTCGTCATGCCGGTAACGCTAGAGCACGAATACGTTATAAAGTATGCAACTTCGCTATATTTGTCTACATAGTCAGTAGCTCAGCAGCTCCAACATACTCTTTTTTAGTAGCGATAACTGAAATTCTAGCTTGTAAAAATAATTCCAAATCCTTGGAACTCTAATTCGGTGTTACAATTAACAAAAACTATTGGGTATTTATAAGATAATCGGCAATTTATTATCATGAGTAGCCAAAATAGATGTGAACATTACGCTGGCGCAAACGCTGACGTAAATCCAAAAACGGAAGGATGTGAAGATTGTCAAGCAGAGGGAACCAAATGGGTAGCCCTTCGAATGTGCCTAACTTGTGGTCATGTGGGATGTTGCGATTCTTCCATAGGTCTCCATGCTACCAAGCACTATAAGGAAACAAGTCACCCGGTCATGGTGGCGCTACCAAGTAAACAATGGAGATGGTGCTATGTTCATAGGGAATACTCCTGAAATTTGCATATTTAGTTATGTTTTGATGGAGTTTAGAAATTAGTATAATTTTTGCAATTTAAATTCGATAACATAGCCTAAATAGCAAACAAATATGCTACTAAAAAAGAGATTAAATTTGGTTCCAAGATTGAGCACATCATGTCATAATCAATCCGAAATATATGAAGTCGTGAGTATGATTACCAAACATACAACTGTTTTAAGCCATGATGATTATCTAATATCATGGAGTCTGAGATGGTTTGTGACGGCTGTAAGGGAAAAATCTTTTCTCTAAATCAATTCCTAGGAAAAATGCTATGCAACAAATTCTATGATGGAATGATAAATACAAACCAAATTCCTTCAACTAGTTTTTAGTGCAAACAAGAATGAACGAAATACCTAAAAAAAGCCGATTTTACGCTTATTTCTTTAGTATTATTTTACCAGGACTTGGTCAAATTTATCTTAACCACGAGAAAAGAGGTTTTATGATTCTCACGGGTGCTGTGACATTATCGGTCATTTTATCATTCTTTTTTGCATTTCCATTAAATTGGATAATAATGGCTGGTTACTGGATATGGCAAGTCTTCGATGCATTTTTCCAATACAATTCTCAAAAAGAAGTCAATAGTGAAAACTCATTTGGTGAATCACGAAATCTAGAATCTACACGTCCTTGAATCTCCTGATTAGTATTGTCTAACGAAGCCTTTGACAAGTTTCTGTTGAGACTTTTCGAAAAAAGTGCAGTCAAGGATGAATTGTCTTATTTCAATATTTACGAGATAGGAAAAGAAATAGGAATACTTGATAAATCCGAAATAAACAGAATAGTTAGAATACTACATAGCGACGGATATGTAGCAAATAAAGAAGCAGTAGATTCAGAAATTCGAATCACAGACAAGGGAAAGAAAAGATTAGAAAATAATCAAATCTAATTTTCTAGGAATGATAAAATCCTTCCATTATGATTTCCTTCAATGGTTTTCTATTAGTAAGTTTTTCCTTCTCCTGCAATTCGGCCGGAAGAATTTCTTTTGGTCCTTTTTTGCCAATTGCAATCATTGCCATAACTTCAAAATTTGGAGGAATTCTCAATTCTACACCTGCCTTTTTATAATCAAAACCCTGCATTCCGTGGGCAACAATGTCTCTCGAAGAGGCCTCTAATGCCAGATTTTCCCAGGCAGAGCCTGCATCAAATTGATGTGTCACTGCAGGTTTTTCATTAAATTCAAAATTTTTTCTAGATATTACAACTACCAATATTGCAGCGTTCTTTGCCCAAAGCTTATTTGGTTCCATCAACAAATTAAAAAATCTGTTCCAGTGTTCCGAGTTTCTTTTGGCATAAATAAATCTCCATGGTTGATTGTTATAAGACGAAGGAGCCCACCTGGCTGCTTCAAAAAGTGACATTATCTCGTCATCATCTAATGCCTCCCCAGACATTGATCTGGGAGACCATCTATTGAGAATAAGAGGATTAATTGGATAACTAGGTTTCCTTTCTGACTCAGCTTGTGGCTTTTGCACTATTGACTCAGCTCCACAAGATAATTAATTTTCTCGTTTACTTGAAATCTTGGTAACAACAATAATGACAAATTGTTCAATATTAGATGCCACTTATCCTTTATTAGTGATTCATTTGTCCATAATACAGATAGTGAATAACCAATAAGAGTACTCACGCAGATAACAAAGTCAATAACCGTGAACATTATAACCTATATTGGAATTACTGCACCTGTTGGTTAATTAGACATTCGTATCAGTATATTTAATATAATTTGGAGACAACTATACACACAAAGTACAAAAATGCAAAAAAAACTTGTTTCACGCCTTGATTTTCTAAAATTGATCGGAATTGGTGGAACAGCATTCATTTTGTCACCCTTACTACCATTAGGAAGAGCCCTGGCACCCACGGTTCCTTTTAAAAGTAAACCTTTGATTATAAAACGAGTTAGTAGGATAGGACGAGACGGAGTAGCATTTTTGTATCCGACTAAACCAAATGGTTTTGTTTGGTATATGAACCATGATGAGCCGTTTGATTCGCATTTTGAGATAGGCGGTGGTTCTTCTTACAGTAAACTAGTTAAGAATAATGACGGTTCATGGACTGCTAATGATAATGAAAGTGTCAAGTTTAACTTGAATGTGAATCCTACCTATGAAGATGCAATAGGTGGTTGCAAAATGAGCTTTAAGGATTCTATGGCCAGAGGTTATACATTCGATAAGAGCGATCTTGATAATGTGGAGCTCACGGGATTCTTTAATGTTCACAATCCAACAGAACACGACGGTATTTACCTGAGAGGCCCTTGTAATCACCACGATGAAAGTGATCACCATTGCTGCCAAGAGTTCAATTATGACTGTGAGACAAATTGTAATTTTCGAAAAATAAGGTCAACAGTAAAATTCACAAAGCAAAGTCCCAACAAATATCATGACGACCCTGCCGGGGCTAAAAAAATAGAACCTCCAGTTATTTTAGCAGGTCACGGTTGGTTTGGTATCAAGTATATTCACCTAATTCTATCGCGGGATGTAAATAATCCAACGGTAAAATTGGAACAATGGATTAACTTTAATGGTGATGGCAAAACCTGGATTAAAGTCAATGAAGTTATTGATACTAGATCCTATAAATGGGGACCAAAAGCCATATGTGAAGGACAGGATTACGAGGTTGGAGCATGGGGTGCTCCTCGAATGGTATACAAATGGTATGGCGGACAAATTGACTTTAAATGGTTTTCATGCAGACAGATAACGCCCAATTTAATCCAAACATAATTTTTAAGCAATCTTGGATTGAATGACATTAGAAATTCTTCTAACAAAAATGAACTTTGAACCAATGAAATTTGGAAAATTACATGTCCTTCATAATTTACCAATACTTTAAATAGTTCGAATCAGATGTTACTTATAAATGAAAACATCATTTGATAAGTCTCCAGGCTGGCTTCGAGGAGTACAAATTGGCCTTGGTATTATAACGGTTATCTTATCTATCTATGCTTTAGCATTTCCAGCAGTAACACTTCTAGCTCTAATATTGGTACTAGCAGTTATTCTATTTATCGTTGGAATTGAGAAAATAATTACTGGAATTTTCCTTCCAGTTAAAGGAAAATGGGCAACTATAGCCTTTGGTATACTTGTACTCGTATTTGCTGGTCTTGCTATTTCATTTCCAGCAGCTACCGCCTTGATTGTTACTATCTTTGTTGGAATTGGCCTCATTTTCAACGGATGTGCAAGAATAGTTGAAGGAATTTCCGGTAAGCATTCGGGCTGGTCAAAATTGTTTCTTATAGGCGTGGGAATATTGTCATTAGTCATAGGGAGTGTCGTATTGGCATCTCCACTATTTGGTGCAGTCTTTGTTGGAGTAATTATAGCAATCGGTCTGTTGATAACAGGAATACAAATGATTGCAGTCGGAGCTGTCGGTAGAGGTATTATACCTGATTCGCCTTCCACCACCCAGGCGTAAAAGCTATTTTTTGCCCAAAATTTTTCAAACAGACTACTGGCATAGAGTCATAAAATATACTACTCTGGATGGTCTGATTACTGATACTATATTTCATAACTATTTATCACTACTAGGAATAAGGAAATCGACCGCACTGAAAAGCCCTTCAAGCTCTTTTGAAATCTGATCCGAAAATACACCTAGTATTTCAAAATCGGCCGCTTGCATTCTCCTAGTGCTGAACATGGCTAAAACACCAATAACATTCCCTTTGATAGTAAGAGGATAACCGGCAAAAGATTGGAGTTTTTCTTTTTTAGCCCACTCAGGATATCTTATTCTTTTGTCATTGACGATATCATTTGTTATTGATGGTTTATGTGTAATTACGATGTTTCCAATTTTATTAGAGTCTGCTGGGACTTTGGAGAATTCTCCGTTTATGTTCTTGTATTTTCCGGCGCTAAATTTTAATATGAGATATTGGCGTTCCTTATCCAGTAACCATATTCGCGCGAACTTGGCTCCAAAATATTTTACTAAACTCTCAACAATGAACTCTAGTTTTTCATTTAAATTTTGGTATTTCTTTAACGAGTTTAAGATTTTATAAGCTCGCCATTTTTGGTCTCTTAATTCGTGATCATCATATAATGTATAGGGAGTAACCTTAACCATGCTAGATTCATAAGACCTAAAATCATCGATTAGGTCAACAAATCTATTTAGGAAATTGGAACTTTCAAATTCATATTGCTCTACAGAATCAAAAACGAAGTGGCAGATCCAATCATAATCTCCTGTCATTCTAGCGCAATAAATGCAAAAGTATGATTCGCCACAGTATTTCTCCAAGCGCGAGATCATAATGGAGGTATTGGCACGAAATCTGAATTTTAAGAGAATAGTGCGATTTATCTTTTCAGAGAGTAAAGTTGGATTTAACAGAAGGGAATAACCGAGAATTACGTTAGATTTTTCTAATCTCATTAGTCTATGTCTTACAGTTCTATCCGTAATCTTATATCCTAACGCTTGTAAATGTCTTGACATTTCATATGAAGATGTGCGTGAATTTTTACCTAATTGTGATAGCAAGAATCTATCAATTTCGTCAACCATCGACTAGGAAACAATGCTATTGTTTTTATATATTGCCAATTAGGAAATAATTTTTTAAACTAAATACCGCTCAAGCATAGTATTTACACATGTACTTGCCAATTTGGAAACCCAGTGGTCAAATTTTTTCCGCAGTGAATATAACATTATTTCTCCTATACAAAGATATGAAAATGGACTATTTTGAAATAGAGAGAGTAATAGAGGAATTGGCAAAAAACTATGCAGCTCCTTGCACTACAACGTGGTTTAAAGTATCGAACAACAAAAATCCTTCAACAGAGCAATATAGAGAAAAGGTGGTTGAATTTATGAAACAGTTCGAGGCAATTTTGTCGGGACAACTACCTGTTAGCGAACAGTCTAAATCATTTCTGCAGTATGCAAAGAAACTACTCTACACCCAAATCTCGTTGATAAGAAGAGGAAATAACAAAGAAGTAGAAAGACGTTTTCAATACTACGTCAATTATAAGTAGTTTTGACCAATATCAAATTGAATTGTGAGCTGTTGGGGATGGATCAAAATATATACAAAGGCGATAATGTAAGATGATAAATTATACTGCACTTGCATTACCTCTCATAGTAATACTGGCCATAAGCGGAGTGATTAGTTTTTTTGTTGTATATTCATTTTATCCCGAGAAACACGAAAACATAAAAATTGACGGCAGATGCTACGAATTGGTGGATGCAGCTCATGAGAGGTTTATGAACCTAAGTGCAGAAATGAAAATAAAAACGATGCTACTTCAAATTAGTAAAGTGGAGTCGCCAAATGCAAGAATACCAATAATCTTTAATGGAAAAGATTCTGAAGTTGATAATTTCATAGATACTCACAATCTAACAGTAACTTCGAATCAAAAAGTTGTGTATTTTCCTAGAACTAATGGAAGTGTTGTTACTGCAGATATTACCAAACCAGATTTACTGTATATTGTAGAACACCTCAGCATGTTTGATGTACTTCCATCATCAAGATCAGTAGTCGGAAGCATTGGAATACAGCCTAATAAGTATATATCTCTTTCTGAGGAGAAGAACGTTACTTTAGAAACGGACAAACTTATGCAAAATAAATTGAGACAAATTATTGAGACATCGGAGGGAGTAGAATCGGCAGAATGTAGAAACGAAACATAATCATTCAAAAAAATACGATTAATGGTTCGCTCTACATGATCAAATTGCCTTTTCATCTTCGGCGCCTGTAGCAAGATCCACTGCGCGACTTACGGGGACAATAAAGATCTTGCCTATTTTGGAATTATCTCTAATGATTTTAATTGCTTCCTCTATCATATTATCTGGTAACACGGCCACAACTACGTATTTGTCACCAAATTCAGGTGTAAATATTTGAGTTCCTTTTGAGGCATGGATACCTGCTGGAACAGTCTTTCCTCGTCCTTTTACCTTAAAAACGGTTAGTCCTCCAACGCCTATTTTCTTAAGCCCTTCACTAACCTTTGCGATATCATTTTCCGCCATAATGACTTCTATTCTTATCAATCAGGATCCTTAACAAATCGCTATTAAAAAAATTATCTATAACATAGAGCAACTTTTTTATACAGATTTGATTGTATCAATACGATTTGGCCTTAGACACAGGTGATACAGCTTGGATGTTAATAGCATCCAGTCTTGTTTTGCTAATGATCCCTTCATTAGGACTATTTGAAGCTGGATTACTCAGAAAGAAAAACACGGTTTCAATTTTCATGCAGATATTCTTTGGAATGGCACTTTTAAGTGTCATGTGGTTCATCTTTGGCTTCAGTTTATCTTTTGGTCCTGATTCATCGGGCCTTGCGGGGAATCTAGATTGGACATTTCTAAAAGGTATTCCATGGAATGATGCGCTAAAACAATATGCCCCAAGCATTCCGGGAGTCTTGTTCGTTAAATTTGAAATGATGTTTGCTGTAATTACTCCTTTACTTTTAACAGGAGCTATTGCTGAAAGAATGAAATTCAGTGCCTTTGTATTATTTATAGCAGCTTGGAGCTTACTTGTTTATTATCCGCTGGTGCACTGGGTTTGGGGTGTCGGCGGATGGCTTCACGTTCTTGGAGTGAAGGATTTTGCCGGCGGTATTGTTATTCACACAAGCGCGGGTATGGGTGCGCTTGCCGCAGCTCTTGTTTTAGGCAGACGAAAAGATTATGGTCCATCAATCATGGTCCCTCATAGCATTCCGCTTGCAGTTCTAGGCTCATCTCTCCTTTGGCTTGGATGGTTTGGTTTTAATGCAGGCAGTGCTCTTGCGTCAGGAGGAGTTGCAGGGAACACTGTTATAAACACCCATATGGCTTCGGCGGTATCGGCGCTAATATGGGTTGGACTTTCATGGATGAGAACTGGAAAACCCAGCGTAATAGCTGCAATTAACGGTGCTATAGCAGGACTTGCAGGCATAACTCCAGCTTCTGGATATGTCAGTGTTGAACATGCATTTGCTATTGGCATTGCAATTGGTATAGCCTCTTATCTTGGTGTTTTATTTCTCAAAGACAGACTCAGAATCGATGATGCGCTGGATGTCAGCTCTGTCCATGGGATTGCGGGAATAATTGGCGCTATATCAATAGGAATTTTTGCATCTACTGCAATAAATCCAACTGGTGTAAACGGCCTTCTTTATGGTAATGTACATCAGCTGTTGATACAGGCAATAGGAGTAGGGGTTGCAGCGGCTTTAGGATTTGGTGGCACCTATGCAATAATGAAAGTGATAGACGTATTGATTGGCGTCCGAGTTTCTGAAAAGGTAGAATCAGCGGGATTGGATATAGAAGAGCATGCAGAAAGAGCTTACAGTGATGAGGATGAATTAGATGAGATCTAAATACTTAGAAACAGCAATTTACTGACCATTTGGCAAAGCTGATGATGGCAAAGCTGATGATGGCAAAGCTGATGATGGCAAAGCTGATGATGGCAAAGCTGATGATGGCAAAGCTGATGATGGCAAAGC
>Ga0207689_10002920_pt1 | contig 15779 bp, 13 predicted proteins | sample KBSMisM52_FD_184312 | JGI IMG/M metagenome (GOLD analysis project Ga0207689, IMG submission 184312) | Miscanthus rhizosphere microbial communities from Kellogg Biological Station, Michigan, USA - KBS Miscanthus M5-2 (SPAdes) (version 2) | ecosystem: Host-associated > Plants > Roots >... | reverse complement strand
CCATCCCGTGGGCACGGGAGCGAGGCCCGCCATCCGACGAGCGGTCGTGCGCCGCAGCGCGCGGCCCGTCGAAAGCGTCGTCGGCACTTCATTTGCCGGAAAGCGTTGACGCGATCGGCGTCACACGTGGAGCCGCCATGCCTGCACAGACGAATCGGGGTCGAAGTCAGGACCGGAGCAAAGTCGCCGGGGGTCAGAAGCACGAAACCGCCTATGAGGCCAAGAAGACGGGAACCTCGTCGACCGACGTGCGCCAAGCCGTCCGCCGGGCCGGCAATAGCCGCGGCAAGGTCGAGGCCGAGCTGAAGAAGTAGGCCTCAGGCCTCAGGCGCGGCGCTGGGCGTCTTCTCGGCGAGAAACGCTCGCACAAGCTCGGGGGAATAGCCAACGACGGCGATCGCCTCTGCGAGCTCGATTTCTGAGCAGCCGAGGTGGTTGCACCAGTCTCGGATCTCTGGGTACTGGGCGATCGAGATCAAACCGTTGAGATCGATGTTCGCCGGATCGTCTTGCATGTCCCGCTCCTCCGGAACTGAAGGTTTACGAACTGCGACGTCACATGGGTCCTGCTCTACGTTTGCGCCGCAAGGATGCCAAGACGCGGGGTGGCTGACAAGGGGCGTGAGCGGCGTTCGCGGTCGGACTTTTCCCCGAGGCGCCGCCGGAAATCGCCGCACATTCGGCCGGCGTTCGCCGGCCGAATGTCAGGGGGTCGCCTTGATGAAGATGACCAAGTCGTTGAAGTCGGGCTCGCCGGGGCCGCCGAAGCCGTCGTCGAAGGTCAGCAGCCAGCCGTTGGCGAAGTCGCCCGTGACCCGGAGCGCCGGCGGGAAGGCCAAGCTTGTCGACGGCACGGTGCCGGACAGAACTTCGAATCGCAGCTGCGTGTTCGCGGCGAAGACGGCGCCGCCGTTGATCTGGATTGCCGTGCCCACGGGGTCGACGCAACCGTCGGGGAAGAGGACCTGCGAAACCGGCGCGGTGATGCGGACCCGGTTGCCTTGCGCCGCGCAGGAATGGCTTACCAGCCCTGCTGAGACCCGCGACGCCTGCGTCAAGGTGAGGACACAATTGCCGCCGACGCAGTTGAGCGATGTTGCAGGGGGCGCCGCGAGGACGCTTTGAGTGCTCGTGCTGGTCTTGCCGGCCATGTCGGTGACGGTCAGCTTGGCGGTGAAGGTCGTCAGCGTCGTCGCCGCGTAGGAGTGGATCGCAGGCGTCGTCCCCGCCAGCGTCGCGCTGTCGCCGAAGTCCCAGAGGCGCGACTGGAAAGTGCTCCCGGGGTCATACGTCGTCGTGTCGGTGAAGGTGCAGTCGAGCGAGACGCAACTGACGCTGAAGTTGGCATGCGGCGCCGCCGGCGCGGCCGGCGCGGTGACCGTGACGCGACGAACGATGTTGCTGGAGGCGCCCGATCGATCGGCGACGACGAGGTTGACGTCATACCCGCCGGCCGCGGCGAACGCGTGCACGGGCGCGGGGGCGGTCACGGCAGTCGTCCCGTCGCCGAAGGTCCAGCTCTGACTGACGACTGCGTCGCCGACGTCCTGATCGGTGCTGTTGCTGGTGAAGGTGCACACCAGGTCGGCGCACGAGAACGCGAAATTCGCGGTGGGTGCCTGGTTGACGGCCGGCGAAGACCCGCCACCACCGCCGCCGCCGCCGCAAGCCGACAACGACCCGACCACCAGCAGCAACCCGAGGCCGCGTAAGGAATAGCTCATTTCTCTCGACTCCCAATTAGGCTTGTAACGTTGCCGGTGCGCGGGCCCTCGCCTTCGAACCCCGGCAGTCTCCAGGGATGGTGGCACGGTGCAGCCCGACGCACCATACCTTTTATCAGACAGATCCGGCACCTGACAGCGCCGATGGCTGTCGTCCTACGGCCGACCTGTCGAAAGCGGGAAGTTTTCCCGCTGTTCGCCCGCGCGCGTGAACAACGCTGGGAAGAAGCGATGGGTGAACGCGCGCTGCGACCGCTGCCTCACCGCGGCGCGAGGAGGGCCGCAAACCGGGGCGGCACGGCGATCAGCATCGAGTGATTTCTCTTGGGCACGGATGTGCCTGTGAAGATCTGGTGCTTGCGTCCCGCCAGCAACTCACGCAGGTTCGCAAGTCGGCGCAAGTACCTGGACGTCGCGCGAGTTCCTGCGTGGTGCCAGCAAAAGCGGTAGCCCAGATCCTGCAGGGTGGCGATGGAGGGCGTGGTGTCGTCGACGAATTCGGACTCGTGCTGCTCGAGCACGATCAGCGGCTCATGCGCTCGGATCGTGTCGATCGCGCCCCTGAGCACGCTCGCCTCGAAGCCCTCGACGTCGATCTTGACGAAGCACAGCGCTCGGAGATCGAGGTCCAGGCCATCGACGCGTTCGACGCGGATCTCGATGTCGCCGGCACCGCCGACGCTTCCGTCGGCAATCGCGGAGCCGCCGAGGTTGGTCGGATTCTCGCGCAGCGTGAAAGTGCCTTTCGAGTCGCCGAGACCGAAGTTGTGCGCGACGACGTTGCCGATGCCGCTCACGTTGAAGTCGAGAAGGCGAAAGGTCGCCGGGTGCGGCTCGAAGGAATGGACGGTTGCAAAGATCGGCGCGAAGTAGATCGAATGGTTTCCGATGTTGGCACCGATGTCGAGGCAGCTGCCCGCCGCGAAAGTCTCCTGGAGCGGCGCCAGGAAGTCGAACAGGATGTCCAGTTCTTCCTTCTCGTAGACGCCGAACTGGTTGATGCTGATCCCGATGAGGTCGTTGGCGAAGATGGCCATCTTGCGATTGCGCTTGGCACTGAGCGGCTGCGATAGCCCGATGACGCGTTCGACGATCGCAAGATCGATCAGATACCCCAAACCGCGTGACCGCTTCGTCTCGAACACCGATTTGGGCATGGGAGGTCAGGGGGCTCGAGCGACGACGAGGCAGCTTCCCCCGAAGCGCATCGGCTTGCGTGCCTCGAGGTTGCGCACTTCGGGATCAAATATCGCGCTGATGCTTCGGGCGACGAAGGCGCCGGGCGCAACGTGATGCCGCTCGATCTCAGCCGCGCTGCGCTTTGCTTTGGCGATGCCCAATCGATACGGAAGCGAGCGTATGAGGAAGATAGGAAGCGGGAGAACGCGAAAGATGTATGAGGCGAACAAGACCTCAAGACCAGCCCGGCCAAGCGCGTTTCTGATTCGGTCCAGGGTGTAACGGCGCACATGGCCGGCATCGACGTCTTCCCTTGACCAAAGGAAATCGAACGCCGGCACGGTGGCGTAGACCATGCCGCCGGAGACCAGCAGAGAGCGAATGGACTTCAGGAACTCGTCGGCATCGGCGATGTGCTCGACAACGTCGAAGAGGCCGATGGCCGGCACTGACCCCTGCTTGACTCCGGCCGTGTCCGTGGTCGCGCAGATGACGGTTTCAAGGCCGCGCCTTTTGGCGTTGCGAGCACCGGTGGGGCCGGGCTCGACAAGCGCTACATCGAATCCCGCTTGCCTGAGCCCCATCGACACGAATCCATTTCCGCCCCCGACGTCGAAGATCACGCCTGGCGGCGGGAAGGAGGCGACGACGGAGGCAATACACCGGTTGCGGTGTCGGAACCAGAACGAACGATCCTCGACCGCGAAGCAATCGTCGTTGCCCTCAGCCGGATAGGAGACAGCTTCCTGCTCGCTGCTGTACCAGATGCCATCGGCGGCAAGAGTCAGATTCGGGGCGATCGCCTCAATGTTCATGTCAAGACATTTCCGTCGGCCGGCAATCCTAGCGAGGATTCGAGACCTCATCGGCTTCAGAAGAAACAGGGCAGCCGTTCAGCGGCGCGACGCTCCCTCAGTCGTGTTCAAGTGTTCAAGGGGCGATAGCGGTGATTAGTCGTGGAAGTCGGAACCCGCTTCCAGCGTGACGGAAGCTCGTTGGTCCCGCCGACAGGAATCGAACCTGTATTTGCCGCTTAGGAGGCGGCCGTTCTATCCATTGAACTACGGCGAGTTGCGACGGCGGACGTGCCGCCGTGCGAGGGCTGGCAGTGTAAGACGGAGAGGGCGCGGCATACTCGACGGCGCTTCCTGGAGCAGCCATGGCGACTCTCGACGGATCCCATTCCCCGGGCTCGGGCGGGCCCCCCGTCCGCTTTCGCGTCGACTACGACGTCGTCGGCCACACGATCAACTACCGCGCCAGCTTCGCCGGCACCCACGGCCCGTCGAGCCACGAAGGGCAGTTCGATTTCGATCCGGCGCGCGTCGATGCCGAGGCGGCGGTCGAGGCCTTCATGCAGAACCACATCGCCAAGGCCGATTGGGATGTCGCCCCCTAGCACTCCCTATTTCCAGCGCCAGGTCCAGATGACGTCGACCGCGTTGTCGGCGCCTGCCGAAGCGCGCACGGTGATCTGCCGCGCGACGCGATAGATCAGCTGCCACGTGCCGACGGTGCTTTCGAGGCCGCGTTCGTAGCCCACGTACCAGCGCTTCGAGATCTGCTTGCCCAGCGTCACGATCGTGTCCTTGGCGGCACCCTGGTTCTGCCGCACCGAAACCTCGTCGAGACCGATCGACTGGATCAGCCGGTCGGTCACGCCCGGGCCCTCGCCCGAGAGCAGTGCCAACGCCGCTTGCTGGAGCAGCGCGGTGTCGGCGCCGCCGCTCGTTTCGCTGGCGCGGCCGAGGACGAGCCAGCTCAGCTTGTCGATGTCCGAGAGCTCCGGCTCGGAGAACAGGCGCACGCGCGGATTGAGCGCCGTGCCGGTGACCGCCACGCCGACGCGAACGTCGAGGTTCGGCCGCGTCGCCTCGATGTCGAGGCGCGGGTTCTCGACCGGCCCCGCGAAGGCGAGCTCGGCGCGGTCGATGACGAGCTTCTGGCCGTAAGCCTGGTACGTGCCGTCGACGGCGCGAAGGGTGCCGTTGACCGCCAGCCGCCCGCTCGGCGAGGTCAGGCGCAGCTCGCCGCGCAGCCCGGCATCGAGGCCGCGGCCGCGCACCTGGAGCTTGTTGCCCATGTCGACGCGAAGGTCGAGACGGACCGCGCGCTGCGGTGGGCCGACGACGGCCGCCGGCGCCTGCGCCTGCGCGAGCGCCGGGGGAGGCACCGGTGCGCCTGGTCGGCGCACCACCTCGACGTCGCTGCCGAGCGTCGGGGCATCGGATCGCGTGAAGTCGACCAGGCCTTCGTCGACCTTGAGGGCGCCGTCGACGTCGAGCGTCCTGGCGTCGAGACGCATCGCCGCGGTACCGGAAGCGACGATGCGACGATCGACGCGAGTGAGCAGCTCGAAGCGATCGAGCGCAAGGCGAAGCTGCGCGGTCGGCGACTCGCCGAGTGCGGCCTCGCCCTCGAGCTTGAGCGTCCCGGCGCCAGCCTTGGCGGTGAAGGTCTCGATGTGGGCGCTGGTGCCGCGCAACGCGATCGCGACCGTGCCGTCGGTGACGTTGACCCCTTCGATGAAGTTGCGCACCGTGATGCCGTTGCCTTCGACGTGGCCTGTGTACTGCGGCGCGCCGAAGCGGCCGCCGAGGCTCGCGCTCGCGTGCAGGCGACCGCCAAGGCGCCAGCCGGGCGTGAGCCAAGGCCCCCAGGTGCCGAGGTTGTCGACACGCAGCTCGCCGACGCCTTCGAGCGGCGTCTCGGCGGGGGGCCATGTCGCGCCCGGCGACGTTCGCGCGGTCACCGCCGCCGAGACGACGCCGAGCGTCGCCCCGGCGGCGGCGGCGGTGAAATGCCAGACGCCGTTCTCTGCAGCGATGCCGAGGCGAAGGTCCGAGAGGCCGAGTTGCTGGGTCGAGATCTCGTCGGTGACCGCCAAGTCGCCGGTCGCGCGCTCGATCACCATGTCGACGCTGACGCTGGCCGCGCTGCGCGCCTTCAGGTGCGCGCCGACGCGCAGGTCGCCGCCCCAGCCGAAGCCGGGCTGGAGCTCGTGCAGGATCGGCGCGACGGCGATCGCGTCGACCTCTGCCTGGGCGTCGAGCCGTGACGGGCCGCCGGCGGCGCCTTGTTGCCAGTCGATCTGGCTCCAGCGCAGGGTGGCGCCGAGGACATGCGCCCTGCCGGGCTCGACGGCGACGCGTACCGGCGCGCCGGCCCAGACGACGCCCGCGCGCACGTCGCGCGCTTCGAGCCAGGTCGTGGTCGGTGTCGCGACCGAACGCGCAACCGCCTCGCGCAGCGTACCGCGCCAGCCGCCGGCACGGCTGCCGCCGACGTCGACGAGGCCGCCCTCGGCGACGAGGCTGAGCACGCTGCGCGAGCCGGGTGCTGGCGGAGCGGGCGGCGTCGACGACGAGGTCGACGGTGCGCGCGACGCGGACGATCCCGAAGGCAACGATGCCGGCGCCGACGCGGCCGTTGCCGACGCCGCGCCGGCCGGCCGCGCCAGCAACGCGTCGGTCCATGCCGGCGGCAGCAGCGCCGAGGCGACACGCACTTCGGCGCGATGCGAGCGCGCGGTCCCGGCGATGTCGGCCTGGATGCGATCGAGCGCGCGCCCGTCGGCGTCGACGCCATCGAGGACGACATGGCCGTCGAGAGCGCGATCGTCGCCCGTGCCGACACGCCAGCGAGCGCTGGCCTGCCGAACCGCGAAGGTCTGCAGGCGCAAGGCCTTGCCTTCCAGGTTGCCTTCGCTGCTGACGTCGGGCCAGCGTCCGGCGAGGTGGGCGCGCGCGACCAGGCTGCCCGACAGCGCCGTCGCAGCGCGCCCCGCGCCATTCGCCGGAGCAGGCGCCGCGAGCAGTGGCGCGAGCGCGTCGAGGCGAGGCGCGTCGACGACGACGCGCCAGTCGTCGTTGCTCGCGCCGCGCGCCGCCATCGTTCCTTCGAGCCGAATGTGGTTGCCAGCGGCCAGCACGTCGAGCGATGGTCGGGCGCGACCGTCGCTGTTGACGTAAGTCGCCTCGCCCTGGAGCGCGAATCCGGCGAGAAGGCTGTCGACGATCGTCAGCTTCGCGCTGCCGGTCGTCGCTGCGATCACGGCATAGGCGCTCTCGGCGGCGTTCGTCGCTGTCAGGCGCAGATCGAAGTCGCCCTTGGCGTTGAGGCGATTCGCGCCCCGGCCGAGCAGCGAATCGGCGCCGCCGGGCCACCACGGCGCCGGATCGAAGCGTGCCAGCGCGAGCCGGCCGGTGGCGCGCCACGGCTCGTTCGCGCTCCTGCGCGACAGGCGGCCGTCGAGCTTCGCGGAGGCGTCGCCGAGCGACGCCTCGCCGCGGCGCAGCTCGATGTCGTTGGCGCTCGCTCGCGCCTCGATGCGAACCCGCGCCGCCTTCGGCGCGGCGCGCGGCAGGCGGCGATCTGTCAGCTGGCCGGCGAGATCCGCGACGACGTCGACGCGTGCGGGCGCGGCCGATGAGGCGCTCGGCGCAGGCGACGAGGCGCCCGGCGCGGTCGCGGCGACCGCTGCGAAACCGCTCCCCGTGACAGCGGCCTTGCCGCTCACGACGGCGCTGCCGGCACGCGCATCGAGCGCGGCCGGCTGGACCTCGCGCATTTCGAGGTCCACGTTCCAATCGGGGCGAGCCCAGCGGCCCCGGCCGACGATGCTGCCGGCGGCCCTTGCCGCCGAGCCGAGCTCCGCCTCCAGCTCCTGCACGTCGATGACGCCGGGATCGTCGGGGCGAGCGCGCAGTTCGGCGCGCAGGCGGCGAACCGGCAACAACCCTTCGTTCCAGCGGCCCGCGCGCGCGTTGGCGAGCGCGACCGAGATCGTCGCCGGAAGGTCGATCGCGCTCGTCGTGGCACGCGCCTGGCCGGTCAGTGCGGTCGTCGGCAGCGCGCTCGCGAACGCCGACAGATCGAGTGCGCTCACCGACGCGTCGAGCTCGCCGAGCGGCCAGGCGGCGAGGGGGCGGATCAGCGCACGCGCGTCGAGCGACTGCGCCGGATGCGTCGCCGTCGCTGCGGCGCGCACCGTCGCGGCCGTATCGAGCGCCTCGAGCGGTCCGCGCGCGCGCGCAGTCGCGCTCCAGCCCTTCGCGGTCGCTGTCGCATCGACGGTCGCATCGACGGGGAACGGCGCGTCGGCGCCGATCGCGAGCGCGCCGTGCGCATCGCCGAACTCGATGCCGGCAGCCAACGCGTCGAGGCGATGGCGCGCACCGCCCTCGCTGCCGAGGTGGACGCCGGCGCGAACGTTGCGCACCGGCAGGGCGTCGGCGCCGCCGATGCGCAGCTCGTCGATGCTCGCTGCGCGCACCTCGATCTCGACCGGCAGACGCAGGGTCTGCGGCAAGGTCGCGGGTCCACCCGGAGCCGCCGTCTTGGCCGGGGTCCACACGGCACGGTCCGCGTGGAGCGAGTCGATCACCAGATGCAGCCAGCGTCCATCGCTGCCGCGGCCGGCCGCGAGCGCATGCCAGCGCGGCGCGTCGAGGCGCAGCTCGCCGACGCCGGCGATGGCATAGACGACCCGCTTCGCGGCGAAATCGCCGATGAGAGAGCCCCTCGGTTCGATCACGGTGAGCCTGGGAACCAGGCCGAGCAGCCAGGCGCTTCCGCTCGCGTGATGCAACGACCACATCGCGGTGCCGATCACGAGCATGGCGGCCGTGGCGACGACGGCGAGCGCGCTCCCCAGCCAGAGCGCGACCCGGCGTCGGCGTCGGCGCGGCGCCGGTGTCGCGCCCGCGTCCGCCGGTGCCGCTGCGCGCGAGGAGTCGTCGGCGCTCATCGTCGCGGCCTCAGAAGACGACGCCGACGCTCACGTGCAGGCGCACCTTGCGGACGTCCTGGCCGTAGGCGACGTCGAGACGCAACGGCCCGACGGGGCTGCGGTAGTGCACGCCAACGCCGTAGCCGAACACCGGGCGAAGGTCGTTCCAGCGGTCGGCGGCATCCCCGGCGTCGACGAACACGGCGCCGAGCAGCGCCGGCAACCGTTCGACCAGCGTGTGCTCGAACTCGAGGCTGCCGGTCAGCACCACCCGCCCGCCGACGACGGCGCCGTTGATCGTCGGCCCGAGCGTCCGGTAGTCGTAGCCGCGCACCGAGTTGTCGCCGCCGGCGCGAAAGAGGATCGGGTCCGGCACCGCGATCGGATTGCTCACGAAGACCTTGCCGGTCTCGACGCGCGCGTTGGCGAACCAGGACCCGACCGGTCGATAGGCGTTGAGGCGCGCGTAGGCGCGAAGAAAGGGCGCGCGTGCGCTCGACGTGCCCGGCACATCCGAGCGCTCGAGCGTTCCGTCGCCGTAGCCGACACCGCCCTGCAGCCCCAGCGCCGTCCCCGAGGTCGGCATGAGAATGTTGTCGACGTCGCGGCGCAGCCACTGGTAGTTGAGGAAGAGCGCGTGGCTCGACGTGGTCAGCGGCGCGCTCTGCACCCTCGCGTACGACGCTTCGAGGTAGTAGAGCCGCTCGAAGTCGGTGGTGTCCTTGGAGCGCCCCGCACGAACGCTCCAGCTGTTGCGCGTCTCGTCGGCGCTGCGCAGCTGCTCGATGCTGGCCGCGGCGAGCTTGCGCCACAGGTTCTCGTCGGGGTAGGCCGTGAATTCGGTGCCGAGCGACTTCAGGTCGGGGCCCAGGGTCAGGGTGCTGTGGGCGATCCAGTTCTGGCCGAACACCTTGCGATCCCAGTGCTCGAGCGAGACGCGCGGGCCGGTGTTGGCGCTGTAGCCGACGCCGATCGTCGCCTGGTGCTGCGAGAGCTCCTTGACCTTGACGATCACCGGCGCTGCCTCCGGCGGCCCGCTCGCGTCCACCTCGACCGAGGCGCCCTCGAACAGGCTGAGCTTCAGGATCCTCTCCTGGAAGTCGAGCAATTGCTTCTCGCTGTACTCGGTCCCCGGCGCCAAGCGGGCGACGCGGCGAATCGCCGCCTCGTCGTAGCGATGCGTTCCTTCGACCCGGATCGGGCCGATGTGAAACAGCGGCCCCGGCTCGACCGTGACCGACAGCGCCGCCGACTGCTCGACGGCATCGATGCTCGCCTTCGTCGACTGCCATTCGGCGCGCGGGTAGCCGTCGCCGCGCAAGGCGCCGAGGGCGGCGTTCTTGGCGCTGTTCCAGGCCGGCTGCCGGAACGGCTCGCCCTCGCGCAGCGCCCAGACCGCGCGCAGCCGGTCGAGGCGATCGTGCCAGGGCTGGTCGCGCGTCGGCGTGCGCGGCGCGAGCGGCGTGGTCGAGCCGATCGTGATGCTGCGAACGATGACGCGGGGCCCGGGGACGACGTCGACCTCGATCCGCGGCAGGCCCGAGGCGCCGGCGCTTCTCGTCACCTTGACGTTGGCATCGAAGTAGCCCTCGGTCTCGAGCAGCGAGCGCGCCTGCGCTGGCGCCGCTGCGGCGAGCCGCTCCAACTCGGCCGACGTGATCGCTTCGCTCGCGGGCGCGCTCTGGAAGCGCGCCAGATCGAGGTAGTCGAGCAGGAGCTGTTGCAACGTGCCCGGCGCGCGCACCTCGAGCTCGTAGAGCGGGATCTGCGGCTCTGCCGGGGCGCGCCCTTCGGCGTCGGCGTCCTTGCCGAAGAAGGGAAAGCTGGCGCACCCCGAGAGCACGGACACCAGGATGAACATCGACAGCATCCGTGCGGATGCCGCCCGCGCCTTCATTTCACCAGCAGTCGCATGGCTCCTTCGAGCCCGGGCAGGGTGAGCGGGAACATGCGCTGGTTCATGAGCTGCTGGATCACCGAGATGCTCTGCCGGTAGCCCCAGACGCCTTGCGGCTCGGGGTTGATCCAGGCGAACTTCGGGAAGGCGTTGGTGAGTCGCTGCAGCCACTCGGCGCCGGCTTCCTCGTTGTTGTACTCGACGCTGCCGCCGGGCTGGAGGATCTCGTACGGGCTCATCGTCGCGTCGCCGACGAAGATCAGCTTGTAGTCCTTGTTGTACTTCCTGATCAGGTCCCAGGTGCTGAACTTCTCGCTGTAGCGGCGCCGGTTGTTCTTCCACATGAAGTCGTAGACGCAGTTGTGGAAGTAATAGAACTCGAGGTGCTTGAACTCGGTCTTGGCGGCGCTGAACAGCTCCTCGACGCGGTGGATGTGCTCGTCCATCGTGCCGCCGACGTCCATCAGCAGGAGCACCTTCACCTTGTTGTGGCGCTCGGGCACCATCTTGATGTCGAGCCAGCCGGCGTTCGAGGCGGTGGCACGGATCGTGTCGTCGAGGTCGAGCTCTTCCTCGGAGCCTTCGCGCGCGAAGCGGCGCAGGCGCCGCAGCGCGATCTTGATGTTGCGGGTGCCGAGCTCGAGCGAGTCGTCGTAGTCCTTGAACTGGCGCTGGTCCCAGACCTTCACCGCCGACTTGTTGCGGCCCTTGTCCTGACCAACCCGGATCCCTTGCGGGTTGTAGCCGTAGGCGCCGAACGGGCTGGTGCCGCCGGTGCCGATCATCTTGTTGCCGCCCTCATGGCGCGCCTTCTGCTCCTCGAAGCGCTTCTTCAGCGTCTCCATGAGCTCGTCCCAGCCCATCTTCTCGATCTTCGCCTTCTCCTCCGGCGTGAGCTCGAGCTCGAGCTTCTTCTGCAGCCACTCGAGCGGGATCTCCTGGCTGAAATCGGTGAGCAGCTCGACGCCCTTGAAGTAGGCGGCGAAGGCGCGGTCGAACTTGTCGAACTGGGCCTCGTCCTTGACCAGCGAGGTGCGCGCCAGGTAGTAGAAGCGATCGATCGTCGGCCCTTCATCGCCGTCGTCGAGGACGCCGGCCTCGATCGCCTCAAGCAGCGTCAGGTATTCCTTGACCGAGACCTTGAGCTTGGCCGCGCGCAGGGTGAAGAAGAAGTCAATCAGCATGGACGACGAGGATAGCGCCGAAGGGGGCATACTGTTCGACCCGCCTCCCCGCGACGTACGAAAGGAGACCATCGATGGCCCAGTTCGAGCCCTACCTCAGCTTCAACGGCAATTGCGCCGAGGCGATGCGCTTCTACGAGAAGACGCTCGGCGGCAAGATCGAGATGTCGATGACCTACGGCGAGGCGCCGCCGATGCCCGGCCAGCCGGCGCCGAGCGGCGACGCGGCCAAGCGCATCATGCATACGTCGATGACGCTCGAAGGCGATCGCATCATGGCCTCGGACATGCCGCCCGGCATGCCGTTCGAGGGCATGAAAGGCATCACGGTGTCGCTGGCCTACACCGATGTCGCCAAGGGCAAGGCGATCTTCGAGGCGCTCTCGGCCGGCGGCAAGGTGACGATGCCTTACCAGAAGACGTTCTGGGCCGACGGCTTCGGCATGTGCACCGACAGGTTCGGCACGCCGTGGATGGTCAACGCCGGCGACGCCGGCGGCGCGGACAAGAAATAGCCGGCTTGCAGACACCCTCGCCGCACGACGACCCGCGCGCGTTCCTGCGCGCGCTCTTCGATGTCGCCGTCGCGCAGGCGCTGCCGGGTGCGTCGCTCGCGACCTTCCTGCCGGCGCCGCCGCGCGGCCGAACGCTGGTGCTCGGCGCCGGCAAGGCCGGCGGCGCGATGGCCGCGGCGCTCGACGCGGCGTGGCCGGCCGAAGCGCCGATGACCGGCCTGGTCGTCACCCGCTACGACTCGGTGCCGCCGGCGTTCGCCGCGGCGCAGGCGCGCGGGACGACGCGCATCGAGGTCGTCCAGGCGGCCCATCCCGTGCCCGACGAGGCCGGGCGGCGCGCGGCCGCGCGCATCCTGGAACTCGCGCGAGGCCTCTCGGCCGACGACCTCGTGGTCTGCCTGATCTCGGGCGGCGCATCGTCGCTGCTCGCGCTGCCGGCGCCCGGCGTCACCCTCGAAGAGAAGCAGGCGATCAACGGCGCGCTGCTCAAGAGCGGCGCGGCGATCGACGAGATGAACTGCGTTCGCAAGCACCTTTCGGCGATCAAGGGCGGGCGCCTCGCCGCCGCGTGCGCGCCGGCGCGCGTCGTCAGCCTGCTCGTCAGCGATGTCCCGGGCGACTCGCCGTCAGTGATCGGCAGCGGCCCGACCGTGCCCGATCCGACCACGTGCGCCGACGCGCTCGCCGTGCTCGAACGTCATGCGATCGCGGTGCCGGCACGGATCCGCGCCGACCTCGAGAGCGGCGCGTTGGAGACGCCCAAGCCGGGCGATGCGACGTTCGCCAACCACGAGGTCCATCTCGTCGCGACACCGCAGCAGTCGCTCGACGCTGCCGCCGCGTTGGCGCGATCGGCGGGGCTCGGCGCGCACGTCCTCGGCGACGACCTTGAGGGCGAATCGCGCGAGGTCGGCAAGGTCCACGCCGCGTTGGCGCGCCAGATCGCCCGCCGCGGCCAGCCGTTCGCCCGGCCCTGCGTCGTCCTTTCAGGCGGCGAGACGACGGTGACGGTGAAACAGAAGGGGGGCCGCGGCGGACGCGCCAGCGAGTTCCTGCTTGGCTGCGCTCTCGCGCTGCAAGGCGAGCGCGACGTCTGGGCGCTCGCCGCCGACACCGACGGCATCGACGGCGTCGAGACCAACGCCGGTGCGTTCGCGACGCCAGACACCCTGGAGCGGGCACGGCGCCTGGGGTTGAACGGCCGAGATCATCTCGACCGCAACGACGCCTACTCGTTCTTCGCCGGTCTCGGCGATCTGCTCGTGACCGGCCCGACGTTCACCAACGTCAACGATTTCCGCGCGATCCTGATCCTCTAGGTTTCGCGTGGCCGCCGCGGAACATTTCGCCGCGCGTCCCCGTGCGATCCATGATGCCGATGTCGCCGACGGGAAGGCCGGGATGACGCGAGGCGCGGAAGGGTATCGGCCGCCCGAAGCCGCCGCCGTAGGCGTAGCCGATGCCGTCCTGCGTGGCCGGCGCCGCGGCGCGATCGCGTTCCATCTGAAGGTAGGCCAGACGCATGCGCGCTTCGTCGTCGGCGCGGCGCTGGCTGTCGATCGAGCGCTGGATTCGCTCGCTGACGAGATTGGCCTCGGCCTTGACGTCGATCGCGCGCTGCCGCTCGGCGGCGCGGTCTTGCCCGGTGACCTGCCACGAGCGTTCGGTCTTGGCGCCGGGAGACGGCTGATCGGTGAGGAGGATGCTGCCGTCGGGCGTGCGCTGCTGCAGGATCTTCGTCGTCGCCTCGGCGGCGGCGAGCGCAGGTAACAAGCTGGCGACGGCGACAAGGGCGGTGGCGAAGTGGCGCATGGAAGCCTCGCTGAAGAGTCCTGACGACAGGAAGACTGTGCCACCGGTTCGGCGCCGACAGGGCAGCGGGGAGACTTGTTACGCTAGGGCGTTCCCTATCCGCTGCTTCGCCCCGCCATGACCGAAACCTTTACCTTCCGCGCCGACCCGCTGGCTGCCGCCGTTCGCGCCATCGTCGCCGCCGCCGGCTCGCACGACGGCGAAGCGGCGCAGGTCGCCGCCAACCTCGTCGAGGCGAACCTGCGCGGCCACGATTCGCACGGCGTCGGCATGGTGCCGCGTTACGTCGACGCCGTTCTAGAAGGCGGCCTCGCGGTCAACAGCCACGTCGCGATCCGCCAGGACAGCGGCGCGCTGCTCACGCTCGACGGCCGCCAGGGCTACGGCCAGGTCATCGGCCAGGAGGCGATGGAGCTCGGCGCGGCGCGCGCCAAGGAGCACGGCGTCTGCGTCGTCGGCCTCGCCCACTCGCACCACCTGGGACGGATCGGCCAGTGGGCCGAGCAATGCGTCGACCACGGCCTGGTCTCGATCCACTTCGTCAACGTGCTGTCGCGGCCGATCGTCGCGCCGTTCGGCGGCCGCGACGCGCGCCTCGGCACCAACCCGTTCTGCGTCGGCATCCCGCGCCCGGGCGGCGAGCCGATCCTGCTCGACTTCGCGACCAGCAAGATCGCGCAAGGCAAGACGCGCGTCGCCTACAACAAGGGCGTCGCCATCGAGCCCGGGACGCTGATCGACAACCACGGCGAGCCGACGACCGATCCGCGTTACACGGTCGTCGAGCCGATCGGTGCGCTCCTGCCGTTCGGCGAGCACAAGGGCGCCGGCCTGGCGCTGATCTGCGAGCTGCTCGGCGGCGCGCTCGCCGGTGGCGCGACCGGTCGGGCGGTGAGCGACGGCCGCCGTCGCGTCCTCAACAGCATGTTCTCGATCCTCGTCGATCCGGGCCGCCTCGGTACCGCCGCCAATCTCGCCGCCGAGATGGAAGGCTTCGTCGCCTACGCCACCGCCTCGCCGCCGCAGCCAGGGCTGGAGCGCGTCCGGACGCCGGGCGAACCCGAGCGCGAGACCAAGGCGCGGCGACTCGTCGACGGCATTGCGGTCGATTCGGTGACGTGGGGCGAGATCGTCGGCGCCGGTGCGAAGGTCGGTCTCGCCGCCGAGCGGGTCGAGGCGCTGGCACGTGGCTAGCCAAGACAGCGCGATGACGACGCCGACCTGTCGAGCTGTCTCGCCGGCGAATTCGCTTCAGCGCCTGCGTCGATGGCGCGCTCGCGCCGCCGTCGTCGCCGGGCTCTGTGCCGGCGCGACGGCAGGCGCCGCGCCGCAGCTCGACAAGCTGCGCCTTCCCGACGGCTTTCGGGTCGAACTGCTCACCGATGCAGTTCCCAACGCGCGCCAGATGACGCTCGGCCGCAGCGCCGACGGCAAGGGCATCGTCTACGTCGGCAGCGCGAGCGCGGGCAAGGTCTACGCCGTCGAGTACGAGGCGAGCGGACGGACCACCGTGCGCACGGTCGCCGCCGGTCTGCAGCTGCCGACCGGCGTCGCCTACCGCGAAGGCGCTCTCTTCGTCGGCGCGCTGACGCGCGTGCTGCGCTTCGACGGCATCGACGACAAGCTCGCCGCGCCGCCGGCGCCGGTGCTCGTCAGCGATCGCCTTCCCTCGGAGACGAGCCACGGCCGGCGCTTCATCGCCTTCGGCCCCGACGGCAAGCTCTATGTGTCGGTCGG
>Ga0207689_10002918_pt1 | contig 15782 bp, 12 predicted proteins | sample KBSMisM52_FD_184312 | JGI IMG/M metagenome (GOLD analysis project Ga0207689, IMG submission 184312) | Miscanthus rhizosphere microbial communities from Kellogg Biological Station, Michigan, USA - KBS Miscanthus M5-2 (SPAdes) (version 2) | ecosystem: Host-associated > Plants > Roots >... | reverse complement strand
TGTCCAGGGCGCACATCCGGTATGCTACTGCCATACAACAGCGCGTGGCGCCTGCAGCGCGACGTCGCGACACTCAAGTACTGGGGTGCCCAGGCCTTGGTGACTTTGCTCGAGAAGCCGGAGCTGAGTTTGATGCGGGTGGGAGAGCTTCCCACGCTGCTGGCCTCGCAAAACATCGCCTGGTATCACATTCCATTGCGCGAGGGACGCATTCCCGACGCTGAGTTCGAAGCGATGTGGCAAACCGTTGCCGCGCGCTTGCGTGCCGTGCTTTGGTGTGGAGGGCGCGTTGCTTTGCACTGCGCGGATGGTCGCTCGCGTACAGCGATGGTGACGGGCAAGCTCCTGGTCGAGCTAGGGTGCCCCGCGCTAGACGCGCTCAATCGCGTGCGAGGCGCCCGGCCCGGTGCCCTGTCGCGGCCCGAGGAAGAACAATTCGTTCGCCGGCAGCTACCTGTGGCCGAAGCCGCCTATCGAACGCAAGTGAGTCTGGCGCAGCCGCATCGGTTGAGTGCTGCATCCGACGGGAGTGACGACAGTCTGCTCGACGGGGCGGGGCCGGCATTGGATAATCCGGATCAGCTTGAACTGCTGCAGCGTTCTGTACCCTGACTGACCTGGGTCCAAATAAATCCTGACCCGCGGTGATCGTCACGATTCGGTCACCGGAGTCATGCCTTTGTAGCGCCGCAGCTTCATGACCGCGCCCTTGCTCGCGGTGGTTGCGGTGTACATGTCCAGTTGGTCGAACTCGCTATCCTGCACAGGAGTCATGGCCAGATCCGAATAGGGTGCCGGGTCGCGCATGATGCGACGAAGTGTCTGGCGGTACTGCCAATACAATCTGGCAAACCCGGCGTGCTTGGACACGATCTCCCACGCGTAGCGCGGATAGAACGCAAGAGGGCTCTCCAACGACATTCCTGGCCTGCGGTCCTTGCGATACTTGCGCCGAAATAATCCGCCCTCGAGCGGATGAACATGCTCCAGATGCGCGATGGCGTAGAACGAGAGCAGCTTCATCATCATGTTGCGGGGATCGTAGCCCCAAGATTTCGACCTGCGCATCACGGTCTCGATGTGCTCGGGCGAGTAGTAGAGGTCCCACGCCTTGTGGTAGATCCCCAGCAGTTCTTTGTCCGACATCGTGGCGTGAGCAGTCGTCACGTGTACGACGTCGTATCGGTTGAGATCGCTTTCCATCTGCACGCCCTGCAGGTAGAGCTTCTTGTGATCGGCGGAACCCGGCAATGGCGTGAGGATGAAGAATTCGAGCAAATCGATGGGCAACTCGCGTTGGATGATGCGGATATCGCGCTCGATCGTGGCGGGCGTGTCCCCGGGAAAGCCCAAGATGTATCCGGCGTAGGTCAGTGTGCCCACAGCGTGCCACGCCTGCAGCATCGCACGGTATTCGGTGATGCGGTTCTGACCTTTTCTTGCATCCTTGAGCGCTTCCGGGTTGATGCTTTCCATCCCGATGAAGACACGATTGACGCCTGCGCGGGCGGCTTTTTCGATGAAACGAGGGATCTTGTGCGACATCGTGTCGACCTGCGCGACGACCCGGATGGCGAGACCTTCTACCTCGCGCATTGCGATGAGACGGTCGAACATGCTTTCCCAATTCTGATTGCGTGCGAGGTTGTCATCGGTGATGAAGAAATTGTGCAGACCCTGCGCCAGGTTGGCACGCACGATACGCTCCACATCCTCCGCGCTGCGCGCGCGCGATTTGCGTCCCTGGACGTTGATGATGGTGCAGAAGCTGCACAGGAACGGACAGCCCCGCCCGGCATCGAAACTCGTGCGCAGACCGCTGGTGCGGCGGACGATATCCATCGGAAGATAGGGCACCGCTGCGCCTTCGAGACCCGGCAGATCATTCATGAAGTTGTAGAGCGGTTTGAGCTCGCCTTGATACGCCGCCCGCAGCAAGTCTTCCAGGCGCCCCTCTGCCTCGCCGGCAAACAGGCTGATACCCAGGTCCATTGCTTCGTGCAACTCGGGCGGCACGTCCGGTAGCATCGATATGCAACCGCTGACGTGGAAACCGCCGATGCAGACAGGAATGCCCGCCGCGCGCAACGGTCGCGCAATATCCACCGCGCGCGGGAACTGATTGGTCTGCACGCCCACCAGCCCGACCAGTCCGCGGCCTCCGTTGGCACTTATCTCCCGGATCAGGTGTTCAGGGCGGATGCGAGTATTGGTTTCGTCGCAGACGGTAATCCGGATCTCGACTTCTTCGCCCAGCACGTTGCGCTGCGCGCAGTCCAGCGCTAGGCCGTAGAGCGCAGCTAGCGTATTGGCGGGAATCGAAGAACGCGCCCACTGGATGACATAGCCGTCGTCGTCGTAGTGGGAAGGTTTGATGAGATAGAGGTGGAAGAGCTGTCTTGCCGTGGTTTTGGCACGGATCATAGTGGTCCTAGGTGTCTGGTACGCTCGGAGCCTTTGGCGCGGAGCGCGTTCGGTGCAAAACGTCGATGCCCGAGGTGCTCGCAGGACCATTCCCAGGACCATTTCGTGGCCCCTTCCGGTTGGCCCGACCAATACGCGGCGAAGTTGCGCAGGGTCGAGGAGACTTCAAGCTAACGACATGCTGTCGCGTGGCGAGAGCAGCGCGACTAAGACGAGGAGCCCGAGGGTGGGGGAGTAAGACGGGTGAGAGCCGACTTAGGCGCGCCCAGAGGTGTGAGGCTGGTGTTACTGCACTACGCACGATCGTCACAAAAAACCGATCGATCCTTTTAACGACATGCCTCCAGAGATCTTGATCTTTACATCGAATCGCTTCGCTATTGTTCGCGCGAGAATAGGCTTCGACCGGCACCACGTCAAGCGATAACTGATGAGTCATAATTGCATCGGAAATCTGTCGCTTTCCAGGCGACATCCGCAATAGCCGAGCCGCGATTCCTCGACAGTAACTCCGGAGGCCTCGACCTTATGCGCTATGAACTGTATTACTGGCCAACCATTCAAGGCCGTGGCGAGTTTGTCCGCCTGGCGCTGGAGGCAGCGGGTGCGGAGTATGTGGATGTGGCCCGCCTGCCGAAGAGCAAGGGCGGAGGCTCGTCGTCATTGATGGGCTATATAGATGACCCCGATGCGAAGCGGCCGCCGTTTGCGCCCCCTTACTTGAAAGCTGGCAAGCTGGTCATCTCACATACCGCGGAGATCCTGCAGTTTCTGGGTCCGCGGCTCAAACTGATTTCCGCGGACACCGCCAACCGCATGTGGGCGCACCAGTTGCAGCTGACTATCACCGATCTGTTGGTCGAGGTGCATGATACTCATCATCCGATCGCTTCCAGTCTTTACTATCACCAACAGAAGCGGGAGGCACGGCGACGAACGTTGCATTTTATCCGCGAGCGGGCGGCGAAGTATTTGGATTATTTCGAACGTGTCCTCCAGAGCAACGCCAAGACCAAAGGTCGTATGCTGGGCAAAGCTCATATGATCGGCCGGGCTTTATCCTACGTCGATCTGTCGGTCTTTCAGGTGATCGCGGGATTGCGCTATGCCTTCCCGCGCACGATGCGGCACCTCGAGTCCGACTACCCGGGATTGGTGAAGTTGCACGATCAGGTCGCCGTGCTTCCGAACGTATCGGCCTATCTGAACTCCAAGCGCCGCATTCCCTTCAACGAATACGGCATCTTCCGTCACTATCCGGAACTGGACAGGCCTTGAGACGGTAGGCCGTTGCCGGGGCCTTGGATCGCCGCCAGCGTGCGTCGTCGCACCACGTCGATGTGGACGCGGAAAGCATAGAGATTCTCGGAGTAGGCCAGAGGCGTTTCGATTCGATTGACCGCTGCCTCGATTTGATCCAATCGCTCGACGATATGAGCTAGTTCTTCCTGGCTCCGAGTCTCGTCCAGCTCGAGTTCAATTTCTTTCAAGGCGGCGTACCAGCGATAGATTCGCGAGCGCACGCGCCATCTGTAGAGTTGCGGCAGGAGACGGCCGGCCGGGATCAGCACCACAAGCGCGGGCACGATCAGCACCAGCATGCGATCCACCAAGTTGGCGGCCCAGTAGGGAAGGTAGCGCTGCAGCAATGGTGCGCCGGACTTGTAGAACCGCGTAGCCTCAGGGCTCAATGGCAACTCCGTGTCAGTCGGCGCAGGGAATTGTCGCAACCCGGAAAACCATGTGGGTGGTCCATGTACTTCGGTCGCCGCCTGTAACAGCAGATACGCCAATGCGGGGTGCAGGTCGTCCTTGACGACAAGGTTAGCGGTGGTTCCGAGCAATACCACGTCGCGCTCCGGAAGATTGAGCTTCAGATCGAACACGCCTTGCGGCAAGATGAGCTTGGTGAGATAGAAATGCCGGCGCGTGTAAGCTTCTGCGCGAGCAAAGCTCATCAAACGCACGCCTTTGGCGTGCATCAACTCCTGGATTACCGGAGCGCGGGGATCGGCGACGAGAAAAGCCGCGTCGATATTTCCCGATACCAGAAGATCCACCGCTGCACGCCCACCGATCTTCATTATGGTGGTCGGCGGCTGAGCGATCCCGTTGGCTTCCAGCAGCATCATCGCCAGCACCGCCGTACCGCTCTTATCGGCCCCTACCGCGATCATTTTCCCTCCCAGCGGTGAGAGGTCGTCCAGGACCTGGTTGCTCCGATAGAACACCCACAACACCTCGTAGTAGACGCTGCCCAGCGAGGCAAGTCCTTTGGAAAGGTCGGGTGGTTCACTGCTCACGATACCACCCTGTACCAGTGCCACGTCTACCTCTGCCGCCGGATCGGCCAGGCGGCGAAGGTTATCGAGGGCGCCCGCCGAGGGGCGCAAACGCAGCGTTACTCCGTCGCGCGCCAGGATATCGCGGTAACGGGTTGCGTAGGTGTGATAGCTGCCGTCCGCGCTCCCGGTGGACATGACGATCTCGCTGGGTGGCGCTGGACGCATCAGGAGCAAGGTCAGCGCGAGCGCCCCTACCACTGCCAGCGCGCTGGGTGCGGCAATCAACAGGAGATCGCGGTTGAGGCGGCGCTTCCTCGCGGCCATGTGGAGTCGGATGGGTGGTGGACGTCGGATTATAGGCTGTCGATGCAGCGGTCGACGCGACATTTCAATCCTGGCAGATCGCATTGCGCAAACGGCGCAAACGGGAATCTTCGCAGCAAATCCGTGTGTTATTCTCTGAGCGAAATGACGCCGCGTTCCCGCGATACTCCCCCTCAAGGACAGTTGGCCTCGATCGAGACGAGCGATGGGGGCGCGACACTGCGTCTGGCTGGGGACTGGCGCTTGCCCCGCGTTCAGGCTGTCACAGCTGCGCTGACGGCGCTGCCGAAGCCGGCACGTGTGGTGGCAGTGGACGGCGGGTCGTTGACCGGGCTGGATACTGCCGGCGCCCTGGTGGCGCTGCGCTACCTTCAGCGCATCGGCGCCGATCCAAAATCAGCGGCACCGCGGAACTTCACTCCGCATCATCAACGCATCATCGAATTGGTCGCTGGACAGTTGGCTGAACTTCCGGCCATTGGCAAGGCCCATTCGCGCGGGTTCTTCACGACGGCGGGACGAGATGTCGTAGCATTCGCCGACCTTTTGGTCTCGTATGTGCAGTTCCTGGGCTACACCGCCGCGGGGATCGGCACGCTGGTTTTGCATCCATGGCGGCTGCGACTGAAGGAGCTGGCGGCGCAGTTTCAGCAGGTGGGTATCACGGCAATTCCGGTGGTAGTGCTGGTGACGTTCTTGATCGGCGTGGTGATCGCCTATCTGCTCGGACTGCAGGCGGAAAAATACGGCGCCAGTATCTTCGTGGTCGATGGTGTGGCGATCGGGATGGCACGAGAGTTCTCGCCGATTCTGGTCGCCGTCATCATTGCCGGGCGCTCGGGTGCCGCCTTTACGGCCCAACTCGGCACCATGAAACTCACAGAGGAGACCGACGCGATTCGCGTCCTCGGATTGTCTCCGATGGACGTTCTGATTCTGCCGCGGGTGTTTGCGATCGTCGTGGCGTTGCCTCTGCTGGTTTTCTTGGGCGATGTGATGGGCATACTAGGCGGAATGCTGATGGCGAAGACAACGCTCGGGATCATCCCGGCGACGTACATCGAACGGCTGCACGCGGCCCTGCACCTGAAGCACGTGGTGGCCGGGCTGGTCAAGGCGCCAGTTTTTGCTTTTTTCATCGCCATCATCGGCATCCGCATGGGCATGACGGTGAGTCGCGACACGCGCGCGATCGGTGTCAATACGACCTCGACAGTGGTGCAGAGCATCGTCTCGGTGATTTTGCTCGATGCATTGTTCGCGGTCGTGTTCGAGAAGCTGGGAATCTAACGCGGTGTCCGCCATGCTCGCCGCAGGCAAGGACGTCATCCTCGAGGTCGACAGCATCGTCACCCGCTTCGGCGCACAGACCATCCACAATGGCGTGAGCTTCAGCGTTCCTCGTGGTCAACTCGTTGCGTTGATCGGTGGAAGCGGAACGGGCAAGTCGGTGCTGCTGCGTGAGATCATCGGCTTGATGCGGCCGACGGCGGGAACGGTGCGCCTGCTCGGGACGGATGTCTGGAAGGCCTCGGCGGCGGAATTGTCGAAAGTGCGCAGCCGATTCGGAATGATGTTCCAGGATGGCGCCCTGTTCTCGTCGCTGGACGTTGCGCACAATGTCGCCGTGCCGCTGCTCGAACACACCGATCTCGCCCCTGAGTTGATCTGGCCGCTGGTGCAGTTGAGGATTGCGCAAGCCGGACTTTCGCCGGATACCGGGGCAAAGATGCCGAGCGAGCTTTCCGGCGGCATGCGCAAGCGGGCGGCGATCGCCCGTGCCCTGGCGTTGGAACCTGAAGTGATTTTTTTGGACGAACCCACCTCCGGGCTTGATCCGATCACCGCACGCGCATTCGACAAACTCGTGCGCTTCCTCGTCGACGATCTCGGCGTCACGGTGTTCCTGGTTACGCACGATCTGGACACGCTGCTGACCGTCGTTGACCGATTGATCGTGTTGGCGAAGGGAAAAGTGCTTGCGGATGGTTCGGTGCGCGAGGTAATGGAAACCAGCGACGCCTGGGTGCAATCGTATTTTTCGGTGCGTACAATGCTGGGCGGCGGTAACGATGCCCATGCAAGCTGACGGAGGAAACGAGGCCAATGGAACCTGACGTCCGCTATACGTTCATCGGCGTTACGCTTGTCGCACTGATAGCAGCCGCGGTGGTCGCTATTGTTTGGCTCACCGGAGCGGGATCGGGTGACCACTATCGCAAGTACGAGATCGTGTTTGTTCGGCAGTCGCTCGAAGGCCTGCAGATCGGCGGAGATGTCGCTATGCGCGGGATCAAAATCGGCCAGGTCGTGAGCTACTCCTTGTCTTCCACAGATGTCAATAAGGTTACCGTCATCATCCGCATACAGCGGGATGCGCCGGTGGCCGAGAACACGGTGGCTGTGGTCAACCGAACGCTCGTTACCGGTATCGCCCGCATCTCGCTGCGAACGCCAGTGCCTGCAGGGCCACCTCTAAAAACTGTCGACGGCCAGGAGTATCCGCTGATCAAGGAAGGCACTTCGACGGAAGAGCAGATAACAGACGCCGCCAGCAAGATCGCAGAGAGCGGCGCGGAAGCCCTCAATCGCGTCAACGCCTTGCTCGACAAAGACAACCTCGAGACGGTGACAGCGGTCCTCGTGAATCTGAAAAATATCACCGCAGGGCTCGACGCCAGACTCGATCGGATAGACCAGACGCTCGCGACGGTCAACCGTGCCGTCGATCAGTTCGGCCGCGCCAGCACGAACATCGCCTCTGCAGTGGATCGGATGTCACTCGACGTGAGTCCGCTGGTGAAGCAGACCGAAGGCACGATGCGGGAGGTGGGGGACGCGGTCAAGGCGGTCGAAAGTCAGACGGTGTTACTCACGCAGCAACTGCGTACCGTGAGCGAAACTGCTTCGCTCGATCTGCACTCCACCGCGCGTGAGCTGCGTATCACGGCCGAAGCGCTCGACCGGACGTTGAATCGTTATCGTGATCCGAGGGCGCTCATCTTCGGTCCGAGCCCTGCGCAGCTCGGCCCCGGGGAGAAGGTCAAGTGAAGGGCATATTTCTCGTGCTCTTCGTTGCCCTTGTGCTTGCAGGTTGCGTCGGCGGTGGGAGTGTGCCGCCGCGCACGCACTACGTACTGCACGATCAGGTACCGGCGAAACCTGTGGAGCCGACCGCACCCCCACGCTATGCGCTGGTCCTGACCAGCAGTGCGGCCGATCTCTTCTACGACTCGGAGAGTCTCGTCTTCAGTCGTGAGCCGAATCAACGCGCTTACTATCAGTTCGCGACATGGACGGATCGTCCTGCCCATCTGGTACGGCGACTTGCCGAGCAACGTCTGGAAGCGCGCGGACGGTTTGTTTCGGTGACCAGTCTGGCGGTCGGCGTGCGTGCGGACATCGTCCTCAACATCTCTCTTGGCGAGTTCTATCACGACGCCGCGGTTCAGCCGTCGGTGGTACGCGTCGAGTTCGTGGGAGAGCTGATCGACTGGCGCACGCGTTCGCTGCTGGGGCATAGCCGATTCAGCGCATCGGCGCCAGTCAAATCCGATGACGCAAAGGGGGCTGCTGAAGCATTCGACCATGCTGTGACCGAGGTGCTCGATAGCCTCGTGCCTTGGGTCGAGACGCAGGCAGCCAAAGCAGAGGCCGCTTCGGGCTGAAGGTCGGCTGTACCGATCGGAAGCGAACGCGCCGCCACACTAGACACAATAATTCTCCCTCCACCAGTGAATCCAATTTCCGCCGCTGGCGAACCGCTACTCGATGGTCTGACCGTCATCGACTTCACACGTGTACTCGCCGGGCCCTACTGCACGCGTCTGTTGGCCGATCTGGGCGCGGAAGTGGTCAAGATCGAGCGTCCGGGAGAAGGCGACGAGATTCGCCATACCGTGTATCAGCTCGAACCCGGCCGTGGAGATCAGAGCAGCTACTACGTGCGTCTGAACGTCGGTAAACGGGGCATCGCAATCGACCTTGCACACCCGAATGCGCGTGACCTAGTGCTCGACCTTGTGCGCGCCGCCGATGTCGTTGTCGAGAACTTCTCGCCCGGTGTGATGAAGCGCTACGGTCTGGACGCCGAGGCACTGAGGTCGGTGCGCCCTGATCTCGTGTATTGCTCTATCTCGGGCTTCGGCCAGACCGGGCCACTGAGCTCGATGCAGGCGTATGCCCATTTGATAAACGCCATATCGGGAATGATGGACCTCGAGCGCGGTGGAGAGGCACGCCCACGCGTTTCGTACCTGCAGGCGGCAGATGTGCTCGCCGGCGCTCATGCATTCGGCGCGATCTGCGCGGCGCTGGTTCGACGGGCGCGCAACGGGCGTGGAGCGTATCTCGACGTGTCGATGCTGGAGTGCCTGGTGGCGGCGGACGATATTACTTACCACTCGATGCTGAACGGCTCGCCAGTGCTGCGGCAGCCGCGCGTGGGTATGGTGGTGCATCCGATTGGCGAGCGCTATGTCGCGTTGCAGACCGCGGGCGCACCGCATCTTTGGTCGCGGTTGGTGGGGTTGATCGGGCGTCCCGAGCTTGCCACAGACCATCGTTTCGCTACCCCGGCTGCGCGGCGCACGAATTGGGCGGACCTGTTGGCGATCGTCCGCGAATGGTTGGACGGTTTCGAAAGCGTGGATGCCGCCGTGCAAACGCTCTCCGGTGCCCGTATTCCTTCAGTGCCAATGCTGTCCCCGGAGGAACTGGTGGCGCATCCGCAGATGGCGGCGCGGTCTGCATTCCCGAAGGTGTTACATCAAACGCATGGCGAGGTGCATGTCACCGCCACACCTTTTCATTTGGATGGCCGACCGATCGAACCGGGAGGACCGGCGCCATATCGAGTAGGGGAACACACGCGGGAAGTGCTGCGCGACATGCTTGGTTACACCGCTGAGCGCATCGCGTCGTTGCAGGAAGCTCGTGTGATAGAGGTACCGGTGGGACTTTAAGTGCCTTTCGCAAGATCGTGAAAGAATGCTAAATGCTGCTTAAGCAAGGGGTTGGCGGCCGTGGCATCGCTGCTTGCTGACCTTTCAGGAAGTATTCATCGACAAACCTTACACTTGCGTTTGACTCTTGTTGTTTGGTCACGACAGTTATGAGACTTTCAATCGCTGATCGAGGCGAACTGAACTAGCGAATCCGTACTGCATTCGCATCGCCTCTCCGGTCCATGCGGTAATTTGGATCGGACCTATAAAAACCAACGGCGCGCACGAGACCAAATGAAAAGGGCAGGGGAAGCCGCGACTTTCAGCGTACCTGAGCTTCCCGTCAATCCTCGCGTTTTGACCCGGCTGCTAGCGTCCCTGGACGACGGCAGCGCCACGACTTCTTCGCTGGCGAGCGTGATCCTGACCGATCCGGCCCTCACGCTCGCGGTGTTGCGAGCAGTGCTCGCGGGCACCGGTTTCCCCGAAGGGACGCGAACCTTCTCCATGGAGGTGTGCGTAGACGCGGTGGGTCGTGATCTGCTGCAGGCCTATGCCTTCATGCGCGCTACCCGCCAGGTTGCGGGAGGCTTGACCGACAAGGCCCCCGGCCCTCTTGCAGATGCATGGCGGCATTCGCTTTTATGCGCCGAGCTTTCTGCATCGCTGGCTCGGGCAACCGGCCAGCATGCTCAAGTCTGTTATCTGGCCGGTCTCCTGTGTGACGTCGGATCGCTCGCGCGCTACCGTTTGGCCGGTCCGTCGGCGGATCCCACACGCTCGACGTCCGACTTGCAAACGATAGGCAACGAAGCAACGCTAAATGTTCTGGCGGAAACCGAAGGGGCCTGGGTCGGACGCGGTTGGCTTCCGCCATTCGTTGCGGATGCACTGCGCATGCGCAAGGCATCGGCTGAATTGCTTGCGGACGCTCCCTTCGTGGCAAGGGCGCTACGGGTCGCACTGGTTCTCGCCGCCAGCGGCGCGACCGAGCCCGCCTTTCGTCTCGCCAAACAACTGCTTGGGCTGGACGACCGGCGCGTATCGCAGGTGTATGACGACGCAGTGTCCGTCGCGCAAGCCCAGGCTGTCGGTCTCGATGTGGTTCGGGGATTGGACCCGAATACGCCGACCGAGGGCACAGACCTCCTGGCGGGCACCTGGGATGCGGCAGTGCCCGTCGCAGCACCTGCCGAAGGGGGGTTGAATCGTTGGGTGGGTTTGGGTCAGGCTGTTGGCGAGGCCGGCTTCCGGCACATGCTGCAGCAATCGCTGGCCGGTGCCAGCGGCGCGCAGGAGACGTTGGAGCGACTGCGTCGTGCGTGCCGCCTGCTGACGCCGCTGGACCAGCCCTATTTCTTTTTGACTGACGCCCAGGCTCGAGCGCTCGTAGGAACGCCGCTGTCGGGCGATCCTCCCGAACTATCCGAACTCAAGATCCGCATCGAACTTTCACCGAGCCTGGTCGCCTCTTGTGCGAGGGAGAGAAGGCCGATACGAATGTTCGGCGCGAAGGTTACGCACGAGGGCGCGGCAGTCGATCGCGTCATCGCACGAATGCTCGCTAGCGAGGGACTGTTGCTCGTGCCGATGGTGGACGTGGGTAGCGTCATCGGCGTGTTCGTATTCGGCGTGGCTTCGCCTTCGGCCGAGGATGGGGAGGAGACGCTGCTGACGCGCCTCGCAGCCTCTGCTGCTGCTGCCATCAGGCACGCTGAGCAATTGCGACGCCAGCAGGAGGTCATGCGCGCAGGGCTCGCATCGCAGTTTCAGGCGCTCGGCCGACGTGTGGTGCATGAGGCTGGCAACCCGCTGAGTATCGTGAAGAACTATCTAAAGGTGCTGGGCAACAAGCTGGTAGACACTGGTCAGTTCCGAGAGGAGCTCGGCATCCTCAATGAGGAAATGGACCGGATTGCTCGCATCGTGCAGCGGATGGGAGAGCCGCTGTCGGCAGAGAGTATCGGACCGTCGCGGCTGGATTTGAACGCGGCGGTGCGCGAAGTCATGACCTTGTGCAACGATACCTTGCTGGCCGGACGCAACATCGAGGTTCAGCAGCAGCTCGATCCACAGATCCCCATACTCGACGGCGACCCGGGCGGCGTGAAGCAGGTGGTGCTCAACCTCCTGACCAACGCCGTCGAAGCAATGGCGGCCGGTGGTCGGCTCACGCTGATTACGGCGGACAACGTAAGCCTTGGTGGGGAGCTTTTCGTGCTGCTTCAGATCGCCGACACCGGAAGCGGGATCGGGCCGGATGTGATGCAGCGGCTGTTTCAGCCCGGGGCCAGTAACAAAGGCGATGGGCATCAAGGCATCGGCCTCGCCGTCAGCGAATCCATCTTGCGCGGTCTGGGCGGACGCATACTCTGTCGCAGCAGCGTCGGGCGCGGCACGATCTTCATAGTGTTGCTGCCGCGTCGCGTTGCCGTCGAGGACAGTCCAGCCGAGTAATATGGCGGCACGCGCATGTCTTGCATGCGATCCAGAAAATGGCACCTCCGGGTGCCATTTTTTTCTTCCAGTGCGTGCCGATCATCCAGCAAAGCAGCGGCGAACATTCCCGCTCATGCACTATGCTTGCGTCGAATCATAGTATGCTGACCACCAAAATGGCGCGCTGATCCGGCGACACACGACAACGACATATAACTACGAGGAGCCTCATGTTCGGTTGGTTTCGCGATTTGACCGGTCCGGAGCGCAGGACTTTTTTTGCTGCCTTTGCCGGCTGGTCCGTGGACGCGCTCGACTACATGGTGTACACGTTCGTAATTCCCACCCTCATCGGTGCGTGGGGCATGAGCAAAGGGCAGGCGGGGCTGATCGCTACTGCTGCCCTCATCCTCTCTGCGGTGGGTGGATGGGCGGCCGGCATCCTGGCCGATCGCATCGGACGGGTGAAAGTGCTGCAGATCACGATCGTGTGGTTCGCGTTCTTTACCTTCCTGTGCGGCTTCACCAATTCGTTCGAACAGCTGTTGGTGACGCGCGCCTTGCAGGGTTTGGGCTTCGGTGGCGAGTGGGCGGTGGGATCGGTATTGATCGGCGAGATGATTCGAGCCGAGCATCGAGGGCGAGCCGTGGGGACGGTGCAAAGCGGCTGGGCGGTCGGTTGGGGTGCTGCGGCGATCCTATTCGCGGTGGTGTTCTCTTTCCTGCCGGCCGAACTCGCCTGGCGTGTACTGTTCTGGATCGGCATTCTCCCAGCACTTCTGGTGATCTACATCCGCCGCAACGTGAAGGAGCCAGAAGTTTTTCAGGCCACGCGTGCGAGGGCGAGGGAGGCGGGCAGCCACTTCCTCGAAATCTTCTCGCCTAAGTTGCTCCGCATTACATTGCCTGGCTGCTTCCTCACCACGGGAATGATGGCCGGCTACTATGCGGTGACGACCTGGGTGCCCACGTACCTCTCGACCGTGCGCAAGCTTTCGGTTCTGAACACCGGCTGGTACACCTTCATGATCATTCTCGGATCGTTCATCGGCTATCTTGTCGCAGCTTACTTGGCCGATCGCATCGGCAGGCGCAAAACCTTCTTCGTGTTCGGTAGCTGCACCGCCGTCGTGGCAGTTCTATATACGCTGATTCCGATCGACAACACGACGATGCTGCTCCTTGGCTTTCCACTGGGATTTTTTCTGTCCGGGAACTTCAGCGGCTTCGGGGCTTATTTGACCGAGTTGTTTCCCAGCCGCATCCGCGGTTCGGGCCAGGGATTCGTATACAACTTTGGCCGTGGACTCGGAGCATTTGCGCCGCCCCTCGTTGGATACATGAGCGTCAACATGCCGCTCGGAAACGCCATCGGTATCGTCACGGTTGCAGCGTTCAGCGTTGCCTTGATTGCAGTGACTGTCCTGCCCGAGACACGCGGCAAACACTTGGCGGTGTACGATTAGTGTACGGTGGCGAGTACGCCGGCCGAAACGAAGTCACCTAAGACTGGACGAAAGCGATGCCAAACGTCGATACGAAGAGCGGCCAGTTGTACTACGAAGTCTGCGATGTCGTCGCGCCGTGGGTCATGCAGCCGCAGACGATCATTTTCCATCACGGAGTGGGTGCCAATCTTCACGTCTGGGCCTCCTGGCTCCCAGTGCTCGCCTCCCGCTATCGCATCGTACGATTCGACATGCGCGGATTCGGCCGCTCCGTGCAGCCTGCGCCGGGCTTCCCATGGTCGTTCGACGTCTTGATTGATGATCTGCTGCGGATCGCCGATGCCGAGAGCCTCGACCGATTTCATCTGGTTGGCGAATCGATCGGCGGCACGGCAGCGATTGCGTGCGCTCTGAGAACACCGCAGCGCCTGCACAGTCTGACGCTGTCCAACGCTGCTGCGCGCGGGGGACTGGTCAGCAACGTCAAGGGATGGCGGAATATCGTCGCGGAAGCCGGTCAGTCAGCCTGGGCGAGGCAGATGATGCAGTGGCGCTTCCATCGAGACGCGCTGCCCCTGGAAATCTATTCCTGGTACCTGGCGGTGCACGAAAGCTGTTCGATCGATGCCAGCTTCGGGCTGGCGGACCTGTTGCTGGCGACCGATCTTACCGCACGGCTCGGGGAGATCAGAATGCCGACGCTTCTGCTATCGCCGGATGCCAGCCCGTTTATTCCGGCGCAGGCGATGGCGGGCATGCATGCGCTGATCGTCGGATCGGAGTTGCAGGTGTTTGCACATTCCAAGCACGGCCTGCCGCTTTCTCATGGCGAAGTCTGCGCGCGGGTGCTCCTCGAATTCCTGGAGCGGCGCTGCGGGCGCGGTTGACGGGCCTACGCGCGCGAGAAGCTACTACGTATGCGAATACATCGGGCGGCCGGCAACCGGGCTGGTAGCGCGTAGAACGACGCCTGCTTCGGATTCGACGATGTAAAGCGTCTTTCGATCCGGACCGCCGAACGCAAGGTTCGTCGTCATCAGCCCTGCGCAGGAACGGAAGCAATACAGGGGAACCCCCAGTCGATCGAACAGCCAGACGCGGCCGAAGCCGGCATGTGCGACCAGCAGATTGTCGTCTTCATCCATGGCCAAGCCATCCGGTCCGGCCAGTCCACCGGAGAGTTGAACGAAGACGCCCACTTTGGAAGTGCCGCCATCGGCCTGCAGTGGAAGACGCCAGACGCAATTGCCACGCGTCACGGCCACATACAGGATGGATTCTTTCTTGTTGAGCACCAGCCCGTTCGGGCTTGGCACCGTGCCGACCAGCAGCTCGAGTTTGCCGCCCGCGCTCCAGCGATAGACGCGGCCGGTGGGATCGTGCAGACCGGTCTGACCCTGGTCCGTGAAATAAAGGTCGCCGTTGCCGCCGAAGAACAGATCGTTGACGCCCTTGAAGCTTTCCGACCAGCGTCCTTCCAGCACCGGAGTGACTTTTCCGCTGGCCGGATCCAGCAGCATGATGCCATTCTTGTAGTCGGCGATGAAAATGCGGCCATCGCGGTGGATCTTCAGGCCGTTGGGTTGACCGTCGTATTCGGTGACGAGCGCGAACTCTCCCGTTGGTGAGATGCGAAATATGCGGCCGAAAGGAATATCCACAACGTAGAGATTGCCGGCCCGGTCGAAGGACGGGCCCTCAAGGAAGGCGTCGAGCACTTCGCCTCCGCGATTGGCATCAGCCCAGGGCGTGCGTCGGCCGCGGCGAAAGTGATCGGGGAAGCGCGCGAATATCTCGGTTTCGATCTGCTGTGGCGGTGCAAACATGAGTGGCTTCTCGGGTTAATCGTTTTTCTTTTTCTCGCGGCCAGCGATGAAGGAACGCACCAGGTCTTTGTGTTCTTGCGTCGCCGTGAT
>Ga0207689_10002915_pt1 | contig 15788 bp, 13 predicted proteins | sample KBSMisM52_FD_184312 | JGI IMG/M metagenome (GOLD analysis project Ga0207689, IMG submission 184312) | Miscanthus rhizosphere microbial communities from Kellogg Biological Station, Michigan, USA - KBS Miscanthus M5-2 (SPAdes) (version 2) | ecosystem: Host-associated > Plants > Roots >... | reverse complement strand
GGCGGCTGTAAAACATGCATTGGCCCAATTCAGTATAATGCCGACATTGGACTTTGACCTGGATGCATCCATTCAGCAATTACCTTCCGTGCAAAAGCCATTTACCGAAGAAGTGAAGTCGGCGACAGCATTCACATCTATATATAAAGGGTTTACGGAAAAACACCAGGCACATATAATAGAACCGCTTCGAAGAACTGAATTGAAGCATTGGAAAGATTTTTATGAACCGTCTCCGGCAGTCAGTAGTCAGGAGTCTACAGCAGGGAGTGAAGAGGCAATTGCGAAAACTGAAACGGGTTCTTTTCAATCATTGCTGGCGGTTCATCATTCGTCGCTCACTTCTGAGGATACAGCACTTACCATACAGTTGCACAATAGTTATATCCTTACCCAAACTCCAAATGGGTTTATATTAATTAATCAGCAGGCGGCACATGAAAGAGTGTTGTATGAACAACTGACTGCTGCAATGCAGGGAAAACCTGTAGCAACTCAACGAAGTTTGTTTCCGGTTACATTTGAATTGACCCCGGCCGATGTTGCTATCATGAATGAAGTTCTTACTGATCTGTCTCAATTGGGATACCTCATTGAGCCATTTGGCAAAAATTCATTTGTTATACAAGGTACACCGGCCGATGTGTTGCAGGGAAATGAAAAACTGATCGTTGAATCTCTGCTGGAGCAGTATAAAAATTTCAGCAGTGAAGTAAAATTTTCAAAGAGAGAAAAACTCATTCGTTCCGCGGCAAAACAACAGGCAGTAAAATCGGGCAATAAATTGACTGAAAGTGAAATGGCGCGATTGACGGCGGATTTGTTTAATTGCAAACAACCGAATATTTCCCCTGATGGTAACCCGACTTATTTAGAGTTTAAGAAAGAGCAATTAGAAAAAATGTTCAGCAGGTAACATTATCTTCATTCTTCTCAATATTTATTTCTTATCCCTTTTAAGAAACGTTCAATTGCCTTTCGCACCATAAACGGAGCTGAATGATGATTATTCACAAGAACTGAAAAGAACAATAACTTATTTTTTCTTGTATAAAAGAAACCACTTAAGGCAATAACGTCAGAAAGCGATCCCGTTTTCGCAAAAAAATAACCACTATCAGCCTTGTAATAATTTTTCAATGTGCCTGTACCACCAGTAGGAAAAATGGCTTGCATTCTTTTAATACCAAATTCATTTTTCATTTTGTTCAGTATCGCAACAAAATCCTGCGGCGTAAATGCGTCATAGCGGCTAAGGCCGGAGCCATCCGCCCAATTGGGTTTTTGGGGTAAATCTTTCAGGTCAGTTCTTAATAGGGTGTCAATTACTTTTTCATCATTCATATAACCAAGCAACCTGTTGCTCACCATCAGCAAGCTTTGTTCCGCGAAGAAATTATCGCTGCGGTACATCATTGGTTTCAGCATAGAGTCGAGGGGCTGGGAATGAAGGACAGACAGCGGTCTGTTTATTTTGAACTTGTTATTCAGTATAATTTCCTTGCCGACGGTATCTTTTAATAATTCAAGCGCAGAATGTACCCCATTTGTTATAAAAGGAATTTCCTGTTCGGCATATGCTTCATTTCCCTGGTTGATCTTAAATTCATTTCCTGTCAACGTTCTTTCTACACGGAAAACAGAATCATGGGTTTCCGCATTAAAACTGACCGGCCAGTTTATTTCCGGTTCGGAGAAGACTGATATTACCTGCTGATTTGTCAATACAGCTTTTTCACTTGTATCTTTTGATTGAATCCATTTAATCACATTTCCATAAACAGGCAATGCACTTCTTTCTGCCATATAGCCACCATTATAATCATCCCATGACCAGCCGCTGCCCCATGCATTGTCTTTCCAGTTATTATCTGTTATATAAATCTTCTTTTTTGTTTTTTGTAAAAACTGAACAGCAGGTTGACTTTTATAACCAGGATGAAGAAAAGTAGGATCACCGGATGGAATAATAAATAAAGCAGTATCATTTTCTGCAAATTGAAAAGCAATGAGGCTGTCACCGAGATATTTCATGGCAGCATAACAGCTAAAAATTTTTGTGTTACTGGCGGGAGTAAAATATTTATCTGATTGATAACCGTACCAGAATTTGTTTGATGAAGGATCGTAAACGCTGATGCCGATATGCGCATTTTCAATAGCCGGATCTTCAATAAGCAGTTTTGCTGATTTTGAAATTTGTTTTTGTACCGAGCAGGAGGAAAGTATAAAGTTAATTATGAGAAGCAGTGAACACCATTTGCAGATCCGGTAGCAAAACATAGGGCTTACTATGGTTTATAAATTAATAACTCTTTTTTCTCCACTGCTTTTCATGGCAGCTTCAATCAGCTTTATCACTTTTACACCATCTTCTCCGGGTACCGGGTTCGGGGCATTTTGCGTAAGGGATTTATACACGTCGTCAAAATAACCCATATAGTTTCCCGGTGTGGAAGTAAGTTGTTTGCGAACTACTTCATTGTTTATTTCTGTATGCAGCAGTCCATCCGGTAAGGCAGTGGCGGGCGCCCATGCTTCAAGCGATGGTTTTTTTCCTGCCAGCAATTGTTCCTCCTGCTGATCGGAGCGTTGTTGAAAGAACGAACCTTTTGTTCCCTGCAGAACATAAGCGGGAACATGTTCCCTGCTAAGCATTGAACTTTTTATCCGCACTCTTAATTTATTGTCGTAGAATAAAATCAACTCATAAAAATCTGTTGCGCCAAATCCTTTACGCATGATGTCAGTATCGGCAAATATAGCTTCAGGCCATCCAAACAATTGTAACGATTGATCGATCATGTGTGCACCCAGGTCATACAAAGTACCGGCTGCAGGTAAACTTCCTTCTTTATGCGCTTTACCGGATGGCTCATTGCGGTACCGGTCATAGTGAATTTCCATTTCCTGCAATTCCCCCAGCAGTTTTTGATCAATCACATTTTTTATCGCATAATAATCGCCGTCATATCGCCGGTTCTGGTATACAAAAAGGGAAACTTTATTATCCTTTGCAATTTGTACCAGTTCCTCAGCCTCTTTTGACGTTACAGTAAAGGGTTTTTCAACAATAATATGTTTACCTGCATTCATCGCCTGCTTAGATATATCATAGTGCGTTTGAACAGGAGTATTTACAATGACCAATTCAATGGAAGAATCATTGATCAATTCATCAATGGTTCGATACAAAGCAGAATGGGGGTATCTCGCCCTAGAATCATTTTTTGTTCTTTCCACAATGGCGGTTAATTCAAATCCAGGGTGGGCGTCAATAAAAGGGGCATGAAATAATTTACCACTCATGCCATATGAACAGATACCAGTTTTAATGACTTTATTCATTTTTAAAATGTAAAATTTAAAATAATAAATAAAAAATGTAAAAGTAAAGGTCCATAAATATGGAACAATCCTTTTACATTTTTATTTTAAATTCAGCGTTTTATATTCAACTCCTTTCCTGTGCCCGCAGCCATCGTTCCGGTATTTCATTGCTGCTGGCCAGTAAATAATCTTTATAGCTGCAGGCGATAAAATTTTTATCCGGTAATTGCATCCACCACCGGCCTGTTTTTTTGCTTTGTAAAAAAACAGTATCTACTTCCGCAAATGCCATATGATATTCATTGAAGGAATCTTTTTCATCCAGTTCCGCCTCGCGCCTGCCGCGACTTCGGCCATCGAGCATATACCATACCATATGTGCAATCTGTTTAGCTGTCATTTCACCCTGGTCAAGTAAGGGGTCATAACCATATACACCAACGCTGGTAATATTAGGGCTCATGCCTGCAAAGCGGAGCAGGGCACAGGCTTCTTCACCGGTAAAGCCGTTCGGTGAAAGTATGTTTGCCGGTGCATAAGCATTGGCGATAGCCGATATATCAAAGCTTAGAAAATTACTATTGCGTAGTACCGGTTCCATTTCTTCAATATTCTCCTTTACATGGCCTACACGAAAACAATCGAAACGAAGCTTGTCCATTGTCTCGAGCATTTTCGGATGCACATAAAAACTCTGGAAACCGATATGATTATAATGCCGCATATAGTTCGGTTCACCAGTCAGCATTTCCATCAGAAAATTTTCATGACGGGAGGAGGATGAAATATTCAGGTCAACTAACGCATCCACACAGGAGCTTTCTACTAATCGCTTATCATCCGCATACGCGTAGTATTGTGTTAATGTAAGATCATGACTGCCGCCAAGAATGATGACTGTTTTACCATCATTCAATAATTCATGAATCACGGTTTTCAATGCAGCATATGAATCCGTATACAATGAGCCGGTCTTTACATTTCCGATATCAGCGATCCGCACATCAATATGCCAGTAATATAATGAATAGAAATGCCGGCGTATGATATCCGGCCCTTTTGACTGCCCATGCACCAGGCCACTACCCCGCTGCTCTCCGCAACCTACCAATACAACCTGTGCATCATCCAGGTCAGGAAACTCTTCATAATCGCTGAATACGTTGATTACTTTGCCAATCTGCCCATCTTTATAGCCCTCATCAAAGTTGAGTTCGTGAACATTTACCGGCAATAAAAAATCGGCAATACTGAGATAGTCGGACATGAGGATGATTTAAAGCAAACTTACTGAAAAGAGATAATGGGACAGGGCAATCATTTATCCACGTGGTGGTAATACCTTAATAGTTGTTAGTCTTTAGCCGGAGTATCTTCCACGGGCAACCCCGCTACCGCTCCGGACTATTGACTCCCTACTATCATCTCCGTATCTTTGCCGCCTTATGGATCAACTGATACAACAGATAGAAGAATACAAAAAAGAGATCGAATCATTCAAGCCCGGAAACGACAAAGATGTTGAGAATTTCCGCATCAAATGGCTGGGTACAAAAGGTCTGATGAAGAACCTGATGGGCGAAATGAAAAATGTGGCCGCGGATAAAAAGAAAGAGGCCGGCCAACTATTAAATGAATTCAAGCAATTCACTGAAGCAAAGTTTGAATCATTGAAATCACTCGCGATAGATAATTCACAACCCGCTTCTCAAATAGACCTCACACTTCCGGGCGACCCTATACCGGTTGGCAGCCGTCACCCTATTACGTTGATGCGAAACCGGATTATTTCAATATATCAGAGACTTGGTTTCGCAGTAGCAGAAGGACCGGAGATAGAAGATGACTGGCACAACTTTACTGCTCTCAACCTGCCGCCACATCACCCTGCGCGGGATATGCAGGATACGTTTTACGTACAACAAAATCCCGATTGGCTTTTAAGAACACATACCAGCAATACACAGATACGTGAAATGGAAAAAGGCAAATTACCTATCCGTGTTATTTGCCCCGGTCGTGTATACCGCAATGAAACAGTAAGTGCAAGAAGTCATTGCTTCTTTCACCAGGTAGAAGGATTGTATATTGATGAAAATGTTTCATTCGCCGATCTGAAGCAAACGCTTTATTTCTTTGTAAAAGAAATGTATGGTGAAGATGTCCGTGTTCGTTTTCGCCCATCTTATTTTCCTTTCACCGAGCCCAGCGCTGAAATGGATGTAAGTTGTTTTATATGCGGTGGCAAAGGCTGTCGTATCTGCAAACATTCCGGCTGGGTGGAAATTCTGGGTTGCGGTATGGTGCACCCCAATGTATTGGAGAACTGCAATATTGATAGCGATAAATATACAGGCTTTGCATTCGGCATGGGCATTGAACGCCCTGCTATGTTAAAGTATGATATTAATGATATCCGCCTCTTCAGCGAAAATGATGTGCGGTTTTTAAGGCAGTTTACAAGTGCGGTGTAAGAGTTTATCTGCAGGATACTGTGCATAGTTTGGGATTTATTGTTTTTGGTTCCAGACTTTTGGAGGGCTGATCAGGTTTTTGATGACATTCCCTTAAAACTCAAAAATGCCCCAATTAAAAAAGCAAGTACTGCCAGGTAAAACCACGGCGTAAACTCAATCCCGAAACTTATATCCAACGAATCCGTTCGGGCGGATAAATCTACTTTCAGTTGCGATTTTATATCCGTCATCAGGCCAATCAATGCCGCTGCTGCGCCTACACCCGCGATAACCCCTAATAGCCGTCTTTCTTTCATCTTTAAAAATGAAACAAATAATCCGGCAACCCCAAGGATTAATGCGACCAATGCATAGATGTTGCCATCTCTTTTTCCATTCTTATTTATAGTTATGTCACTATTATCGGAACCGAGCCGGTCAAGTAGTGAATTGTTATTGGTTTTTATTTCAAACCCTGTTGCAAGGCTTATTCCATTTACCTGCTGCAGCGATACATTATTACAACGTATATCAATAAAAGGAGCAAGAAATAAAAGTACACCTATAACAAAAGGGATAGACGTAAACCTGCTCACAGGTATGCTGACTGTCGGCCCGTTACTTTCAGTAGCAGACGCAGGCGGTTGGGTTGGCTCCATGGCTTTTTTTATTTAAGATAAATCAAACTTTGTATTTGCAGGACTGTTAAAGGAAGATTTAGGATTTGTTTTTACAAACCATAATAGCTGCAAATTAAATATTCCAGGTAGTAACGTATACCTTTATCTTACAAATCCCGATAATCTCATAAATCATGGTTCAGATAGTTTGTATATGTGGCGCCGGCACCATGGGCCGCGGAATTGCACAGGCAATGGCCCAATCGGGTTTCTATACTATTTTATATGAGCTGAACTCTTCTGTGTTAACCAAAGCAAAAGAGACTATTGAAAAAAACCTGCAATTACTGACTGATAAAGGAAAGATTGCACAAGACGAAAAAGCAAGTATAATCCAGCGGATTTTATTTACCGGCAATATCCATCATTGCCTGGCAGATGTAATTATTGAAGCAATTGTTGAAAAAGCGGAAGCCAAGATCGCTTTATTCAACCAACTCGCAGAAATAAATCATAGTGAAACCGTATTTGCGACAAACACATCTTCATTACCGGTTACAAAAATAGCAGAGAAGGTGATGAGCCCGCAGCGGGTTATCGGCATGCATTTTTTTAACCCGGCTACAATCATGAAGTTGGTAGAGATAGTCACTACAAAGTTCACAGATCGGCAAACTATTGATATTATTATTGAGCTGGCCAAAGAAATGGGTAAAACACCGGTTGTGTGTAAAGATTCACCCGGATTTATTGTAAACCGTGTGGCAAGACCCTATTATATTGAATCGCTAAGAATGGCGGAGGAGAATATTGCGGGTTTTGAAACAATTGATTCGCTTCTCGAAGCGACAGGTTTTAAAATGGGGCCATTCAAACTGATGGACCTCATCGGTAATGATATTAATTATGCGGTGAGCAATTCTGTATATGAGCAAATGAATAAGCCTGAAAGATTAAAGCCTTCATTTATACAAAAAGAAAAAGTGGAAAAAGGTGAGCTGGGCAAAAAAAGCGGAAATGGATATTACCCCTATCCCTGAAAGGGAATTTATAAAGGCTTCACTTAAGTTTGCATACAAGATAAAAGTAAATGACTAACAATAACTCTCCGCGGACCGGCGGGGTTGAAAGGGCGCTGATAACCGGCGGTACGGGCTTTATAGGTTCTTACATAATAAAAGAATTAATAGAAAAAGGATATTCTGTCCGTGCATTGCGGCGCAGCACCAGCCAATTGCCTTTTTATATTCCCAAAGAAATATTTGAAAAGGTAGAATGGGTAGAAGGAGATGTGCTGGATGTTGTTTCTTTGGCTGAATCGATGGAAGGTGTTGATCATGTTATTCATTCTGCAGCCATAATTTCTTTTTTTCGCCGCGATAAAAAGGAAATGAATAAAATAAATATCGAAGGGACGACCAATGTGGTGAATACAGCGCTTGAAAAGAATGTAAAACGATTTGTGCATATCAGTTCTGTTGCCGCTGTCGGAAGAACGCCGGAAGGCGGCCATGTACATGAGGAAAAGAAATGGGAAGAGAATAAATTCAATACGCTCTATGCCATCAGTAAATACAGATCTGAATTGGAAGTATGGCGGGGAATCGCGGAAGGATTGAATGCGGTAATCCTGAATCCGGGTACGGTTATAGGATATGGCGACTGGAATACATCAAGCTGCAGGATTTTCAAAACAGTTTATGATGAATTTGCCTGGTATCCTACGGGCATAAATGGTTTTGCCGATGTGGAAGATGTTGCCAGGGCAACCGTGTTATTAATGGAGAGTAACATCAATGAACAACGATTTATTATTAATGGCGACAACTGGCCCTTTCAGCAATTATTCAACACGATCGCGGATAGCTTTGGTAAGAAACGGCCTTACAGGAAAGCAACTCCGTTTATGGGCGAAATAGCCTGGCGACTGGAAAGGGTGAAATCATTCTTTACCGGAAAAAAACCATTGCTTACTAAAGAAACGGCGGCTGTATCTTATACTAAAACGTATTTCGACAATCAGAAAATACTGAAGGCATTACCGGGATTTTCCTTTACTCCGCTTGAAGAAAGTATACAAAATGCCTGTAAAAAATACCAAAACGCAATAAAATTGTAAATGCAGAGTTGAGAGAATGGTTCGGTTATTGGTATTATAACCGGGTCCGACCGTCCCGGTCTGATCTTGACAAATAATTCCCGGAATGCTCAATAACGAAGAAGGTGTTGAAAAGGCCGCTATCAGCGGAACGAAAGTTAAATAGTAGTTATATAGTCTGGCACATAAAATTTGTAACGAATGAAATCATTCAAAATACTTTTTACAGTAATAACTGTTTTGGGTTTTGCACCTCTGTTTGCGCAGGTATCCGTATCAGGAAAGGTAATTGACTCTGCAAGTAAAGAACCTCTGCCCGGCGCCTCTGTATTCTGTCAAAATACAACGATCGGAACAATTACCAATAAGCAGGGAGAATTTTCATTAGGGTTAAAGGCAGGAGGGTATGAATTGATCATTTCATATACCGGGTATCAAACAAGAACGATCCGTGTGAACAGTAATGAAACGGTAAAAATGGATATAGAATTGATTAAAGAAGATAAGAGTATGGGTGAGGTTGTAATTAAAAGCAGTAATGAAGTACCCGACGGCTGGCAAAAGTATGGCAGCTTCTTTATAGATAATTTTATTGGTACTACACCCAATGCTGCGAAGTGCATATTACAAAACCCTGAAGTATTGAAATTTTATTTCCTGAAAAAAAGCAATAAGCTGCGTGTACTCGCAACAGAACCCCTCATAATAAATAATAAAGCATTGGGGTACAATATGCGCTATCAACTGGATTCATTTGTGTATCAATACAAGACGGATATCAGTTTATACCGCGGATATTGTTTATACTCAGAAGCGGATACCACTGAAGATGTAAAAGCAAAATGGAGAACAGCCCGTACAAAAGTTTACAATGGCTCCAAGCTGCATTTTATGCGTTCATACTTTGACAGCACGTTAAAAGAAAACGGATTCCTGGTTGATTTACTTGAAGAAAACAATAGTATGAAGTTTGACCAGATTACTAATCCTTACGATTCTTCTTACTATGCGTATATAGACAGCACGAATGAAGCGGAACTCGATTATCCCCGTAAGTTCAGCGTTACGTATATGAAAGCAAAACCCGAGCCTGAATACCTGAAGAAATTCAATTTGCCAAAGAATGTAGGAACGCAGATATCCTACATCGAACTGCTGAATGGAATTGCTATTAAAGAGAATGGTTATTATTATGATCAGAAAGACTGGATCAACCAGGGGTACTGGAGCTGGAAGAACCTGGCGGATCAATTGCCATACGATTATGTTCCTGAGTAGTTTTAAATTTTATAGTTTTCAGTTCTTTACCGAATCTGCAAATGGTTTAGACTTTTAGAACTCAGAACTTAAAATTAATCCTTCTTACCAAGAAGTTTTTCCCACAACTCCGGTATACGTTTTATCCATACCAGCTCTTTCATTTTTTCTTTTGCTTCAATAGCCGGTGAGCCAAAATAGCTTTTACCTCCTTCCAATGAAGCGGGTACTCCACTTTGCGCATATAATACCGCTCCTTTACCAATCGTTAATGTTTTACTTACACCAACCTGTCCCCAGAGAATAACATTGTCTTCAATAATGCTGGCGCCTGCAATACCAACCTGCGCGGCAAACAAACAGTTTTTACCAATCATCGTATCATGACCGATATGCACCATATTATCAATCTTGGTACCTGCACCAATCACCGTATCGCCGCTTACCCCGCGATCGATGGTGCATCCTGCTCCCAGCTCTACATAATCCTCTATAACAACACGACCACAGCTCACCATCTTTTTATAATGAATATCGCGATTGGGTTTCTTATTATAATAAAATGCATCACTGCCGATGACAGTCCCTGCCTGGATGATTACATTATTACCAATGACGCAATGATCCAGTATTGTAACATTCGGATGAATGATACAATTATCACCAATAGTAACATGGTTACCAACATACGCGTTTGGCATAATCACTGTCCCTTTACCAGTCATTGCAGAATCGCTTACTGTCTTCATAGATGGAGCGAAAGGGCGGAAATGATTAACCAGCTTTAAATAGGCTTCGAAAGGATCCGTAACGATCAGCAATGTTTTTCCCTCGGGAAAATCAGTTTTTTTATTAATTATGATATAATCCGCGGCCGAATTGACACAAACAGCATAGTATTTGGGATGATCAACGAATACAATATCTCCCTTCTCTACTTTATGTATTTCATTTATACCAGTGGCTTCACCATTTTTATTTCCGGCAAGTTCAGCACCGATGAAATCAGCAATCCATTGTACAGAAACAGGCTTTTCGAAGTGCATAGTGATAGTTTTTGTAAAGTTAATAAGCCATGCGAATGATCATGAAAATATGGTTTTTGGTAAAATGGGACATAAAAACACCTGATTATTAGTTTTTGCAGAAAAAAGTTTTCACCCCTTTTATAATGATAAAAAGCATTGCTTTCAATACAAATAAACATGTATTTACTGATAATTGTGTAACAAATTTATTATAGTGATTACTATTCTGATTCAATGAAACATTGACACAGCAAGCGTTTCATAAGATTGATTGTTTTGCTGATAATATCATTGAATTAAATATCGTTGATCTTTCAATCATTATTCAATGATGTAAAGAATGGCTATTATCCACAGCGATAAAAAAAATGTGAATAAAATTTATCAGATTTTTTTTTTGGTTGGCAAAAATTATTAATAATATTGTGATGGGAATTCTATTCCCTGTACTTACTAACCCATCCACATATTAAGTCCCCGGTTTCGGGGGCTTTTAATTTTCAGACCATCCTGATCATAATTTTACAAGTGATTAAGTGGCCTGGTTAAAATAAAATACTCTAAGACACACCCATTAAATATCTTTATCGCTAATAAAACAACATGCATGCTGAAATCAATGACAGGGTTTGGTAGAGCGGAACAAAATGTAGGTGATAAAACCTTCCTGGTAGATATTAAGTCACTCAATGGGAAACAATTTGAGCTACAACTGAAGCTTCCTGCCTTCCTCAGGCCGTTTGAATTTGACATCCGTCGTATTCTTTCTGAAAAGCTTGGTCGTGGCAGTGTTGATTGTACAATCAGTTTAAAAGAGACGGGCAGTTCAAAACCTGTAAGCATCAATACAGATCTTGCTAAGGCCTATTATAAACAATTATCTGAATTATCTGCAGCACTGAATCTTGACCCATCGCATATATTAAGCACATTGGTAAAATTACCTGAGGTTATCACACCCACGGGTGATACCTTAACAGATACTGAGAAGGCAGAATTTGAAAAAGTATTGCATGCAGCAATTGACGATCTTAACCTGCACCGGCTTGAAGAAGGCAAATCTCTCGAAGATGACCTGAGAATGCGTATCGACAATATATCTGCTCAACAGAATGAAGTAATAAAGCTGGAACCTTTACGCCAGCAAAAAATACGGGAGGGTCTGACAAGAGTACTGGAAGAAAATGTAGGAAAAGAAAATTATGATAATAACCGGCTGGAACAGGAGCTCATCTATTATATAGAGAAGATAGACATCAGCGAAGAGCAGGTACGTTTAAAGAACCATTGCGAATACTTTAAAACAATACTTGCCGAAAAAGAAGAATCGAAAGGGAAAAAGCTATCTTTTATACTCCAGGAAATAGGCAGAGAGATTAATACCACCGGCGCTAAAGCATACGACTCTACTATTCAGAAATGCGTTGTGCTGATGAAAGATGAATTGGAAAAGGCAAAGGAGCAGATATTGAACGTGCTGTAAAGGGCAGCCCCTAAATCCCCTAAGGGGACTTGAGGAAACACTCCTATTTTTGCAAAAAAACTATTGATTGAAAAATATCTTACGACATTTTTATTTGAAGATTGTGCCAGAAATTCCGAATTCCAGATTCCAGATTCCAAACTGGTTATATATACTGATTCTTATTTTATTCTTTTCTTCCTGTACAACGATTGATCTTTATGAAAAGAATGTAACCATTCCCAAACATAGCTGGAGTAATTCATTTAAACCCGAATTTACATTTACTATAACCGACACATCAGCCTTATACCAGTTGTTCTTTGTTGTTCGGCATACCGAAAAATATAATTTCAATAATATCTGGATCAATCTTTACTCCCAGCCACCGGGAGATACGCTGCACAAGGCAAGATATGAACTGCAATTAGCCACCAACGAAAAAGGCTGGCTTGGCACCGGCATGGATGATATCTATGAACACAGAATAGCATTAACCAATCCTCAGCCATTTAAAGCAGGCACCTATAAATTTAAAGTTGAACAGGTAATGCGGGAAGACCCTCTACAGAATGTATTAAATGCGGGGATACGGGTGGAGAAGAAGTAATAGACTATAAGCTGTTAGCTTTAAGCTTCAGGATAACAGGTTAAACCTTTTTATCAACAGCCTTCAATCATTAATTTCGTAGCTTATTGCACATAGCTTAAAGCTAATTTCCATGCCAAACGCCGGTAAAAAGAGTATTCGGACTATTACAGTTGTTTACTGGATGCTGCTGCTATATATCATCGCGGCATTGGTATGGTGGTTTATTTCGCTGGAGAAGCAGAATGCACAGATGAAAGATTTTCATGTAAAGCAATTGAATGCGACGATAGACAGCCTTACTCTGCCGGAATTATATAAAAACGAATATGCGAAAATTGAAAACAAATACCGGCGGGGCAATATTAAATTTCTTAGCGAGGGGGTTGCGTTCCTTTTACTGATATTGGTAGGCGCTGCATTTGTATACCGTTCGGCCCGCCGGCAATTCAAACTGCAGCAGCAGCAGCAAAACTTTATGATGGCTGTTACCCATGAATTAAAGACACCGATCTCTGTGGCGAGGCTTAACCTGGAAACATTGCAGAAGTACTCGCTGGATGCAGAGAAACAGAAGAAATTGATACGGACCACACTCCAGGAAACAGAACGCCTCAATACGCTTACAAATAATATTCTATTATCCTCGCAACTGGAAGCGGGCGGGTATAAAACGGCAAAAGAGGAACTTGATCTATCCGATTTACTCAAAGATTGTGTACAGAATTTTCACAACAGGTATCCTGAAAGAGTATTTAAAAATGAAGCCCCGCCGGATATAGATATAAAAGGCGATACGCTTTTATTGCAAATGCTGATTAATAATCTTCTGGAGAATGCAGTTAAATACTCACCAAAAGAAAAAGAGATTATATGCACCCTTGGAAATAAAAATGAAAGAACTGTTGAATTGAGTGTAAAAGACGAAGGCGAAGGAATACCGGCTGATGAAAAGGAAAAAATTTTCCAGCGCTTTTACCGTATCGGTAATGAACTGACAAGAAAAACGCAGGGCACCGGCCTCGGGCTTTATCTCTGTAAAATCATTGCCGGCTATCATAATGCGGACATTTCAGTGACAAACAATAAACCGGCAGGCAGTAATTTTACCGTTACATTTTATCTCTGATATGGGCACGGAAAATAAAAAGCCATCAATATTACTGGTAGAAGATGAAGAGAACCTGCATGAAGCGCTCAAGCTGAACCTTGAACTGGAAGGCTACGAAGTAACCTCGGCATATGATGGGAGAGCGGCATTGAAATCAGTTACGGATGAATATTTTGACCTGATTATACTGGATGTAATGCTGCCCGAAATTGATGGTATCAATGTAACGGAGACTGTGCGCCTTCAAAACAATGATGTGCCTATTCTTATATTGAGTGCAAAAAATACAAGCGCTGACCGGGTGTTGGGATTAAAAAAAGGAGCTGACGACTATCTCACAAAACCTTTCAATCTTGAAGAACTGTTGCTTCGGGTGCAAAAGCTGATCAATAAGAATAAAAAGATGCAGGATAAGGAAACCGTGGGGGATACTTACAGTTTCGGCGACAATATAATTGACTTTAAAGCGCAGGAAGCAAAAACAAAGAAAGGAGAAACGGTACAGTTAAGCAAGAAGGAAACAATGCTGCTAAAACTCCTTATTGAAAACAAAAATGAAGTGGTGCCCAGGGAAAAGATATTACAGGCTGTTTGGGGCTATAACGTGTACCCAACTACACGGACTATCGATAATTTCATCCTTAGCTTTCGCAAATATTTTGAAGAAGATAGCCGCAATCCAAAATATTTTCATTCTGTGCGAGGTGTTGGATACAAATATTCCGAGGTGGGATAGGATTTCTTTTGAACCAGGCTACATTACTACTATTATTCTTTTCCAGCGCATCTGTCCCGGGAGCAGGGCGATTCGGGATCACACTCTTGTACGCTTTTTCCGCTATTCAACAATTTCGGTCATTACCCATTTTAATCATCAGTTTGAAAATGATGAAAGCAATAAAAGCTTTCCGAAAAGTGAGGGTTGTGTTCCGGTGGCCTTCTCCTTAAGGAGAAGGTCGGGATGAGGTTTATTGATCGGTCAGACGGAGACCGTCAGACCTTGTTTACAATTTTTGATTAATAGCTTTTAAAATCCCTTTTGTTTTACTGAATAATTTTTCCTTTTGAATTTCAAAAGCCGTATCCGTATACATTACTGTTTCACATTGGTTCATAATTGTTATAAGGTCAATTATGATCGCGTCTTCTATACCCGCTGTTTTAAGACTTTGTATCAATAGCGGTTTGCTCATAGCGCTTCCGGACGCATTAATTTTTTGTCTGAAATATTCCCAGATTGATTTATTCAATTCTTTATAGAAATGATTATTATCCGCCATCATCATCATTTGCGGCAGTTCCAATATTTTTTCAATAGATATGCCGGGTTCAGCAGGTTTTATTTCTTCTGTTATTATTTGTTCCGCTTTCTTTTTGTTCTTTTTATTTATCCAGATTAAAAAACCAAGTATGGCGAGCATGACCAAAGCGCCGCCTGTTAACCAATTGAATAAAGCTGTGGACCGTATGGCCGGATTCTTTACCCCGCTAACCTGTCCTTTCTCTATTTCTTTATTGCTAACCTGTATTATTAAAGAATCGGTAGACAGATTTTCAAAATGATTGGTATCCGGGTTGAAGAAATTGAACTCAACAGGAGGTATTTCATAATTACCTGGCTTACCAGAAACAAAAGAATAGCGGAACGTTTTTGTTCCTGCCAGCGGAACCTGCAGGCGGTCTATTGAGTCTTTAATAACAGGCTCGAATGCGTCAATGCCTGCCGGCCATTTAATAACCGGCGGAACTATCTGTGTAAAATTCCCTTTTCCTTTAATTGAAACAACCAACTGGCATTGTTCATTGCGGGCTATTTCTTTTTTCACCAGGGAGGCAG
>Ga0207689_10002912_pt1 | contig 15799 bp, 12 predicted proteins | sample KBSMisM52_FD_184312 | JGI IMG/M metagenome (GOLD analysis project Ga0207689, IMG submission 184312) | Miscanthus rhizosphere microbial communities from Kellogg Biological Station, Michigan, USA - KBS Miscanthus M5-2 (SPAdes) (version 2) | ecosystem: Host-associated > Plants > Roots >... | reverse complement strand
GTCGGGTAGTCACGCCCGGCAACACCCTGCTCAGCCGGATTGACGAAAAACAGCGTGATGCCCTGCCGGCTATCCGATGCGCCGCTGGTGCGAGCGCTGACCACCAGGAGATCAGCCGCCGCGCCATGCAGCACCACCGACTTCTGCCCGTTGATGACCCACATGCCCCCTTCCTGGCGTGCAGAGGTCTCTATGCGATTGAGTTCGAAGCGTGTGCCGGGCTCCGTGTGCCCGAACGCGAACTTCATAGAACCTTCCACGATCCGAGGCAACAGTATCTTGCGCTGGGCATCGCTGCCGCCGAGCGTTATCGCGCTGCCGGCCAATACCACGGTGGACAGATAAGGCTCCACCACCAGCGCGCGGCCAAGCGCCTCCATCACGATCATCGTATCGACGCCGTGGCCGCCGAAGCCACCGAACTCCTCCGGGATCGGCACCCCCAGGAGCCCGAGCGAGGCAAATCCCTCCCAGGCTAATGGGCTGTAGCCCTCGCGCGCCTCGATGATCTCGCGGCGTTGCTCGAAACTGTAGTTCTTGGTGAGAAACTTCTCGACCGAGTCCTTCAGCAGCAGTTGCTCTTCGGTGTAGTTGAAGTCCATTGCACACCTCGATAGGGTGAGTTCCCGCGATCGATGCTATAGGCCCAAGATCATCTGCGAGATGATGTTGCGCTGAATCTCGTTCGAGCCACCGTAAATGCTGACTTTGCGGTAGTTGAAGTAGCGCGCGGCCAGCGGCGCTGCGTACTCGGGGCCGACACGCTCTCCCAACCAGTGATTGCTCCAAGCAGCCGGCAGATGCGGCAATGCATATGACCCTACTGCATCCATCATCAACTCGGTCAACGCCTGCTGGATCTCGGTGCCCTTGATCTTGAGGATCGAGGCCTCCGGTCCAGGAGGACGTCCTTCGCGGTCTGCGGCCAGCACCCGGAGATTGGTGATTTCCAGGGCCATCAGGTCGATTTCCACGCGCGCGACCTTGTCGCGGAAGCGCGAATCTTGCAGCAACGGCCGGCCGTTCTTTTTCTCTTGCGATGCAATGTACTTGAGCAGGCGCAACTCGCGTTTGGAGCGGGCCACGCCGGCGATGCCAGTGCGTTCATGTGACAGCAGGAACTTGGCGCAAGTCCAGCCCCGCCCTTCTTCTCCCACGAGGTTTTGCACCGGCACTTTGACGTTCTCGAACCAGACTTCGTTGACTTCGTGCCCGCCTTCCAGGGTGATAATCGGTCGCACCGTGATGCCCGGTGTGCGCATGTCGATCAGCAGGAAAGAAATGCCCTCCTGCTTCTTTCCCGTGTTGGAGGTGCGAACCAGACAGAAGATCATATCGGCGTACTGAGCCAGCGTCGTCCAGGTCTTTTGTCCATTGACGATGTAATGATCGCCTTGGCGTTCGGCACGCGTCTTGAGCGACGCCAGGTCGGACCCAGCGCCCGGCTCCGAGTAACCCTGGCACCACCAATCGTCGCTGGAGAGGATGCGAGGAAGATACTGCTGCTTTTGCCAGGCGTTGCCGAACGCGATGATCACTGGGCCGACCATGTATACCCCGAAGGCCATGACAGGCGGCGCACCGGCTTCAGCGCACTCTTCCTCGAGGATGTGTCGCTGCACCGGATTCCAGCCAGTGCCCCCATATTCGACCGGCCAGCCTGGCGCGACCCAGCCCTGCTCATACAGGATCTTTTGCCACCGCACATGGTCTTCCTTCTCGAGGCGCTTGTGCTCCAGCACTTTCCGACTGATTTCCTGCGGCAGGCGGCTGCGCACGAACGCGCGCACTTCGTCGCGAAAAGCCTGCTCCTGCGGCGTGTAGTTCAGATCCATGGCGATGTAGGAGATGAGGAGTGTTTGAAGAATACGGGAAGCATTTACCGCAGGCAACGGCTGAACTCGCCCGGCTAACGATCCAATTGGCCTGGGGACGGCGCCGGGGGATATAATTCGAATATTATCAGCCCGGTAGTCTACCGGCACAGCCCCACCTTTAGAGACGGGGCACACCCTGCTCAGGAGGCATCGATGGGAAATCGCGAACAGGAACTGCTGCAACAGATAAATCTCGATCCGCTATGGCTGCCCTTCACTGCCAACCGTCAGTTCAAGTCCGCGCCTCGCCTGTTGGTGGCGGCCAAGGATATGCATTACACCGCGCACGATGGCCGCCAGATCCTGGACGGCATCGCAGGATTGTGGGCGGTCAACGCCGGCCATTGCCGCAAGCCGATCGTCGACGCGATAAAGAAGCAGGCTGAGAGTCTGGACTATGCCACCGGGTTTCAGATGCATCACCCGGCCGCGTTTGTCGCTGCCGAGCGCGTGGTCGAGATCGCGCCAAAGGGCATGGACCACGTGTTCTTCGTCAACTCCGGATCGGAAGCCGTCGACACCGCGCTGAAGATGGCCTTGGGATATCACCGAGCGCGCGGTGAAGGTACGCGACGCGTCCTGATCGGACGCGAACGTGGCTATCATGGCGTGGGGTTCGGAGGCATATCTGTCGGAGGCATGACTGCCAATCGCAAGGCGTTCAACGGACAACTCCTGCCGGCTGTCGACCACCTGCCGCATACTCATCTCCCGGAGAAGAACGCGTTCTCGCGTGGACAACCAGAGCACGGCGCGTACCTCGCAGAGGATTTGGAAAAGCTGATCGCGCTGCATGATGCGTCAAACATCGCCGCGGTCATCGTCGAGCCCGTCGCCGGATCCACCGGTGTGTTACTCCCGCCGAAAGGTTACTTGCAGCGTCTGCGGCAGATCTGCGACAAGCACGGCATCCTGCTGATATTCGACGAGGTGATCACTGGCTTCGGGCGCACCGGCAACGCTTTTGCCGCGCAAACCTTCGGCGTGACGCCAGACATGATCACCTGCGCAAAAGGTCTGACCAACGCGGCCGTGCCCATGGGTGCGGTGATCGTGAAGAAAGAAATCTACGACGCGTTCATGCAGGGCCCGGAGGCGGCGATCGAGTTGTACCACGGGTACACCTATTCCGGCCATCCACTTGCGGCCGCTGCTGCAATCGCGACCCAGGATTTGTTCAAGGCCGAGGGGCTGTTTCAGCGCGTTGCCGAGCTGGCTCCCTACTGGGAGCAAGGTGCACACTCGCTCAAGGGCCTGCCGCACGTCATCGACATTCGCAACATCGGCCTAGTGGTTGGAATCGAACTCGAACCCATGCCCGGGAAGCCCACCGCGCGCGCAACGGAGGCGTTCTTGCAGGCGTACCAGAAGGGTGTGTTGATCCGCACCACCGGCGACACCATCGCATTGTCGCCGCCGTTCATCATCCAGAAGGGGCAGATCGATCAACTCTTCGAGACAGTGCGCGAGATTCTCAAGACGCTCCCCTGATCTTCGCGAGCTAGTGCAATGAAGCTCGTGATCGCCCAGATGCAGCACGAGACCAATACGTTCTCGCCGGTCCCCACGCCGTGGGAATCCTTCGGGAACGGTGGTCCCTTCCAGGGTAGTGCTGCGTACAATGCCATTAAGGGTACGCGTCTGCCGATGGCTGCCTTCATCGATCTGGCGGAAGCAGCCAAGGCGGCCATCGTCACGCCGGTGGCAGCCTGGGCCAATCCCAGCGGGCCTGTCGACGGCAAGGCATACGACCGCATTTGCGACCTTATCTGCAACGAGGTCTCGAAAGGCTGCGACGCGGTGTTTCTGGATCTGCACGGTGCCATGGTGGTGGCCGATCGCACCGATGATGGTGAAGGCACTCTGCTGGAGCGCATTCGCGCCGTCGCACCAGACGTTCCGATAGCCGTGTCGCTGGACCTGCATGCGAACGTCACCGACCGCATGGTGCGCAATGCAACGGCCATTGCCGGTTACAAGACTTATCCTCACGTCGATCAATATGAGTCGGGACACTTGGCCGGGAGCATCGTACTGCGAGCGATGCGAGGTGAGGTGAAACCGGTCATGACCTGGGGCAACGTCCCCCTGCTCGCCCAGACGCTGCGTCAGAACACCGGCGAGAGTCCGATGAAAGATTGCGTCGATGCCGCCCGTGCCGCAGAGAAGGAAGGGTTGCTGGCTGCCACTGCTTTCGGCGGCTTTCAGATGGCCGATATTCACGACGCAGGCTTGAGCGTCGTAACGGTGGCCGATAGCGATCGCAAGGCGGCTGAAGCGGCATGCAAAGCGATTCTCGATATCGCGTGGACGCACAAAGAGCAGTTCATCTATCGCGGTGAGCCCCTGGACCAGGCACTGGCAAAAGCCCAAGCGATGGCGGAACATACCGGCGGTCCGATTCTGCTGCTCGACCATGCGGACAACTGTGCTTCCGGGGCAACGCAAGACACCATGTACGTCCTGAAGGCGGCGCTGCGCCAAGGGCTGACCGGGATCGCGGTGGGCCCGGTGCGCGACCCACAGGCCGTCGCGGAGATGATCAAAGCTGGCGTGGGTGCGAAAGTCACAGTAGAAGTGGGCGGCAAGATGGACATGCCTGCCATCGACGTCAAAGGCGAACCGATGGAATTGACCGGCATCGTGCGCGCCATCACCGATGGCGAATACACCATCAGCGGGCCGCAGTTCCACGGCATGCGCTGTTACATGGGGCGCACGGTGGTGCTGGACACAGGTACGGCAGAAATCGTGGTGACCGAGAAAAATCAAGAGCCGTGGGATCGCGGCGTCTTCACCAGCGTGGGCATCGATCCGGAACAGAAGCGTTTTCTACTACTCAAGTCGCGCATGTACTTCCGCCCCGTGTTCCTGCCGATCGCCAAAGGCATGGTGTTCTGCGACAGCGTCGGCGTGGGCACATCGGACTGGACGCAGTTCGACTTCAAGAACCTGCGCCGGCCAATCTATCCGCTGGACCTGGACTTTCCAGCTGCGCATCGCTAAATATTTAGTCATTCCCAGAGGGGGCAAAAATGAATAAACCAGTCGAACGACCTGCAGCACAGGTCCATGACATTCGTCACTACATCAACGGCCGCGAAACGCCGGGGACCAGCGGGCGATACGGCGACGTCTACAACCCCGCGATCGGTTCGATTAGCGGGCGTGTGGCATTCGCGAACGTGGAAGATGTCGCGGCGGCAGTGGCTGCCGCGCAGGCCGCCTTCCCTGCCTGGGCAGCCACTCCACCGCTGCGGCGCGCTCGAATCATGTTCAAGTTCAAGGAACTCATCGAGCGCGATCTGGAAAAGCTGGCTCGGCTGATTTCTTCCGAGCACGGCAAGGTCGTCTCCGATGCGCGCGGCGAAGTGACGCGCGGTCTGGAGGTGGTGGAGTTTGCCTGCGGTATTCCGCACCTGCTCAAAGGGGAATACAGCGAACAAGTCGGCACCGGTGTCGATAGCTACTCCATGCGTCAGGCTCTCGGCGTTTGCGCCGGCATCACACCTTTCAACTTCCCGGCCATGGTGCCCCTTTGGATGTTCCCGGTAGCCATCGCTTGCGGGAATACGTTCGTACTCAAACCCTCCGAGCGCGACCCGTCTGCCAGTCTGTTGCTCGCAGCGCTCCTCAAAGAGGCTGGCCTTCCCGATGGCGTCTTCAACGTGGTGCACGGCGATAAGGTGGCCGTCGACGCACTGCTCGCCGACACCCGCATCGCGGCCATAAGCTTCGTAGGTTCCACGCCGATTGCCGAGTACATCTACCGCACCGGCACAGCAACGGGCAAACGCGTGCAGGCATTGGGCGGAGCCAAGAATCACCTTGTGGTCATGCCGGATGCCGATCTCGATCAAGCAGTCGATGCGCTCATCGGCGCGGCGTACGGTTCTGCCGGGGAGCGTTGCATGGCGATCTCGGTTGCAGTCGCGGTCGGTGATGTGGCCGACGCGCTCGTGCAACGACTCGCCGAGCGAGCGCGCAGCCTCAAGATTAATACTGGCAGCGACGAGCATGCGGAGATGGGACCGCTGGTCACCAAGCAGCATCTCGACAAAGTTACCGGCTACGTTGCAGCAGGGGTTGCCGAAGGTGCCAAGCTGGTCGTCGACGGGCGTGGCGCGAAAGTGCCAGGTTACGAACAGGGATTTTTCATCGGCGGCTGCTTGTTCGACAACGTACGCTCGGATATGAGCATCTACCAGCAGGAGATCTTCGGACCGGTATTATCGGTAGTGCGGGTTCCGACCTTCGACAGCGCACTCGATCTCATCCACGGGCACGAGTACGGCAATGGCGTCTCCATCTTCACCCGCGACGGCGATGCTGCTCGAGAGTTTGCCACGCGGATTCAAGTGGGGATGGTCGGTATCAATGTTCCCATCCCCGTGCCGGTCGCTTATCACAGCTTCGGCGGGTGGAAGCGATCCTTGTTTGGGGATCACTACATGCATGGCCCCGAGGGCGTTCGCTTCTATACCCACCTCAAGACGATCACCAGCCGCTGGCCCACCGGCATTCGCAAGGGCGCCGAGTTCGTCATGCCGACGATGAAATGAGCCTTAGGCATGACATGAGGCCTGGCCCACGCTGGGCCTTCGTAGCCACCACGCTGGCATGCCTGTTGACAATCAATGGTGCAGTGATGGCGGGTAACACTACGTGGGATCGAAATGCCAGATGGTTGGAAGAGCAGATCACTGTTTGTGCAGGTGGTAACGACGAGGATGCCTGCCGCTATTTTCCTGCGCGGGCACTTGCGCGCTTATTCGGCCTTGCGGAGTTTTGCAGTGGCGGCAATTGCATGAGCGCGAGCGAGATCGCCGCGAAGGTCGCCGCAGGCGGCGAATGGTCGCTTCTGGGGCCCGCGACTGACCAGAAGATCCTCACCCAGGCGCAGGATATGGCGGTAGGCGGCCTCGCCGTGATTGCCGTACGGGTTTGGGGCGATATGGGTTTGGTTGCGCTCGTTATGCCGGGCAAGCTGTTCCCCTCGCAAAGCTGGAAGCACGAGGTTCCTATCTCCACTGGCGCACGCGTCGATAAGCCTAGCGCGTCCATCTACGGCAAGGGACTCAATTTCCTCTTCGCCGACCCGACCAAGGTCACCCTGTACGTCCACAAGTAAGTCGTAAGAATGTCAAACGCGAAGTTTGGCACGCTTCTCGCTGCCCTTGCGGGGATCAACCTCGTCTAGGCCATCCAAACTGAATCCCTGCCATGGCTGACATGGAAACGCTGCTCGCGCAGGCGAGCGCCGGTGATGCGTCCGCCCAATATGCCCTGGGTAATGCATATCACCTCGGCCTGTCCGGCATACGCGCACACCTGCCCACCGCTATGCGCTGGTACCACAGAGCAGCAAGTCAGGGCCACGTGGATGCGCAAGTGAATCTCGGCTTGATCTTCATGCAAGACATCGCCAAGGCCGGAGGCAACAAGAATCCAGAACAGGCTCGCCATTGGTTCAGGCGAGCCGCAGAGCAATCCGATGCGCAGGCCATGTACTATCTGGGCCGCATGCTGCTCGACGAAGACGGCGTAGCACGTGACCCGCACGAAGCGCGGCAGTGGTTCGAAAAATCGAGCGCCGCGGGCTTCGTTCCCGCCTTCAATCAGCTCGGCCGGATCTGGTCCGACGGCATCGGCGTCACCGCAGACCCCGTAAAGGCGGCTGCCTTGTTCGAACACGGCGCCCAGCTCAGCGATGCCAGCGCGCAATACAACCTCGCGGGATGCTATCTCACAGGGCGCGGCGTCACCGAAAACCGAGCCACAGCTGCGCACTGGTATCGGGCCGCAGCGGATCAAGGTCTGGGCGACGCGCAGTACAACCTGGCTGTGTTGTTGACGGCCAGTAAAGGCCTGACGGCCGACCTGGAGGAGGGGCTACGCTGGCTGGCGAAGGCTGCAGACAAAGGTGTGGCGCAAGCACAGTTCGAACTCGCGAAGCGGCTCCGTTCAGGAAAAGGCCTGCACGCCGATCCGCTACAGGCAATGCACTACTACCATGAAGCCGCCGAGCAGGGCCACGCGGAGGCTCGCTTCAGCCTGGCGCTGATGCTGGAGGTGGGTGCAGGATTGGACCGCCCCTACCCGGAAAAAGCGGCCGTTTGGTATCAGCGCCTCGCACAGCAAAATGCACACGCCGGAGCGGCGCACAACCTGGGCATTCTCCACGCGCAGGGAAGCGGCGTGCCGCAGGATGTCCCGTTCGCACGAGATCTGTTCGAGCTGGCCGTCTCGCTCGGCGGCAGCGATGCGATGTACAGTCTAGGGCTGCTGCATCTGCGTGGCGGTGCGATTCCGCAAGACCTTGTCGAGGCCGCAATGTGGGCCCTGCTGTCCGTGCGTAACGATCCCGAAGGCGACGGCCAGAAACTTCTCGATACCGTCAGTCAACATCTCACTGCGGAACAACTCGAACATGCGCGCACCCGTGCGGAGCGATGGAAGCGCGAACCCAAGACGGTAGTCTGGCACGAGCGCACCTGAGCTGGCAAAAGCATGCCGTGAAAACAAACGGGCGCCAAGGCGCCCGTAGTCATTTGCAGCGCTCGCAGCTAGCTCCGATTACGCGGTGACCTCCACTACATGCCGGCGTGCTGCATCGATCCAGGGACGTTCCGTATCCAGGTTGAGTCGGAAACGCTTGGCGTGCTCCAGCAAATCTTTGAACACGCTGTTGGCCTGAGCGGCGAAGCCGAGCTGCTTGAGCAGCATGCCATATCGACACTTGGCCTCCAGCCCGACGTAGATTCGAGCGAGATCTTCATACTCCGCCAGCGCCGTAGCAGTTTCACCGGTATTTTCCAGCGTCCTCGCCAACAGAAGGCGGGCTTCCTCCGGCCGATAGCGGGAGTCGATGGACTTGAGTCGCGCGAGCGTCGCCTTCGCGTCGTCATAGTCCGATTCGTTGACTTGCGCACGCGCCAATCCAAGCAGCAAGTTGGGATCGTCGGCATGCGGCCCCGACAATGCACTTTGATAGAGGTGCACTGCCGGTCCAAATATCCCGCAGCGCATGAACTCGTCGGCCGCAGCGATCTTGTTGGCGACACTGGGACACACCGCCAAGTCCCCGAGCCGTCGACGCAGTTCGCTGCTGGGATTGAATGCTCGCGCCAACTGATGGCCTGCAATGCGCGCGGAGCGATGCTCGCGCGAACCAGGGAATACCTGCAGCAGGTAGTAGGCTATGCACCCCAGCACTGGAACCGACAGGATGACGAATGCCCACCAAAAGGGACGTCCACTACGGTAGACGTGGTAGACGAAATACGCCTGAACGACAGCTGCTAAAGCTATGAGCACCGGCATGGTAGCTCCCTGAAATTGTCAGAGATTCACCGACTTGCGGTTGACAATGTGCTGTCACAGTAATACGCAAGCCGTATGCCCATGCGCTAGCGGCCACGACAGAATGTCGCACCCACAGGTACTTAGGTGTAAATCAAGCAGAGCTCACGGGAAAGCGGTCGGTGAGGCGAAATGCCGTGCCAGGGCTCTCCTGCATGAACAGGCAGATAGTGTCCACGACAACCGGCTCACGTAAGGCGCCCGATAAGAAGTCGCTCAGCCAGGGCCGCAGGGTTCGCGCGTCTACCGGATCGAGGCGTTCCGTCAACGTCATGTGAAATCGATATTCCTCCATCACATAGGGGTAGCCGTACTTCTGCAACAAAGCGTCTTGCAGAGGGCTCAAGCGGGTTGTTCGTCGGCGTGCAAGTTCCTCCGCGTCAGGCGTGCGTCTGAACTCGTCGAACACGGTCACGCAATCGTCGGCAAGCGCGTGCATCGCATGACAACGCTCGACTGGGCACAAAGCCAGGAAGCCCGATAACTCCGTCACTTCCAGCGGCGGCACGGCGAAGGGCGAACGCTGAGCCGCGAACCGCCCAAGGACTTTGCGCAAGGACTTGGGCGTGTATCCGTCCGCCAGGCGAAACGGCGCCTTAAGCGTAGCGTGCAGCCCATACAGCGCGGGGGAACTCGTGAGCAGTTGCAGTCGTTGCAAAGAGTATCCGGGAACCTGCGGCCGATCGAGCGGCACGTCGCGATGAGGATCGCGGCCCAACCAACCGCAACCCGCGTGCCACAGGAGCGTTTCCGGAGATGGTGCGAAGTAGATTGCGTATCGTGTGTTCATGGCTCGCATTCGTTGCAGCATCGGTTCGTTGCAGCACCGGTCACGTTATCATAGCGAATTGATCTGACGATCTGACTATTCTCTCTATGACCACTCAACTCATTACCAACGTCCGCATCGTCACCGTCGATGAGATCCTCCTGGGAACAGTCGAGGTTCGCAACGGCGCATTTGCCTCGGTCCAACCGGGTCTCAGCCATATCGCGGCGGCAGAGAACTGGGAAGGTGACTACCTGTTGCCGGGCTTGATCGAGCTTCACACCGACAATCTGGAGAAACACCTCGAGCCGCGTCCCGGAGTGCGCTGGCCGGCGATTTCGGCGTTATTGACCCACGATGCGCAGGTGTCGACAGCAGGAATCACCACTGTGCTCGATGCAATGGGAGTCGGCGACTTCGACGAACGTTCTGTCCGCGCCCAAGGTTTGCAGGATGCTGCCAATGCGCTACGTCACGCTCGCGACAACGGGCTCTTGCGAGCTGAGCACCTGTTGCATATTCGCTGCGAACTGGCTTGCGACAATATGCTGGAGGTCGCCAAGCCGTTCCTGGACGATCCCTCGGTGCGCTTGGTATCTCTGATGGATCACACGCCTGGGCAGCGCCAGTGGATGGATGTGGAGCGATTTCGCGTTTACACACAGCGTAATCAACGCTGGAGCGACGAGTATCTCGCGGAAGTGATAAGGGAACGGCAGGACATGCAGGAACGCAACGCAGAGCGCAATCGAAACGGATTGCTCGAGCTTTGCCGCAATCGCCACATCCCGCTGGCGAGCCATGACGATACAGTCCCCGAACACATCGACGAAGCGGTGCGCAGCGGTATCAGCATCTCCGAGTTTCCCACCACCGTTCTCGCTGCAGTAGCGGCACGCGAGCATGGGTTGGGGATTGTCATGGGCGCACCTAACCTGGTGCGAGGTGGATCGCATTCTGGCAACGTGTCGGCACTCACATTGGCAAAGGACGACCTCCTCGATTGCCTGTCCTCCGACTACGTACCCCATGCACTTCTCCACGCTGCGTTTCTGTTACGCGATCAGGCCGGGTGGACGCTGCCTAAAGCAATTGGTGCAGTCAGCGCAAATCCAGCGCGCATGGTCGGTCTTGCTGACCGTGGCGAAATTGCATTAGGTAAGCGCGCCGACTTCGTGCGCGTGCGCGAATCACTGAAGGCAGCGAACCTGCCGTCGGTGCCGGTGCCGCTGGCGAGCTGGCGGCAGGGATTGCGCATCGCGTAAGACGCTTGGCGTACACTACCCAGCACAATACAAGTGAGGAGACCGTTAGGTGACCGCATTCAAACATCATGTGTACAGACTCGAGCGGCGCAGTAACGGAATAATGCGCCACTTGGCAGGCCTACTCCTGTCCTTGAGTCTGCTGGCCCCCTTTGCCGCTTGGAGTGAAGGCGTCCTCAATGTCGGCCTGGTGCCCTCGGAGGATCCGCGGCTGATGATCGCCGACAACCAGGCACTCCTCGACGCGCTGCGCCAGTCCCTCGGCATGGAGATCAAGCCTTTCGTGGCGACGGACTACAACGGCGTAGTCGAAGCGTTGCGCGCCAAGAAGCTGGATATCGCGCTCCTCGGCCCGTTCTCCTATGTGCTTGCTGCTTCTATCGCCGAAGTCGATCCCATTGCCATCCCGGATACCCAGAAGCAGGGGCCGAACTACTATTCGCTTATCATCGCGCGCAAGGATCGCAACATTCACTCCCTGGCGGATCTGAAAGGCCGGACGTTCGCATTCGTCGATCCCAGTTCCACTTCCGGGCACCTGTTTCCCAAGACAGCGATGATGCGAGCCGGACTCAACCCAGATGCGGATTTGCGCGCCATCTTCGCGGGTAGCCACGATGCAAGCGCAATTGCTGTTCAGAACGGGAAAGTGGACGCGGCCGCAGTCGCCGACGGCCTGCTCGAAGCGGCCATTGCCCGTGGCGTGGTAAAGGCGGACGAAATCGTAGTGGTGTGGAAATCCGATCCGATCCCCGGCTCTCCCATAGTCATTCGCCGTGATCTGCCTGAACCGCTTAAGCAGCGAATCCGGGCCGCGTTCGCTTCCATGCACGATCTGCCATGGAGCAAGGGAACTGTCATCAAGCGCTGGGTACCAGCCACGGACGCAGACTTCGTCGTGGTCCGCGACACGGCGAAGGTGCTCAACCTCGATCTGCGCAAGATGAAATGATAGAAGTCCGCGGGCTGACCAAAGCCTACGGCGAAATCGAGGCACTGCGCGGCGTCGACCTGAGCGTAGCAGTGGGCGAGATGTGCGTTGTGCTGGGGCCCTCCGGCGCGGGAAAATCCACGTTGCTGCGCTGTATAAACCGGCTGACTGAACCAGGTATGGGAGAGATCATAGTGGGCGGCAGGCCCGCTCCGCGCGGGCGCCAGGAGTTGCGCGAGCTGCGCCGGCACATCGGAATGATCTTCCAGGACCATAACTTGGTTCCGCGTCTGTCGGTCCTCAAGAACGTATTGACCGGACGCATCGCAAGCATGCCGCAATTGGCGGCTGCACTGCAGTTGTTTCCTCGCGCCGACGTGGAGATCGCGCTGCGAGCGCTGGAGCGAGTCGCGCTTGCAGACCGTGCCGCGGATCGTGCCGATAGGCTTTCAGGCGGTCAGCAGCAACGCGTTGGGATTGCCCGCGCGCTGGCACAGCAACCACAGGTAATCCTCGCCGACGAGCCAGTGGCAAGCCTCGACCCGAAAACTGCGCGCGTGGTGCTCGACGATCTGCGACGTGCTGCTCACGAGTTGGGCATCGCAGTGCTGTGCAATCTGCATCAGGTGGAGTACGCGCTGGAGTTTGCCGACCGCATCGTTGGCATCTGCGCGGGCCACGTAGTGTTCGAAGGCACTCCCGCCCAGATCGACGACTCCACTCTGCTGCGCATCTATCCCGATCTAACTGGCGGGGACGCCGTAGCGCTCAGCACCGGCGCGCACGAAGCGTTCATGGATGGGATACTTTCGTGAGCAGATTTCGCTTGCTGGCAGGCGGGCAGTGGAATACCAGACGCCGATTCCACTGGTTCGTCGGACTGGTCGCAACCGTCGGTGTGCTGGTGTGGAGTGCACGGGCTATCGAACTGAGCCCAGCAGAACTCCTGCGTGGGCTGCCGTGGATTTTCGACTTCCTTTCCCGCATGTTGCCGCCAAATCCAGCGTTCTTCGAGCGCCTGGTCAAGCCGGCGCTGGAAACGATCCAGATTGCCCTGTGGGGTACGCTCTTCTCAGTGGTGATGGCGCTGCCTGTCTGTTTCCTCGCTGCGCGCAATTTAAGCCCGAGTCCCGTTGTTTTCCAACTTACGCGCCAGACGCTCAATGGGCTGCGCGGAATCAACGAGATCATCTTCGCTTTGATCTTCGTAACTGCGGTGGGGCTCGGTCCTTTCGCCGGTGTTCTGGCCCTTTCGATTCATGGCGCCGGCATGCTGGGTAAATTCTTCGCAGAGGCGATCGAGGAAATCGATGCGGGACCGGTAGAGGCGTTGCGTGCGACAGGGGCCAGCCCCGCCATGGTTGTAGTCTTCGGGGTGCTGCCGCAAGTCATCCCTTCGTGGATCGCTTACACACTCTACCGCTTCGAAACGAATCTGCGCGCCGGGACGATCCTCGGCATCGTGGGGGCTGGCGGCATTGGCTTCGAGCTATACACCTCGTTGAAGCTGTTTCAGTACCAGGATACGGCCAGTTGCGTGCTCGTCATTCTCGTTATGGTGATGGGTGCTGACTACCTCTCGTCCAAGCTTCGCGCCCGAATTCTTGCCCCCTGACGGGGTCCTTGTGGCATGCCCGTTGCATGCTTAGCGTCCTCTCCCATAAATTCGTGGCCGAACGCCCGACGAGAATCGACGCCATGCTGCGTTGCGAATCCTCGCCAGGTGTGCGCACCGAAGCGAGGAGCAGGGGCCCCTGTGGGGATGCAACCGTATAGGTGCACACAAGAACGCGATTCAGCCGATGCGCTTGCATCCCACTCTCGGGTCGCATCCCCGCAGGCGGGGTCCCTGCTCCGCCGGACGCGGGCGCACCTGGCTGTGGTTCGCGTCTTGCCTGACGTCGATTTCGCGGATTTTCCAACCGGATACCGACGCGGGCCGACCGTTGCAGTATCGGCATGCTCGTGTACAAAGGTCTTCCCACGAATTAATGGGAAAGGACGCTAGGGATAGCACCCGCGCTCCATTGGAGCCCGTCAACCAGGGAGTAGCGCTATGTGGTTTGTCGGCTTGATCGTGGGATTGGCCATCGGAGCCGGCATCGCCGACTTCGAGGGCGCCTTCTACGGTGCCGTCCTTGGCGCACTGGCCGGCTATGCACTGAAACAAGTGTTCGGTCGTCAAGCCGAACCGCGGCTGCGCACGCTGGAAGAAGAGGTCAAACGCCTCCGCGCCGCACTGGACGGTGCGATCCAGCGCATAGGCCAACTCGAGACCGGCGGTCCAGCTGCACAAGTGCAGACACAGTCCGCGGCAAGCGTCGCCCCAGCTGCTGCGACTGACCTCCCCGAGTTCGAACTGGAACCCGAGGCGGACACTCCGGGACCCCAGATACACGCGTCTGAACTCGCCGAGGTGACGGAGAGCGAAGCGGCCGCACCGGCACCCCAGGTAACACCTGGACCCGCAGTCTTGGACCAGCCCTCCACATCTGACTTACCAGCCACGCCATCGAGACTCTGGCAGTGGCTGTTCGGCGGCAACACGGTCGTGCGCGTGGGCGTGGTGGTGCTGTTTTTCGGCGTTGCTTTTCTGCTGAAGTACGCCTACGAGCACACGCATGTTCCAATCGAGCTACGGCTTACGGGCGTGGCCATCGGCGCGATCGTCTTGTTGGCGATCGGATGGCGGCTGCGCAGGAAAGTGCCAGGCTACGCGCTCGCCCTCCAAGGTGGTGGCATAGGCATCCTTTATCTCACGGTGTTCGGAGCGTTCCGGTTGTTCGGCCTGCTCCCACCGAGCATAGCGCTGGCATTGCTGTTCTTCATCGCGGCGCTATCGGCCGTGCTGGCCGTGTTGCAGAACTCACAATCGCTCGCGATCCTCGGCGCGAGCGGGGGCTTTCTCGCCCCGGTTCTGGCATCCACCGGCGGCGGAAGCCACGTCATGTTGTTCAGCTACTATGCCGTGCTCAACCTCGGCATCCTCTGTATCGCATGGTACAAAGCATGGCGGCCGCTCAATCTGGTCGGCTTCACATTCACTTTCGGCATCGGCACCTTATGGGGTACTCAGTTTTACCGCCCCGAGCTGTTTGGGAGCACGGAGCCGTTCCTGGTTCTGTTCTTCCTCATGTATCTGGCTATTCCGCTTCTGTTCGCGCACCGGCAGGCCAGTCGCGTCGAGCGCTACGTGGATGGCACGCTGGTGTTCGGCGTGCCGATAGTGGCGTTCGGAATGCAGTTGCGTCTGGTACACGAGATCGAATACGGCGCAGCCTTCAGCGCACTTGTTGTGAGCCTCGTCTACGTAGTAACGACCCGCTCGCTCTACGCGCGTCGGCGGGACGAACTGCGCATGCTGGTGGAAGCATTTCTCGCGCTGGGTGTGGTATTCGCCACGCTCACCATACCGCTCGCGCTGGATGGCCGTTGGACCGCAGCGGCGTGGGCGCTGGAGGGTGCAGCCGTGTTGTGGATCGGAGTGCGCCAGAAACGTTTGCTGGCGCGGGTCTTCGGCCTGCTGCTGCAGATCGGAGCGGGCATCGCCTTCTTCTTCGCGATCGATCGTTTCCCCGGCGCCACGCCAGTACTC
>Ga0207689_10002911_pt1 | contig 15801 bp, 8 predicted proteins | sample KBSMisM52_FD_184312 | JGI IMG/M metagenome (GOLD analysis project Ga0207689, IMG submission 184312) | Miscanthus rhizosphere microbial communities from Kellogg Biological Station, Michigan, USA - KBS Miscanthus M5-2 (SPAdes) (version 2) | ecosystem: Host-associated > Plants > Roots > Rhizosphere... | reverse complement strand
CAACCTTTGGGAGCGGGGCTGGCTATGGACGGTGATGTCTTGGTGTTTGCGCAAGTCATGACAGTTATCGTCGCGTCGACAGGAGCGTTCGTCGCGATCGGACTCGGCGCGCGCATGTTGTGGCGGGCGGGTTCGCGAGTGAAGTCCCGAGCCGTTCCACCGGTCGACGACACCCGTCTGGATCGCCTCGAGGCCGCCGTGGACGCGATCGCCATCGAGGTTGAACGCATCTCGGAGTCCCAGCGGTACACGGTGAGCCTGCTGAGCGATCGGCTCCCGCCGATCGCGGGAGAGCTGGCGGGTGAACGCTCCGCGGACGCCTCGTTGAAGCGGTGAACACTCCTCACTAGCCCTCGCCACCTTCGATCGGCGTTAGGCTCCGCGGACGTGGCCCACGCGGGCGAGGAGTGCCGCGAACCGCGCCACATTCCCCTCTGCGCGCACGCGAGGCCGAGGACGAACGGCGGCCAGTGATCGAATCGATCCAGCTCACGCGTTTGTAGCACTGCTCCGCGCACTCGTCGGACCGGCGTGCAAGCCAATAGTGCCAGGCGTGCGCGGTGTCGTACTTCCAACACGATTTCCGTGACTTGATCATGGAACTTCGTCGCGCAAGATGCGCGAACGCCCGGCCGGCGTCTCAAATCAATTCTTCACTGTGATGAGGCCGACCAATGACATCGCTCTCACCAATCCCTCGCTGGGCTCGTGCCGGGACGGCGGCAGTAGCCATGTTCGCGGTATCCGCGTGTGCTGATTCGGCCACGGCGCCGAGCAGCTCCTCGTTCGAGGCGTCACCGTCGCCCGACGCCGTACAGTTCAACGAAGCCCTGGCCACGGTCGCGTGGAACGGGGTCGCGCGAAGTCTGACCAACAAGTACCCAACCTCCCAGCAAGGCGGGACGCGGCTTTTCGCGTACCTCTCGCTGGCCCAGTACGACGCCGTGATCGCCGCGGAAGACGGAAAGGACAACGGCGACCACCCGTCACCTGCCGCGGCGGTGGCCGGCGCGTCCGCGGTCGTGTTGGCCGCGCAGTATCCCGCCGAAGCGAGTGCGCTCGATGCGCTGGTGGCTGCACAGGCCAATTCGCCGACATGGCCCGGGAACGCGCAAAAGGACTTCGCCGCCGGTGAGTCGATTGGGCGGGCCATGGGCCAGCGAATCCTAACGAGTGCCGCCGGGGACGGCTTCACATCGGCGCAGGGCGGCGCGATTCCGGTGTGTCCCGGGTGCTGGTTCAGTGCTACACCGCCGGTGTTCCCGCGACTTGCGGAGATGCGTCCGTTTTTCCTGACGAGCGCGAGTCAGTTCCGGCCGCCGCCCCCCCCTGCGTTTGGGTCGCCGGCGTTTCTCACCGCACTCGCTGAGGTTCGGCAGATTGCCGATACGCGCACGGCGGAGCAGACCGCAATCGCGAAGTTCTGGGCGCTGCCCGGCGGATACGTGGTGGCTCAGTCATACAACAACCAGGTCGCGACCGATCTCATTGCGGCGTTCCATCTCGACGAACGTCGTGCCGCGCATGCGCTCGCGCTCCTCAACATGGCCGTCATGGATGCGTTCATCGCATGCCACGACGCCAAGTACACGTATTGGCTGCTGCGGCCGTCGATGGCGGATACGGGGATCAAGCTGGCGATTGGGTTGCCGAACCACCCGTCCTATCCGTCCAATCACGCGTGTGTGACCGGCACATCGATGGCGGTGCTCGGCGCGTTGTTCCCGAGTCGAGCGGACGAGCTCTGGGGATTGGCCGAGGAGGCGGGGATCTCCCGAATCTACGGTGGTATCCACTACCGGTTCGACATGGAGGCTGGCCTAACGTTGGCGCAACAGATATCTGCCTGGGCAATCGCGCACGACATTAACGGCCACGTCCCGTTTCCAATCCGATGAAGCGCCCACCGACCTGTGACTGATGACCAGTAACGAATGACGCAAGACTCATCACCCGTGACTCGCGAAGAATGGTTGCGATGTCCTCGCCAGTCATGAGTGATGGGTCGTGCGTCACTCGTCATCGGTCATTTGTGGTTCAGTCACCCGTGATCGCGCCCGCCGCCGGCGGCGTCCCGCCACTCGGCCGCCACGGGATGTAGCGCCTGAGGCCAAGCCACGCGACGAAGACCAGCGCGCCTAACGGGATCAGCACTCCGAGGCTGGCGACGAAGCCGGCGACCAGGCCGATGAAGTTCTCCCACGCCTGACGGAACGCCATGAAAATCGGCCCGTCTCCCGCCACCGGGACGATCACCGGCGCGCGCTCATGTACCGCGATCGTGAGGGTGCTCACCGATGCGCGCGTTTTCAGGTACCGCATCCGGCCCTCGTAGCGCTCGATCTCCTCGCGGACACGCGCGAGCTCGTGCTCCACCGACAGCACGTCCTGCAGTTTCCCGGTCCGGTTGGCGAGCAGATCGATGATGCGTGCCTCGAGTCGATGGGCATTCTCGACGCGAGCGGCGATGTCCACGTACTCCTCGCCCACGTCCTCGGCGCTGACGTTCACCGACTCGACCTTGCCGATCGGTGAGAGGCCGGCGAGCGCGTCATCGAACCGCTCGGATGGGACCTTGAGCTCGAGTGAGGCGGACCGCAGCTGATCTCGCCCACCCTGGACCGTGGTGTTCGCGACGAAGCCGTTGACGCGCAGGGCGAGCGTGCGCACTCGCGCTATCGCAGTATCGAGCGAGTCCACCTCGATGCCGGCGGTGCCGGTGCGGATGATCATCGCGCCCGCTGTGGTCGCGAACGAGACTGTGCTCGCCGCGGGCATTGCGGCACCCGTCCCGGTCGCGGCGAATGCAGCCTCGGGCTGCGCCGAGGCGAGTTGTTTCTCGTCAGCGGCAGTCTTGCTCAAAGTCACGAACGCCCGAGCGCTTGGTGCGGCGCCTGCCTCGTTCTGTCGCGCGATCGGTGGCTGTGCGGTGGCAACGACCGCCATCGCCGCGGTATCGCGGGTCCGGGCTCCCTCGACGCGGCTGTCGCACGCGAGTGCGAGCGCGCCGAGCGAGCCGGCGGCGACGAGAATGCCAGTGGTGCGACGGGTGTGAGATCGAGGCCGAACAGCAAGCTTCGGGTGGCGAATCGTTGACGGGTGCATGAGTCGGGGGCCGGCAAAGGGTCTCGGGCCGCGGGCCGCCGGGTGGTGCCTCGCGCTCGGAGCCGACCTGTCGTTCGAAGGCTCTGGTAGGAGACGTCACGACAGCCCGATTCATGCACACCGGGGGTCTGGCCGGGGTACATTCCAGCCGGTTCAACGCTCCCTCACTCCCCGCATCGCATGCGCTCGACATTCCGTTGGCTTTTCGCCGGAGCCCTGGCAACCGCCACTCCGCTTTTGGCACCGGGTGCACAGCCGGTCGCGCAGTCCGCGCCGATCAGTGGCATTCGCTACGACGTCACATTCGACTCGCGCACCGCGCCCGCCCGGACGCTGCGCGTGGGTATGACTTTCGATGTCGGTGGTCCCGGAACGGTGCTGCTGTCACTGCCAGCGTGGACACCCGGTGCGTACGAGATCTCGAACTTCGCGCGATGGGTCTCGAACTTCTCCGCCGTGGCCGCCGGGAAGACGCTCACGTGGGACAAGCTCGATTACGACACGTGGCGCATCCAGCCTGGTGGCGCGAAGTCGATCACGGTGACGTTCGACTACCTGGCTGACTCGCTCGACAACGCAATGACATGGTCGCGCGGAAACTTCGCGTTCTTCAACGGCACGAACGTCTTCCTCTATCCCGAGGGTCGCGCGACGGATTTCTCCGCGACCGTCACCGTGAAGACGGAGCCATCCTGGCTCGTCACGACCGGCATGAAGCCCGCCGGAGCGCCCCGCACGTACTCGGCCTCGAACTACCATGACCTCGTCGACATGCCATTCTTCGTTGGCGAGTACGACGTGGACAGCACGCAGATCGTGAACAAGTGGGTGAGGATGGCGTCGTGGCCGAAGGGCGCGCTTCAGGGCGCGAATCGGTCGACGTTCTGGGACCATCAGAAGAAGATGATTCCCGCGATGGCGGCGGTGTTCAACGACGTCCCGTGGGACAACTACACGACGTTCATCGTGTTCGATTCGACGTCGGGTGGTGGCAGCGCGCTCGAGCACCAGAGCTCACACCTCGGGATCTACACCCCGCTGCTCGTGGAGAGCATCCTGTTCCCATCGATCACGGCGCACGAGATGATCCACGCGTGGAACGTGAAGCGCCTGCGTCCCGCCGACATGGTCCCGTACAGGTACGCGCAGCCGCAGCCGACGCCATGGCTGTGGGTGAGCGAGGGGATCACGGATTATTACTCGGACGTCGTGCTCGCACGCTCCGGCGTGATCGACACGGCGGGATTTCTCATCCTCACGCAGGGCAAGATCGAGGAGACGGACGCCACGCCACCCGTTGCGCTCACGGACGCGTCGCTCTCGACGTGGATCCATCCGACCGACGGCACCGGATACATCTACTACCAGAAAGGATCGCTTGCCGGACTGCTGCTCGACATCATGATTCGCGATGCGAGCGACAACAAGAAGGGGCTCGATGATGTGTTCCGCGAGCTCTACCAAACAGCCTACAAACAGAAGTGGACGGGCTTCACTAGCGAGCAATGGTGGGCGGCGGTGAGTCGCGCCGCGGGTGGAAAGTCGTTCGATGAGTTCAACGCGAAGTTCATCGATGGTCGAGAGCCGATGCCGTTCGCCGCGGTGCTGCCGCTCGGGGGATTCCGCCTCAAGGTCGACACGATCCGCGAGCCTCGGTTGGGAGTGACGAGCGCGCCGGACTCGTCAGGCGTGCGGATCGCCGAGGTGCAGCCGGGAAGCCCGGCGGAAGCGGCCGGTCTGCGCGCGGGAGACTATCTCGACCAGGTGGGCGACATCTCGGTTCGCGACCCGTCGTTCGGGGAGCAGTTCAGAACTCGTTATGCAAAGGCTGCGGGCACGAAGGTTCCGGTGAAGATCCGGCGCGGAGGACAAACCCTCGACCTGCAGATCGACGTCCGGCTCGCCGAGCGAATGGAACAGCGGGCCATCATCGACCCAGCAGCCTCGCCCAAAGCAGTCCGAATACGAAACGGAATCCTGAAAGGCACGACGTAACGGCGCACCGCCCGAAGGGCGCACCGCTGTTACTGCTGGCCCTCCTCCTGCCGGCGCCCTCCTGCCGGCGCCGTTCCGGCGGTGCGCCGTTCCTTGACTTGGCGCTGACATTCGACTCTGAGCCGGGCACTGCCGAGTTGCCGCGATGCCTTCCGGCGGTGTAGTGTGCCGTCATGTCCGATGCCCGTCTTTTCCGCGGCGTGCGCTCGAGAACCACGTCGCTGGTCGCGATCCTGATGTTGACCGTCGCGCTGGCGGCGTTTCTCGCGTTCGAGGCCTGGGACGCTGCGCATCGCCACCGCGTCACCGCCGAGCGCGCCATGACCGACTACGCCAAGTTCGCGGCGTGGGAGTTCTCGGCCAGCGCCAAGGAGCAACTGTACTCGACCCTGGTGTGGGCGTTCAGCCCGACGGGCACCATCGACGCCCGAGACCTCGACGGGCCGCTTCCAGGCCCGTCCATCCTCGACCACGAGAAATCCTCACACCTTCTTTGCGCACGCGACTCCTCGCGGTACTTCTTCCGCCTGGACATGCGCGACGGCTCGTTCGTGACGAGCGGCGATGAGCCCGCAACGTCGATGCGCCGGTGGATGATCGACACGCTGCCCAGGAATGCGAAGACGTACAAGTCGGACTGGGTGTACGAGGTGGTCTCCGGGAGCGTCGATGGGCATCCACGGTCGATCGTCTACCAACTCAAGCGCGATCGTGCCGGGCGGCCGGCCGTCGCCTACGGCTTCGAGTTCTGCTTCGCCCAGTTCGCCGCCGATGGTCTGAAGAAGGTCATGCGGCACTATGCCATTCTACCGCCATCGCTGACCGGCGGCGTGCCTAACGACACGGTGCCGAACGACTCCATCTTCTCGGCCAGGGTGTTCGACGGCAACGGCCACCTGATCTTCCAGTCGGATGTGCAGTACCCCGCGACCTACGTCGGCGCGTACAAGGTCGACTACTTCGGCGGCCTGAAGAGCGTCGTCGCGTTACGCCCGACGCTGGCCAAGGCGCTGCTCATCGGCGAGCTCCCCAGCGAACGGCTCCCGCTGCTGCTCGGCGCGCTGTTGCTGAGCGTCGCGCTCGCCGCCCTCGGCGTCATGCAGCTGCGCCGCGAGAGCGAGCTGGCGCGGCTGCGGTCGGACTTCATCGCCAGCGTGTCGCACGAGCTGCGGACGCCGCTCGCGCAGGTCCGCATGTTCGCCGAGACCCTCTTACTCGGGCGGGTGCGGAGCGACGAGGAGCGCCTGCGGTCGCTGCAGATCGTCGATCAGGAAGCCCGCCGCCTAACGCATCTGGTGGAGAACATCCTGCAGTTCTCTCGCGCCGAGCGCGAAGCGATCCGGCTCGCCCCGGTCCCCAGTGAGCTGGCATCCCAGGTCAGGGAAGCGGTGGAGGCGTTCGCCCCCGTGGCGCGGTCGCGTCACGTCGTGGTGCAGACCTCGTTGGAGAACGACGTCGTCTGTTTGGTCGATCCGGCCGCATTGCGCCAGATCCTGCTCAACCTCCTGGACAACGCGGTCAAGTACGGGCCGTTGGGGCAGACGGTGACGATCACGCTGCGGCGCACGGGCGATCGCGCGCGGATCATGGTCGACGATGAAGGCCCGGGAATTCCGTCCGACCAGCGCGCTCGCGTCTGGGAGCCATATCAACGGCTCGAGAGCGCGGTGACCGCGGCGGTGGCCGGGAGCGGAATTGGTCTGTCCGTGGTCGGCCAGCTCGTGGCGATGCACGGCGGACGCGCCTGGGTGGACTCGGCGCCTGGGAAAGGGGCGCGGTTTGTCGTAGAGTTGCCCATCGCGTCACGGCGGGAACTGGGAACCGGGAACGGGGAGGAGAGTCCCCCTATCGAGACGAGCGCGATCCCTCGCTCCGCTCGGGATGACAACGGAGCCACTGTTCCCAGTTCCCAGTTCCCGGTTCCCAGCTCGCGCGAGCGATGACTCGAGTGTTGGTTGTTGAAGACAATCCGGACCTGGCTTTCGGCCTCCGCAACAACCTCGAGATCGAAGGCTATGAGGTCCTCGTCGCCGGCGATGGGCCCACCGGCCTAACGCGGGCGCGCGACTGGGTGCCCGACCTCATGATTCTCGACCTCATGCTGCCGGGGATGGATGGCTACCGGGTGCTCCGCGCGCTCAGGTCCGAGGGGTTCGACCGGCCCGTGCTGATTCTCACCGCGCGCGGCGAAGAAGCCGACAAGGTCATTGGATTCCGCAACGGCGCCGACGACTACGTCACCAAGCCGTTCGGGGTCCTGGAACTGCTCGCTCGCATCGAGGCACTGCTGCGACGAACGCCCGGCGCGCCTCGCCCCCAGGCGGTGCCGCCCGCCGAGCGATTCGGGGATGTCGAGGTGGACCGCGCCGCACGAACGGTGACGCGCCGCGGCATCCCCGTCTACCTGGCGCCCATGGAGTTCGAGCTCTTGCTCGCGCTGCTCCAGCGAAAGGGGGCGGTGGCCTCTCGTCAGGATCTCATGCGCGAGGTCTGGGGGCATAGCGCCGTCGTCGTGAGCCGAACGGTGGACACCCACATCGCCGAGCTACGGAGGAAGCTCGAGCACGATCCCGCCGAGCCACGACACATCCTGACGGTTCGCAAGGCAGGGTATCGGCTGGAACGCTAGCGGACGCGCCTCGCCACGCGAGCGTCGACTCGGGTTGGCACCATCACCGTCTGGTCCGCTTGCACCTCACTGTGCCGTCCTTGCACGACGCTGAGAATTTCCGCACGCCGAGCGCACGGCGTCTCCACCGACGCCTCATCACACGATCCTACCTTCGGGCGTCCCCGAGGATGCCGACGCGTGACCGGAGTGCATCGTGTCGTACCGTGCAGCAACACTTGCGTCCGTTGTGGCCGCGATCCATCTCGCCAGTCCGGCCGTCGCGGCCCAGTCGTCCGTTGGCATCCCGACGCGAGCGCTGAGCAGCCTCGTCGCCGACGACCGCCCCCTCGTTAGGGCCCGGCGCGCGACGACGCTGATCGTGCTGGACGGAAGACTCGATGACGCGGCGTGGAGATCCGCCGAGCTCGCAGCCGACTTCGTGCAGCAGCGGCCTACGCCGGGCGCACCGGCGTCGGAGCGAACCGAGGCCCGGGTCCTGTTCGACGCCGGCGCACTCTACGTGTCCCTGCGGATGTTCGACAACCACCCCGACTCCCTCCTCGCGCCGTTAGGCAGGCGCGACGCTGGAGCCTATGGCGACTGGGCCCACGTGATCATCGACAGCTACCACGATCGCCGGACCGGGTTCCACTTCGCGGTCAACCCGGCGGGGACGCGGCTCGACGGCATGATCTCCAACGACGCCGAGTGGCAGGAGGATACGAGCTGGGACGCTGTGTGGGACGTCGCGACCGCTCGTGACTCGCTCGGCTGGACCGCCGAGTTTCGGATTCCTCTCACACAGCTGCGATTCGACCGCTGCGGCGACGCGAGCCAGCCCGCGCCAACGCTCGCGAAGCCTAACGACGGCGCTGCGGCGGCGGCACCATCCTGCGCGTGGGGCATCCAGTTCATGCGAGACCTCGCGCGCCGCAACGAGCGCAGCACGTGGGCGCCAATCGTACCGGGCGCGGCCGGCTACGTGTCGCGGTTCGGAACGCTGGCAGGGATCGACGGCGTCCGTTCACCCCGGCGCATCGACCTCGTGCCGTACACGCTCGCCGAGGCCACGCGTTCGCCGGCCGACCCCACGAATCCGTTCGACCGACGCACCACGGTGAACGGCGCATTCGGTGCGGATATTGGCCTCGGCATCACGTCCAAGCTCACGCTCAATGCGACGATCAATCCCGACTTCGGCCAGGTGGAGGCCGACCCGTCCGAGGTGAACCTCACCGGCGCCGAAACGTTTCTCCGCGAGCGACGACCGTTCTTCGTCGAGGGCGGAGACATCTTCCGCTATGTGCTCGGCGACGACCTCCTGGGCCAGGAGCAGCTGTTCTATTCGCGACGCATTGGCCGCACACCGCAACTCGACGATCCTGCCAGCGCAATCGCCGTCGACCGGCCGGACGTCACTCGCATCCTGGGCGCGGCGAAGCTCTCCGGAAAGGCCGGCCCGTGGACGCTCGGCATTCTCGACGCCATGACCGGCACCGAACGCGCACAGTTCGTGAACGATGACGGGATACGTGGGTCGGCCATCGTGGAACCGCGAACGAATTACGCGTTCGCCCGATTGTCGCGTGACGGTGCCGACGGAAGGAATAGCGCAGGTATCGTCGCGAGCGCGGTGCACCGCGACCTCGACCCCGCCGCGGCGCTCACGCTGCGCTCGACCGCGCTCATGGCCGGAATCGACGGTCGGCTCCGTTCACGGGACCGATCCTACACGGTCATTGCAAACATGCTCGCGAGCCACGTGAGCGGCACGCCGCACGCAATCACGGAGACGCAACGGTCGTCGGTGCATCTCATGCAGCGTCCGGATAGACGCGGCGGTCCGCTGGACACGACGCGAACGAGTCTCGCTGGCATGTCGGCCGAAGTGCGCGCGATGAAGCAGGGCGGCGGCCCGTGGCGCTGGGGGATCAACGGTCGGGTGGCCACGAGCGGGTTCGAGATCAACGATATCGGCTACCAGCTGCGGAGCGACGTCGTTACGGCCACGAGCTGGGTGGGGTACACACATTTCGAGCCGGGCCGCGTGCTTCGCAGGTGGGAGACGTGGTTCAATCAGATGGCGCGCTGGACATTCGATGGTGACCGCGAGCGGCTCGCCGCCAATGTATACGGCCAGGCGAGCTTCCAGAACAACTGGACGCTCATGGGTGAGCTGCGCCGCGAGTTCTCGCAGCAATCCCCGACCTTCCTGCGCGGCGGCCCTGCGACCTACGTGCCGCCCAACGTGTCGTGGTGGGGACGTCTCGTCTTCGATCCGCGCCGGGTGCTGAGCGGTGAGCTCGTCACGCAGGGATCGGTCGACGACGTCGATGGCGGCAGTCGCGTCACGTTCTCCCCGATCGTGACGCTCCGGCCGGCGTCCCGCGCCGAGGTGTCGCTTCAGCCCAGCGTCACGCGGGTCACGAATCCATCGCAGTATGTCGAGACTGCATCGGCCGATGGCGATACCAGCTACGTGACCGGGCGGCTGGCGCAGACCACGACCGCACTAACCGCACGCCTGAACCTCACGTTCACGCCGACGCTGTCACTCCAGCTGTACGCGCAGCCATTCCTGAGCGCGGGGAAGTACGGCCGTCTGGGCGAAGTCCGTCGCCCGGGCGCTCGGGCGCTGGAGCAGCGCGTCTCCACGTTCGCCGCGAGCGCGGTCTCGCCGGTCGAAGGGAACGAGCTGCGCATCGACCGCGGCCCGGGTCGGGCGCCGATCACACTGGACGACCCGAATTTCACGGTGGCCGAGCTCCAGTCGAACGCCGTGCTACGCTGGGAGTATCGCCCGGGTTCGGCGCTGTTCTTCGTCTGGGCGCAGTCGCGGAACGACGACGTGAATGCAGTCGATCTCTCACTGGACAGCCGGGCGCGCGACCTGTGGCGTACGCCCGGCACGAACGTGCTGCTTGTCAAGTTCAGCTACTGGCTGGCGCCGTGAAAAACCGACCACGAACGCTGGAAGCGATCAGTCTGCGTACTCAGCGTTCGTGGTTGTTGGGCGCTACCCATTCCGCAGGGCGATGACCGGATCGACAGCCGTCGCCCGGCGTGCCGGACCCAGACTCGCAATCAGGCCGACCGCAGCCAGCGTTAGGCAGGCGACGGCTAGCGTGAGCGGGTCCCGCGCGCCGATCCCGAACACCAGCCCCTGCATGAACCGCGTCAGCCACAACGCCCCAACGGCGCCGATCGCGAGCCCGATCGCGATCATCGCGCCACCCTGACGAAACACGAGTGCGAGAACCTCGATGCGCTGGGCCCCGAGCGCCAGCCGCACGCCGATCTCCCGCGTGCGCTGGCTGACCGAGAAGGCGAGCACCCCGCCGATCCCCGCCGCAGCGATCAACACCGCCAGCAGTGCGAACAGAGCCAGCAACGATGCGGTCAGTCGCCGAGGCGCGAGCGAGTCGAGGCGGATCTCCATCAGCGTGCGAATGTTGTCCACCGGCATGTCCGGGTCGATCGCGCGGATTGCCGCCGTGGCCTGCTTCGCCAGCCGCGCTGGGTCGTTCGTGCTCCGCAGGAGGACATTCTCTCCGCCCGGCGTTTGCGCGAAGGCGACATAGAACACATCGATCGGGTCCTGATCGAGCGCGTGATCGCGAACGTCGCCGGCCACGCCGACGACCCGAAGCCACGTGTCCCCGCCATCCGGGGAGATTCGCGCTCCGAGTGGCTCCGCATCGCGCCAGTACCGCTGTGCCAACGACCGGCTGATGACCGCCACCTCCTCCGTACCCAGTCGATCGTGCTCGTCGAAGGTTCGTCCCTTCATGATCGGCACGCCGATCGTGGTGAAGTACTCGCCGCTCACGATTTGCATCTCCGCCTGCGGCGCGACCTCGTTCGGGCCGACCGCCCGACCCTGGATCAGCATCCCGTGCGACATGCGGCCGTCCTCGCCTAACGGGACAGCGGCGACGAGCGCGACACCGGAAACGCCCGGCAGCGCCCGCATGTCCGTCACGATGCGCGTCGTGACGGCAACGCGGTCCTCGGGGCGTTGGTAGCGCTCCCGGCTGGGGGTCACGCGAAGGCTCAATACCTGCTCAGGCTTGTAGCCTGCGTCGACGCGGCTCAGCTCGATCATGCTGCGGACCGACAGGCCGGCTGCGGCCAGCAGGACCACCGACACCGCGACCTGCGCGACGACCAGTCCGCGCTCCGCGCGACCGCGGCGCCCGCGCGCTTGACCGCCATCGCCGCGCGCGCGGAGTCCGGTCGCGAGATCGCGGGTCATCCCGACGAGCGGCAGAGTTCCCGAGGCGAGGCCCACGACGACCGATACGCCGAGCGTGAAAAGCAGCACAGGGGCGTCGAGACCGATCTCGAACGCGCGCGGTGTGAAACGCGCCGCGTACGGGACCAGGACGCGGAGCAGGGCAGCGGCGAGCCCGACCCCCACCAGCGCCCCAGCCCCCGCGACGACGACGCTCTCCGTCAGCAGCTGTCGCGCGAGCCGGCCCGAGCCCGCGCCGAGTGCCGCGCGCACCACCAGCTCCGAGCGACGGTGCACGAGTCGCACGAGCGTGAGGTTCGCTACATTCGCACAGGCGATGGCCAGAACGAACGCGGACGTCGCGAGCAGCAGCGCCAGCGTCTCCCGCGCGGGGCCGGCCAACTCCTCGAGCAACGACTCCGCACCGATGCCGAAGCCCTGCGCGTCCGGATAGCTCTCGGTGTGCTCGTTATGCATCTGCGACGCAACGGCCTTGAGGTCCGCGCGAACCGCGGCAAGCTCGACGCCCGGGCGCGCTACGGCGAACCCGGTCAGCGCACGTACGTCACGTCGTGTCGTCCAGAACTCGGACATCCGGAACGGGCACGACGAAACCGGCATGAAGACATCGTTATCGTTAGGGAACGCCGGCAGTGGCGGCAGGATTCCGATGACCGTATGCACGCGGTCCGTCATCTCGACGGTCTTGCCGATGATCGTCGTGTCCCCCCCGAGTCGCTCGCGCCAAAAGCGGTAGCTCAACACCACGACGGGCGTCGCACCCGCCTGATCCTCGCCCTCCCGGAACGTGCGGCCGAGGAGTGGCCGGACGCCGAGCGCGTCGAAGTAGTTGGCGGACACGACGCCGGTCTGCACCCGCTGCGGCTCGCCGCGGCGAAGCATGTTGAAGGACATCGAGTGATACTCGACGATCGTCTGCAGGGACCTACTCCTGGAACGCAGATCGGCGATCTCCCGCACGGAGAAGCCGGCGTCGTCGATCTGGCCGGCGGCGACCGGCTGTTTCAGCCGAACGACCCGGGCGCCGTTGGCGAACGGCAGGTCCTTGAGCAGGACGCCGTGGATGACACTGAAGATCGCGGTGTTCGCGCCGATGCCGAGCGCAAGGGTCAGCACGGCGATGGCGGTATATGCGGGCGCACGACCGAGCGTGCGCGTCGCGTATCGCAGATCCTGCAGGAAGGTCTGCATGCATGGCTCCTCTTGTGGTGCGCGGATGCTACGCTGCCGGCGAGCGTCGCCGGCGAAAGAAGCGTCATGCCTCTGTTGCGGATTGGTGCGGCACGTGTTCCCGAAGTGTGGCGGCCCGTCGCCTTCGGCGAGCACCAAAATGCGACCGCTCCTCAACACATCTCACACAAATGGGCGTTGCCTGGGCCGAGGCAGTGGTCCCATCGTACCTGGGTGATCGAATACCTCGCTTCCGCCGCGGGTCACCCGCTGTGACGCCTCAGGCTCGTCGCGCGCGAATTCCGCTTCCCGGCCGCCGATTCTCGTGGCCGCTCGTATTGCTGCTCGCCAGCGTCGCGGTAACCGGCGTGGCGGCGTTCAACGCGCAGCGCGCCGTGTGGTCCCATCAGCGAACGGCGTCGCGCCTGCTTCGGGACTACGCGTCGTTCACGGCCTGGACGTCGCAGCGAAAGATCGAAACGGGGCTCGAGGGCGCCGTGATGGCGTCGCTCCAGTACGTCATGCACGGCCGGGAGCCTCACCGGTTTCAGCGCAACGGCCCGCGGCCTAACGCCGACGAGCTCTGGAACTACTACAACAACAACGACCGCTATCGCACCCGCTTCTGCACGCCGAAGCGCTGCCCCGAGTCGTTCCCGCCATCCGCCTATTTCGGATTTACCATTGGCGCCGAGACGCTTCAGGTCGCGCCCCGGGCCGCCGTGCCTGAGGCAGACGCCTGGCTCGAGGTCGCACCCGAGTCCGACAAACGCTGGCTCGTCGATTCGTTGACCACGCACGTCCGCAAGGTCCACGACCCGGACGAGAACTACGAGGTGCTCGTGTCGCCGCGCTTCGGCACCGGACGGATGATCGCCTATGCGCTCATGCCGACCGAAGCCGGAGACACGGTGGTGTATGGCGTGGAGTTCGGCGCCACCACGTCGCGGCACATCTTCAAGGATGCCGTCGTGGACGAGCACCTGCTGCCGAACGCGGTGATGCTCGGAAAGGACAACGAGGACCTCCTCGGCATCCGCATCGTCGGTCGGCGCTCGCTGCCCCTGTACGAGTCGGCAAACTGGCCCAAGACGTCCTATATCGCCGCGCTGGAGCTGACGCCGCATTTCGGGGGCCTGAAGGTGGAGACGGCCGTGCGGCCGGAGTACGCGAACCAGCTCGTGATCGGTGGCCTGCCTCGCTCGAGACTGCCGCTCCTACTCGTGATGTTCGTCGTCTCGGCGGCACTCGCTATGGTTGCTGTCATACAACTCCGTCGTGAGGAGGAGCTGGCGCGCCTGCGCTCCGACTTCGTCTCGAGCGTCTCGCACGAGCTGCGCACGCCGCTCGCACAGATCCGTCTGTTCCTCGAGACTCTGCGCCTCGGCCGCTTCACGACCGAGGCACAGCGCCAATGGTCCCTCGACAACATCGATCGCGAGACCAATCGGCTCTCCCATCTGGTGGAAAACGTGCTGTCGTTCGCGCGCGCCGGACACGCGCCCGCATCGCGAGCCGCGCCGGAGGCGACGGATCTCGCATTCGAGATCGAACAGATCGCCCGCGCGTTCGAGCCGCTCGCCGCGTCGCGGCGTGCGTCGCTGGCGCTCGATCTCGCGCCTAACGTCGTCTCGCCGCTCCAGCGGGAAGCGTTCCGCCAGGTGCTCATCAACCTCCTGGACAACGCCGTGAAATACGGACCCGCCGGGCAGACCGTGCGGATCTCGCTCTCACAGACCGGGTCATCGGCGCGCATCACGGTCAGCGACGAAGGACCGGGCATCCCGGCTCGGGAACGCGAAGCCATCTGGACGCCGTTCTACCGCGGGAACGCGGCCGCGGCGCAGGGGGCCGGCGGCAGCGGCATTGGGCTCACGATCGTGAGGGATCTCGTGGCGCAGATGGGCGGGAGGATCGAGGTCGTTCCTTCTCCCAAGGGTGCCGCGTTCCAGATCGAGTTGCCGGGCGCGGATCGCCCCGCTCCAGCTGCCGCCCCCGCGGATGTGGCGCTCACGTTGCGTCCGTCATGACTCGCGTGCTCGTCATCGAGGACTCGAACGACCTCGCACAGGGGCTGCGTTACAACCTCGAGCTCGAGGGGTACGCCGTGAAGGTCGCGGACGATGGCAACGCCGGACTCTCGCTCGCGCGCGAGTGGGATCCGGACCTCGTCATCCTCGATCTCATGCTGCCCGGCATCGATGGTTATCAGGTCCTGCGATCCCTTCGCACCGAGGGGCGTCAAACGCCCGTGCTCATCCTGTCCGCTCGAGGAGAGGAAGCGGACAAGGTTCGAGGTTTCCAGCTCGACGCCGACCAGTACGTCACGAAGCCGTTCGGGCTCATCGAGTTGCTCGAGCGGGTGAAGTCGCTCCTCCGGCGAAGCCGCGTCCGGACGGACGCACACGATCCGAGCGCCACCACCGGCGTCATCAGGTTTGGCGACGTCAACGTCGATCCCGCCTCGCGCACGGTGACGCGTGGTGGCGACCCGGTGAGCCTAACGCCCAAGGCCTATGAGCTGATGATGGCGCTCATCAAACGAAAGGGCGCGGTCGCGACGCGCGTCGAGCTCCTGCGGGAGGTGTGGGACCACCGCGCGATCGTGCTGACGCGCACGGTGGATTCTCACATGGCCGAGCTGCGCAAGAAGCTCGAGCACGAT
>Ga0207689_10002907_pt1 | contig 15811 bp, 6 predicted proteins | sample KBSMisM52_FD_184312 | JGI IMG/M metagenome (GOLD analysis project Ga0207689, IMG submission 184312) | Miscanthus rhizosphere microbial communities from Kellogg Biological Station, Michigan, USA - KBS Miscanthus M5-2 (SPAdes) (version 2) | ecosystem: Host-associated > Plants > Roots > Rhizosphere... | reverse complement strand
TCACCCCATTGAAAACGTTGGCCGACGGCGCTTTGTCCGGGGAAATATTCTCGGGCCATCGTTTGGCTGACGATAGCCACGCTTGTCGAAGAAGGAAGGTCCTGCTCGGTAAAGTCTCTTCCTTGCAGCAGCGAAATTCCCATCGCGCGAAAATATCCGGGGCTGACCAACGAGTTTTGTGCCCAGTGATAATCGTCGGATGCGGCGTGCTCCAAGCGGAATCCAATTTGGCGAACATCACTGAGCGGCAAGTGACTGGCAACTGCAACGCTGGTGACACCGGGAATTTGCCCCAGACTCTCCAGCAATTGTTTCTGTACCGCCATCCTTTTGGTCGTGTCGGGATAACGTCCGCGGTCAAAAATTGTGCGGACAACATAAACTCCGTGAGGATCGAATCCAGTCGAAGCATTCAGCAGGCGGCCAAAACTCTTGAGCAATAATCCGCCGCTGACCAGCAGCACTACGGCCGCAGCCATCTCAAAAACCGCTACCGCATGTTGCAACTTCTGCGTGCCGCGCGCGGGTCCCGCCTGTCGTGACTCCCGCAAAGCATCCACCGGAGCGGTTTTCGAAAGCCGCCACGCCGGAACAAAACCAAAACCGATGGCCGATAGAAGCGACACTGCCAAAGTGAAAACAAGAGCGATAGGATGCAGCGCCAGATCCTGTACCCGGGGAACATCCGCCGGACCAAAATGCTGAAGGCCAAACACACAGGCCTGCGCAAATCCAACCCCAAGCGCTGCTCCAGCCAGCGCAAGCATTGCACTCTCCACCAGACACTGCCGCAAAACCCGGAGACGATTTGCACCAATCGCACTACGCACAGCCATTTCGTGATGACGCTGGCCGGCCCGGGCAAGCAGCAGATTGGCAACATTGGCACATGCGATCAAAAACACACAGCCCACCGCCAGTGTAAGCAGCCAAATCAGCGGTCTGGCTTTTTCGGTGGAGTGCCGTGCGAATGGATAAGCTTTCGGCGCGACCAGCATGGTTCCTGAATAGCCATACTGGTGCATGAAGGCATTGGCAATGCTCGCGACATCCTGCTGTGCCTCTGTCAGCGAAATACCGGGCTTGAGCCGTCCAATAAATCCAACCCCAAATTCCCTGGTACGATTTTCCGCACTCAGCAGCGCCGGATCGAACCCGATCGGCACCCACACATCGGCCATCTCCGAAAGCGGCGCTCCATCAAACGGAAAACGAAACCATGCCGGCATTACTCCAATGACGGTGTAAGGCTGCTCATCCAGCTTGACTGTTTTGCCGAGAACGTGTGGATCGGTGCTGTAACTGTGCTGCCACAGTGCATGTGACAAGACAACAACTTTTCCCGTGCGGTCTTCATCTTCGGTGAATGTGCGCCCAAGTTCTGGAGAAACTTGTAACAGGGGGAACGCCGAAGCAGAAATCCGGGCCGCGTTGATGCGCAATGGCTCTCCCGCGCCGGTGAGGTTGAATCCAGCGCTCTGGTACGCAGCGACTTCAGAAAAGGAACGATTCTGATTGCGATAGTCCTGATACTCGCCAGCGGCAACTCCGATTTCATCCGTACCCATCTTCGGCAGGGTTTCGGTGACGGTCACCAACTGATCAGGCTGATAATAAGGAAGCGGTCGCAGCAGTACTGTATCAACAACGCTGAAAATCGCAGTGCATGCGCCGATGCCAAGCGCGAGTGTGAGCACAGCCACGGTCGTAAAGCCGGGACTCTTCCACAGCATGCGCAATCCGTAGCGAAAATCTTGGACAAGGGTTCCCATGTTCCTCACTCGTACCGCAATGCCACTATCGGATCAACCTTCGCGGCCCGCCGCGCCGGTATATAGCAACCGCCAAGGATCATCACAAAAACAATCCACGGCACAATCGAAAACGTCAGCAAATCGCGCGTGCTCACACCGAACACAAGACTGGCCATCCATTGGGCCAGCGCCAGCGCACCGATCAACCCAACCACTACGCCGGCCATCGCCAGCAGTGCACCCTGCTTCAAAATCAGGAGCAGCACATTTCCTCTTGGTGCGCCCATGGCTATGCGAATCCCAATTTCTCGCGTGCGCTGAGAAACCGAGTACGCCATCACCCCGTAAATGCCCACCGCCGCGAGAACCAACGCGAGTCCAGCGAAGGCGCCAATCAACCACATATCGAAGCGGCGCAATGACCCGGAATCTGCGACCATTTCTTTCAGACTCTTGACCTGATAGACGGGAACGGTTTTGTCGATATCACCGACGGCTGTGCGGATCGAATCGAGCAGGCCGGCAGAATTCCGGCTGCGCAGCGCAATACTCATGTTGCCTTCGAGCAACGGCAAAAAGGCGGCAGGAATTTGTGTGTACGGATAGTAGGCGGTGGGTTCGATGTCTACGTCAGCGGCCCAATGATGAACATCTGCAGCCACGCCAACGACTACGCACCAATCTCCGCCGGGCATGGCCGGCTTGATCCGCTTTCCAATCGCGTTCTGGTTTGGCCAATACAGCTTGGCGAGGCTGTCGCTGACAATTGCGACTTTCGCTGCCGCCGCGGTATCGTGTTCCGTGAATTCGCGGCCCATCAATAAGGGGGTTTGCAACCCGCTGAAATAATCCGGCCCCACCGCACGCAAACGAGTCACAATCGGGATTTCCGACGGCGGAGGCGGCGTGCCTTCAATTTCGATTGGCATGGAAGGATCCACGCCGCTCATGGGAAGATTCCGCGCCAAAACAGCCGCTTGCACTCCAGGCAATGCGCGCAGTCGCTGCAAAACTTGCTCGTAGAAAAGTGGAATACGTTCACCAGCAAATTGAGCGGGAGCGGCAACGCGAAAACTAAGAACGCCTTCGGGATTGAATCCAGGATTCACCGTTTGCGTGCGCCACAAGCTGCGCAGCGAAATCCCTGCTCCGATGAAGAGCATGGAAGCCAGTGCCGTCTCGGTGATGACCAGCACGGCACGATGTTTCCCAAAACCTCCGCTACTGCCGCGCGATCCTTCTTTCAGCGTTTCGCTCACATTGCTCTTTGAGCCTTCCCAGGCTGGCGCGATTCCGAAGACAATTCCCACCACGCAGCAAAGTGCCGCAGTGAACAAAAGCACGATGGGATCGATCGAAACAGTACTAGAGGCAGGAATGCTCGAAGGATGAGAGAAGCGCAGAATCCGGACCGCGACCCACGCCAGCCCAATAGCAAGCAGACCGCCAATCAGTGCCAGCACAATGCTTTCAGTGAGCAGTTGGCGAATCATGCGCAAGCGGCTGGCGCCCAGAGCGACACGTACAGAAATTTCCCGTTGCCGCGCGGTCCGCCGCGCCAGAAGTAAATTGGCCACATTCGAGCACGCAATCAACAGGACAAAACCGACTGCGCCCATCAGCAGCAACAACACAGGTTTTACGGTTCCGTTTACAAAGTCGCCTACGGGTTGAACTGTCGTGCCGAAGCCGCCCTCGCTCGTGGGATCCTGTTTTTTCAGGCGCGTGGCAATCGCATCCAATGTGGCCTGCATCTGCTCCACTCGAACAGCCTGCGGCAGCCGCGTATAAGCGAACAACCAATGCACATTCCGTGCGGATGCCTGCGCGTTCACAGATTCGAGCTGCAAAGGAATCCAGAACAGCTCCTGGTCAGATTGCACATGGAACCCCGGCGGCATGACACCTACAACGGTGTAAGGCGCGCCATCAAGATTGATCGGCTGTCCGAGAATGTCGTTGCGCGAGCTGAAGCGCATAGACCACAACGCATGACTCAAGATCACAACTGCTCCAGCTCCAGGCTGGTCTTCTTCAGGGGAAAACATGCGACCTAGGGCAGGCTGAACTCCCAACACCGGCAGCAGATCTGCATTGATCTTTCCCCCAAGAATTCGTTCCGGTAAATCTTTTCCGCCAAAGTTTTTGCCCACTCCGGAATACGCGCCCAAATGTGCCAGAGAATCCACTTGCTGCCGGATTTCCAAAAACGCCGGCGTGGAAAAAGCGTTTGGACTGCCGTTCGACATCGTCTTCCACACCACCATCACGCGGTGGGCATCACGATACGGAATGGAGTTGAACAGTACGGAGTTGATCACGCTGAACATCGCCGTGTTCGCGCCTATTCCGAGCGCCAAGGTCACCACAGCGACAGCCGTGAAGCCCGGACTCTTCCACAGCAGGCGGAATCCGTACCGCAAATCCTGAAGTAGGGTCTCCATCATCCTCACTCGTACCGCAATGCCACCATGGGGTCAACCTTCGTTGCCCGTCGCGCCGGAACATAGCAAGCTGCCAATGCCACCAGCGCAAGCGTCAGTGCCACTGCCGCAAAGGTCAAAGGATCGGTCGTCGATATCTGGAACAACTGACTGGCCATCAGCCGTGTCAAACCGATAGCTCCGAGGATTCCAATCGCGATCCCCACTAGCACCAGCCGTGTGCCTTGGCTAAGAATGAGCCGCAAAACATCTCCCCGACGTGCTCCCAAAGCCATGCGCACTCCGATCTCATGCGTGCGTTGTCCGACAACGTACGAAATCACTCCGTAGATTCCGACGCATGCCAGTAGCAGAGCGAGTGCAGCAAAGGCGCTCAGCAACACCACCAGAAACCGCTGTGGCGCCAGCGAACGCGAGATAACTTCGTCCTGTGTCTCCTCGCCGTAAATCACCTGCTCGCTGCTCATTTCCTGGCTGGCTTTGCGGATGGCCGCGAATACGGAGGACGGCTCGCTCTGCGTCTTAAACAAAACACCGGCGCCGGAAGTTGTCCTGATATAGTCATCCGGCATCTGCATCAAAGGGATATAAAGTTGTGCGCGTAGTGCCTGTGCATCATCAATGTCGAGCCCCCACTGTTTCACGTGCCCGACTACGCCAACAATCTCTGCCAGCTGGTTCGACCACTTCAGGTGAAGACGCTTGCCGATGGCTTCCTGTCGGGGAAAATATTTGTGCGCGAAAACATCGTCGACCACAATGCTCAGAGGAGAGTGTTCATCATCCTGTGCGGTGAAGAACCGGCCCTTCTGCAACGGAATTCCCATCACCTTCAAATAGTCGGGGCCGACGATGTAATCGATGGCCCAATTCATGTCATTGTCGTTCGCTGGTTTGGGCTGTCCATCGACCCAGAACAATTGATCGTCTTCGTATTGCAAAGGCATCGCTCCAGAACTTTGCGAAACCGCCATGACTCCGGGCACCGCCGCAACCTTGCGATCAAGCTCGCGCAGGTAATTGCGGATTGCATCCGGCTCGGCATTTACCATGGAAGGAGGAAGCGAAACCCCGAAATCTGCGACATGGTGCGGATCAAACCCTGGATCGACGCGCCACAATTGCATCAGGCTGCGAACCATCAACCCAGCACCAACCAGCAGCACCACCGCCATCGCCATCTCACTCACAACGAAGACGCTCTGTGCGCGATGACGCGCGCCACTTCCGCTGCGTCCACCTTCTTTCAGATTTTCGTTTACCTCGGCCCCGGACATCTTGAGCGCTGGAACTAGTCCAAACAGAATTCCTGCGAGGAGTGAAATGACCGCGCTAAAGGCCAGAACGCGGAGATCCAGGCTGATCTCCTCCACGCGCGGCAGAGCGCTTGGTAATATCCCAATCGCGGCGCGTGTTCCCCACGCAGCGATCAGTACCCCAATCAAGCCGCTGACCAGCGAGAGCAAAAGACTCTCGGTAAGAAGCTGACGCATCATACGCGACTGGCCTGCGCCTAGAGCAGCGCGAATGGCAAATTCTCGGGAACGACCGGAGGAACGGGCAAGTACTAAATTGGCGACGTTCACACAAGCGATTAGCAGAACAAATCCAACGGCTCCCAGCAGCACCAACAACAACGGCTTCACGTCACCCAACATGCGCTGCTTCAGGGGAAGTAGGTTTGCGCTGATGCCCTGGTTTGCGTCCGGGTAAGCGGCAGCGAGATTGCGCGTCACGCGTTCCATGTCCGCGCGTGCTGGTTCGAGGGCTATGCCTGCTTTCAATCGGCCGATTCCGTGGAAACCAAGCCCGGCACCGCGATTGGTAAGCAGCGGATTGCTCCATTGCCCCGCGGGCGCATAAATATCTGCTTCACGAAAACTGGGAATATTCAGGTGGAAGCTCGCCGGAATGATTCCGACCACCGTGAAGCTTTTAGCGCCCAGCACAATATTTCTTCCAACCACATCCGGCGCAGCGCTGAATCTGCGCCGCCACAATCCTTCACTAATTAATGCAACCGGCGCCGCGCCAATTTCGTCTTCACCAGCCATGAACGTGCGTCCGGCAATCGCCTGCACCCCAAGCACAGAAAAGAAGTCCGAAGAAATGAACTCACCGCTAACTTGCTCCGCTTCACCCGGGCCCAAGAGGTTGAAGGAATAAGGCCGTGCCACAGCGATGGAAGAGAACGTATGGTTATCTTTTTTCCAATCACGAAAATTTGGATAAGAAATAGACCCGTTCTCAAAATTGGGCTTGTTTTCCCCGAGCGCAATCAGCTGATCCGCCTGCGGAAACGGCAGCGGATTTAGCAGCACTCCATTCACAATCGAAAACAGAGCCGTGTTGGCCCCAATGCCCAGCGCCAATGTGAGCACAGCCACGGTAATAAAGCCTGGACTCCTACTCAGATGGCGCACCGCAAAGCGCGTGTCCTGGATTAATCCATGCATGTTCGTAACCCTTATTCGTATCGCAGTGCCACCATTGGCTCGACTTTCGCTGCGCGTCGCGCCGGAATGTAGCTGGAGACGATTGCTACTAGGCCCAACACGAGCACTGAGGCAACAAACGTTGCCGGATCAGCCGGCTTAGTGCCGTAAAGCAAACCAGACATCAACCGAGTCAGCGCCAAGGCTCCGGCCAATCCAACCGCAATGCCCGCGATTGCCAGCGCCACCCCGTGCCACACCACAAGTCTGAGAACATGCTCGCGTTGCGCGCCTAACGCCATGCGAATGCCAATTTCATGGATTCGCCGGGAGACTGAGTAGCTCATCACGCCATAAATGCCCACGGCGGCCAAAACCAAAGCCACGCCAGCGAAGGCACCCAGGAGCGTCAGATAAAAGCGGGATTCTCCTGTGGCTTTGGTCACGACTTGTTCCATGGTTTGGAGCTCAGAGATCGGAACATTCCGGTCAATTGAGTGAATAGCCGCCTGAACTTCTGTTGCCAGACTCGCTGGATCACCAGTTGTGCGTACGACCAGCGTCAGGTAGGCGAACGGTCCCGAAGGATTTTGCAGGTAATTTTTGGACTGCAAATAAGGAACAAAAAGTTCCTCTTCCGCCGGATTGACCCAGTTGCTGCGAACGGTGTTTTTCACAACCCCAACTACGGTCACCCAGGAGGGATTGTTTTGCGGATCATCAAACGTGATGCGTTTGCCAACCGCATTCTCACCCGGCCAGTAGCGGCGCGCCATGTAGTCATTAATAACGACTACATCCGGTACCGAACTGTTGTCGCCCTGGTTGATATCTCTCCCGTTCAAAACCGGAATACTCATGGTGCGAAAATATCCGGGAAAGACGGCACGGAAAGTTGCGAATGGCGATTCCCCCGGGCGCTCAACCGGACGACCTTGCACGTGAAAGGGGAAACCCCATTGGTCACCAGCCAGCGGGAGATGATTAATGGCGCTGGCGGACTGCACGCCGGGGATAGCGCTGATTTTTTGTAGTACTTGTTGATAGAACGGGGCGGTGTGACCGCTCGTGGCCTGCTCTGTGCCCAAGATTCGAACCATCATCGTGAGCACATTGTGGGGATCGAATCCCGGGTCAATGTTCTGTACCGCAACAAAAGTGCGGATCATCAACCCCGCGCCGGCCAGCAAAATCACAGCGAAAGCGAACTCAGAACTTACCAGCAGACTGCGCAGGCGATTGCGGCGTATGCCTTCGCTGGTTCCGCGCTCTCCTTCTTTCAACGCGTCGCTTACGTTGGCAGCCGAAGCCCTCCATGCAGGAAGGATTCCGAAGACCAGTCCAGTGATCAGCGATACCGCCAGCACAAACAGCAAAACCTGTTGATCGACTGCGACGGTGGCCAATCGGGGAATTTGTTCCGGACCCAGCGCAATCAGAACGCGAGTACCCCACTCGGCAAGCAGCAACCCGCAAACGCCGCCCATCAAGGCGATCAACAGGCTCTCAATCAGATATTGGCGAAGCACGCGCCAGCGCATGGCCCCGAGAGCGGCGCGTACGGCGATCTCCCTTTGCCGCGCAGCCGAACGCGCCAAAAACATGTGCGCAACATTGGCGCAGCCGATCAACAGCACAAAACCAACCGCGCCCAGAAGCACCAGCAACGCTGGACGAATGTTGCCGACAACTTTTTCCCGCAGCGACACGACTTGCACGTTGCGATTTGTCCCCGGATATTGCTGATCCAGGCGGTCGGCAATACCAGCCATCTCCGCCTGCGCCTGTTCGAGTGTGACTCCGGGTTTCAACCGTGCAAATACGCGCAGCGAATTTCCGCCGCGGCTGTCAATCCGGTCTCCCAGAGCAAGCGGCGCCCAGATCGTCGCCTCGGTCGCCCAAAAAGGAGCAAACTGAAACTCCTTCGGCATAACGCCGACAATCGTGTAGCGGTTTCCATTCAGCGCGACGGTGCGCCCAAGCACATTGGCGTCGCCAGCGAAATGGTTTTGCCAGAGGCTGTAGCTCAAAACGACTTCCTGGTCTTTGCCAGCTTGTTGCTCTTCCGGGAGAAATACTCGACCCAGCAACGGCTGCACACCCAACATCGGAAGAATCTCTGCAGTCATGCGCAGGCCGGCTAGATTTTCAGGATTGTCGGTGGAAGTAAGGTTTGGGCTCCAACTCTCCGCCGCGCCCATACTCTCGAACGAGTGATTTTGACTTTGCCAATCCGCAAAATTGGCGGGCGCCACAGGATTATGGCCGTTGTGAAGAACTACGACCAGGCGGCCGTCGTCCTTATAAGGAAGCGGGCGTAGGAGGACAGCATTGACGACGCTGAAGATCGCAGTATTCGCCCCAATGCCAAGCGCGAGCGTAATGACCGCAACGGCAGCGAATCCAGGACCCTTCCGCAACTGCCGCAACGCATAGAGGACATCTTGTATCAATCCATTCATAAAAGTTCACTCGTTCCGCAGTGCCACCATGGGCTCGACCTTTGCTGCGCGTCGTGCAGGGATAAATCCAGCGACCGACGCGACAATGCTGAGAATGAGAACCACAGAGATCAGAGAAACTGCATCGGTGCCCTTGAGTTCAAACAAGAAGCCGTGCAATAGGCGTCCGCTCGCCAACGCGACCGGTATTCCAATCACAATGCCAATCGCCACCAGCCATAGCGCTTCACGCAGCACCAGCTGAACCACAACGCGGCGCCGCGCTCCGAGCGCCATGCGCACGCCGATCTCCCGCGTGCGTCCCGCGACGGCATAAGACATCACCCCGTAGAGTCCAATACAGGCAAGCAGCAGCGCCAACCCTGCAAAGAAAGTCGAAAGTTTGGCCAATGCAATCTGATCCGCAGCGCTTTCGTTTACCAAACTGTCCAGGGTGTCAATGAATGTGATCGGCAGTTGCGGATCAGCGGTCTTGATCCGGCTCCTCACATTTCCCACTGCGGACGAAGCGATACCTTCCACTCGCGCCTCGATCATGATTTGCATGGGATCGGGCACTTGCTGATAAGCCATATAAAAGCGCGGCGGAACTTTTTCCCGTATTCCGCTGCCGTGGTCTTTGGCATCGCGAGAAATACCAACAATGGTGAGAGGTTTTTTGTCCCAATCAGGATCGTCGATCTTGAATTGACGGCCGATGGGGTTCTGTCCATCGAAGAAATGTTTCACCATGGCTTCGTTCACCACGGCCGCACGCGTTGAGGTAGCGGTATCCTGCGCTTCAATACCTCTCCCGGCGAGAACAGGGATGCCGACAACTTTGAAGTAGTCCGGGCCAACGTAATCTTCCATGGAAACCCGATCACGAATGTTGCTGACTTGAAACCCGGGGACGAGAATGGCCTCACCCGATTCACTGTGCGCGAACAATCCATTCAGGGAATATGTGACTGAGCGGATTCCGGGAGTAGCGGCCAATCGAGCGCTGAGCTGTTCTGCCAGTACCTTCATCTTTTCGGCGTTATATCCCGCGCTCGTTGGATCAAGCCGGGCGACGACAAGATGATCGCGGGAATATCCAAAATCCTGCGTCATCAATTTCTGCAAACTGCGAACTAGAAGGCTCGCGGCAAAGAGCACAAGCAGAGAGATAGCTACTTGCCCTGCAATCAGCCCCTTGCCCCACGCGAAGCGTGAGCTTTCAGCAGTAGAACGAGCAGAATCTTTCAGCGCGGAGGCAACGCGTACTTTCAGTGTCTGAAATGCTGGAACCAGTCCGAACAAAATGCCGGTAAGCAGGGATATACCAAGCGTGAATGAGAGCACCCTTACATCGGGAGCGAGTGGCAGTGCGGCATCCGACCCAATCATGCTCACCAATAGCCGAACTCCCCAGGCCGCAAGCAGAGACCCGGCTGCACCACCAAGGAGCGCGAGAAGAACACTTTCCGTCAAGAGCTGTTGCAAAACTCGCCGTGGAGCTGCACCGATGGCCAGACGCACCGCAATCTCGCGATTACGCGCCGATGCGCGCGCAAGCAAAAGATTAGCTACATTCACACAAGCAATCACCAACACCAATCCAACGATGCCCATCAACATCAACAACGGGCCACCATAAAAGGAACGAAGTTCAGAAAGGCCACCACTTCCGGCTGCCACAGGAATATGGGCATTGGCGATCCCCTTTCTGTCATCAGAAGAAAGCGTTGCGCCGTAACCACCCTTCATCGCTTGCTGGAAGACGAGGTTCATGTCGGCTTCAGCGTGGGCCGCATTGATTCCCGGCTGCAGACGTCCAATGAGCGACAGCCAGGAAGCGTTTGCAGAATTAAGCCAATGACGTCCTCGCACGATTTGGGGCTGCATGCTTAACGGCACAAACACAGCCATGCGTTCGCCGACAACGTCACCATCAAAACCAGCAGGAGCGACGCCAACTACCGTGAACGGGTGGCCATTCAGACGGATATCTTCGCCAATGATTGAGGAAGAATGAGCAAACTTGTTTTGCCAATATGCGTAACCAAGCACCACGACGGGGTTGGCACTTTCAGCAGTATCGTCTGTTGCAGAAAATAGACGACCGGCGGCAGGCTGCAGGCCGAGCACATCAAAATAGTTCCCACTGACCATGCGTCCGATGACGGTCGAACCAGGATTTGCGTCTTGCCCGCTGGCAACTTCGATCCGATGATCCGTAGCTGCCGCGCATAGTCCGGAGAACACTGAATTCCGGTCACGCAGTTCTTTATAAAGAGGGTAGGAAAATATTGTGGTTTGCGGAGTTCCAGTAGAGCGATCGTTAGCTTGGGAGGGATCGCCAACGACCAGGAGTTGTTGCGGATCCTTCACGGGAAGCATTTTGAGCAGCACAGCGTTTACCACCGTGAAGATGGCGGTATTCGCTCCGACTCCCAGAGCCAGCGTAAGCGTGGCGACCAGAGTGAATCCAGGATTCTTCCGTAACTGGCGCAATGCATAGCTGACATCTTGTATCAATCCAGTCATAAAAGTTCACTCGTAGCGCAATGCCACCATGGGATCTACCCGCATGGCCCATCGCGCTGGCATATAAGCTGCGAATCCCGCCACAACAACCAGTAGGACAGCCAATCCTGCGAACATCCCGATGTTGATCTGCACCATTCCAAACAAAACCCTGGACAATGCCTGCGTCATGAAAAACGCCAATGCCAACCCGATAGCAAGTCCAATCGCGGACATTTTCAGCGCGGATCCCAGCACCATTCGCAACACATCGGCACGATTAGCACCGAGAGCCATGCGAACTCCAATTTCGCGTGTGCGTTGTGCGACGGAATAGGTCATCACCGCAAAAATTCCCGCCGACGCCAGCATCAACGCGCAGGCACCGAATACGAACATCAGGTAAGCCGAGGTTTGAACTCCACTGAGGCCGTCAGAAACAACCTGTTCCAGGCTGCGAATGTCGTAAGCGGGTTGATCGGCATCCACGCTGCGCAACTGCACATTCAGCGAACTCGCCAAAGCCAATGGATCGCCGGAAACACGCACAGCAAAAGCCGAACTCAAATCCGGATGTTGCGTGATCGGCACGTACATGGTCGGGGCCGGATCGTGGTCGAAAGGGCTCGGTGAAACATCGCCAACGACTCCGACAACGGTCCGCCATGGTGCCAAGGCAATTGGCTGCCCCATACGAATGTGTTTGCCAATCGGACTTTCTCCCGGCCAATTTCTCTTGGCCATGTCTTCGCTGAGGACCGCGACTTCAAGAGCATCCTTGCCATCCTGTTCAGAAATCAGCCGCCCCTGCCGTAGCGGCACGCGTAAGGCAGAGAAAAATCCGGGGCTAACAACTTGTTGAATCGCAGATGGAGTCTCTGCGGCTGTGGATGCAGGCTTGCCTTCAATTTCAAATGCAGTCCAGTTCCAGGCCCAACCAGAAGGAAGGCTGCTCAAACACGCTGCCGATTCCACTCCCGGCAGCGATTGAATTCGATGGAGCACCTGATCGTAATAGCCGCGGATGCGGTCCTGATCGCGATATTTATCTTTAGGAAGCGAAACCTCAAAGGTGAGTACATGGCTACGGTCGAAACCCATGTCCATCGCTACCATCTTGCGAAAACCAGCGACCATGGTGCCCGCGCCAACCAGCAGCACCAGTGACAACGCAACCTCAGAGATCACCAGCAGGGTGCGCAGGCGATTACCGCCTGTGCTCAAACCGCGACCGCTCTCTTTCAAGGTGTCGCTTAGGTGGGGACGCGCGAGCTGCAAAGTAGGCGCGAGTCCAGTAATGATGCCGGTCAGAACAGCAATCGCCAGTGTGAATAAGAACACTCGCGTATCAACTTCCAAATGCCGCAGTCCTGCAACATGCGCGACGATAAACGGAGGCAGATTGTTACGCACGAGCTTGAGCGCCCACGAGGAAAGCAGCAATGCACCCGCACTTCCGAGAACGGCAAGAACAACGCCCTCGACTAGGAACTGGCGTCCGATTCTCCACCGCCCTGCGCCAAGCGCCGTGCGTAGAGCGACTTCTCTTTGCCTGGAAGATGCACGCGCCAATTGCAGGTTTGCAACATTAGCGCAGCAAAGCAACAGCACAAACAGCGCCGCACCCATTAGCACACCCAGAAATTGTTTTGACCCTGCCGCTAGATCATCGACCATGTCGACGACTCGAACTTCACGACCGCCATTGGTGTCCGGATATTGTTTTGCCAGCCGAGCGGCTGCAGTCTGCAAATCGGCTTGAGCTTGCGGGATGGAAACTCCGTCCTTGAGACGCCCGAATACCATAAGGGAATGCGCTTGGCGATCAGCTTTCTGCGCATCGCTCAAGTCAAGTGGAGTCCAAATCTGTGCACCGGGAGGAAAATCAAAGTCCTGCGCGGTAATTCCGACAACAGTCAGACTTTGCCCGTTGAGCTGCAGTTGGCGGCCAACAATTCCACGATCAGCGCCAAGATGCTGTTGCCAGAATCCGTAGTTGATGACTGCTACCGGCGCAGCGCCCTGCTGAAAATCCGCAGCGCCAATGTCGCGGCCAAGAAACATCGGCATGCCGAGCGTCTGGAAAAAATTAGCGCTTACGCGATAGCCTTCGACATGCTCAGCGACATGGCTGTCCGTAAGATTCGCATCCCAACCCTGCATCGCCGCTAGTTGCTGAAACGCCCCGCTTTGCTCACTCCAGTCGCGAAAGTTCGCAGGCGCCGCACTAACACGGTCGGCGTTCTGTTTGGGCACAGTCTCCCAAATCGTCACCAGCCGGTCCAAACGATAAAACGGAAATGGGCGGACCAGCATGGCGTTGATGTTGCTGAATACTGTCGTATTGGCCCCGATACCGAGGGCCATAGTGATGACCGCGACTGCCGTGAACCCGGGATTTTTGTGAAGTTGTCGAAGCGCGTAGCGAAGGTCCTGTATCAATCCACTCATAGATGTCCTCGCTCGTACGAACACAGTTCAGCTGTGATCGCGCAAATGCGCAATTGACTTTGCAGCACAGACTTTAGGCCAAACCTTACGCGTGCACGTCCGCCATCAACTTCTGCAGCTCGTCCTCGGCCACAACTTTTCCGTCGAACAAATGCACTTCGCGTTCAGCGTGCTTGGCGAAGCGCGGATCGTGCGTCACCATGCAGATAGTCGCGCCTTCCCGGTGTAGATTTTGCAGAAGCTCCATCACGGCTTCACCGTTGCGGGAGTCCAGGTTTCCAGTAGGTTCGTCAGCCAGAAGGATGGAAGGTTTCCCGCCCAGCGCACGCGCTACAGCGACGCGCTGCTGCTGACCTCCAGAGAGCTGTGAAGGATAGTGCCGCACACGGTGCGCCATGCCCACGCGCTCGAGCGCTTCCATCACTCTTTGCTTGCGCTCCGGTGAAGGCATCTTCTGCCGGTAGGTCAACGGAAGCTCAACGTTCTCATACACCGTGAGATCGCCGATCAGGTTAAAACTCTGGAAGATGAAGCCGATCTCCTGATTGCGAATGCGCGAGCGATCACTGAAGTCGAGATTCTCGACCGGCTTGCCGTTGAGCATGTATTTGCCGGCAGTCGGCGTATCGAGTAGCCCGATGATGGAAAGCAGAGTCGACTTGCCGCAGCCCGACGGCCCCGACATCGCCACATACTCCCCTTTATTAATGGTGAGGTGAACGCCGGACAGCGCGTGGGTTTCGATCTCGTCGGTGTAGAAAACCTTGGTCATCTCTTCAATCTGGATGAGCGGCTGCTTTTCCATCGTTTTGCTCCTATATATAAGGTGTATCGCTATTCCAACCGTATGCGGTCGGTGTTGTCCCAGCGCGACATGTCGGACAGGATCACTGTGTCGCCCTGCTGTAAACCTTCAATAACCTGGATCGAATTCACCGACGCCCGCCCAACTTTGACGGGTACACGGACAGCGCCTTTGCCATCCGCGTCGAGCTTAAACAAACTGATTGTGCTGCTTTCCTGGCCAAACGCTGGACGGCCGACATAGAGAACGTTGTCCAATTTTTCCAAGTCGATGGTGCCGTCGACGCTAAGGTCCGGCCGCGCGCCCTTCGGCAGATCCCCAGTGATATTTACGTCAACTGTGACGGTTCCGTTCTGTACGCCTGGGTCGACACGCATCACGGTGCCAGTCACCACACCATTGTGGGTATCAACCGTAGCTGGCTCGCCGATCTGGACGTCCCGAGCTTGAGTTTCAGCAATCTTCAACTCAGCGATTAAGTGATTGGGCTGGATAACACGCGCCAGCATGGTCCCGGGCGCGACGCGTTGCCCTACTTGCATGGGCATATCCACGAGCACTCCATCGATCCCGGCCCGGACTTTTAAGTCATTCAATTCTTTACGCCTTAGCTCGGCTAAGGTGCGCATCTGGTCGACTTTCGCCTGCTGTTGCCGCAGCTGCGCCAGGATGGCTTTTTCCGCAATCGTTAGCCGTTGCTCTTCCAAGCCATTACGGGTAGTCAGTTCGTCGGCCTTGCCCTTCGAAGCCTTGTAAGCCAGTCCCGAAATCACTCCCAGATCGTAGAGAGCCTTATCCGTCTCGGCCTGTAACTTGGCCTGCGAAAAATCCTGTGTAACGGTCGCCGCCCCGGCCTTTTGTGTCATTAAGTCGCTTTCCAGCTTCACGCGAAGGCTGTCGTACTCCGCCTCCGCGGCTTTGAGCTGCAACTCAGCATCAAGTGCAGCCTGCTCCGTCGCGGGATTGGTCA
>Ga0207689_10002906_pt1 | contig 15817 bp, 16 predicted proteins | sample KBSMisM52_FD_184312 | JGI IMG/M metagenome (GOLD analysis project Ga0207689, IMG submission 184312) | Miscanthus rhizosphere microbial communities from Kellogg Biological Station, Michigan, USA - KBS Miscanthus M5-2 (SPAdes) (version 2) | ecosystem: Host-associated > Plants > Roots >... | reverse complement strand
AACCGTGTGTGGTATGATATGGGCGTGTTTGAAAAAATACCGCTTTGAGCGGTAACAGTTCCCTTGCCTTCCTTACCGGTACCCTTCCAGTTTGCAGTCGCTGAGCGTTTCATGATTACAATATTTAAATTATTATTGAATTTCTTCTTCTAATTCCGCAAGGCGGTTTTCCGGTTCGTTATATTCGATGATGAAATTATTTCTTCCTTCTCCGATAATTATTTTTAAAAATTTCTGTTGCACTAGCTCGAGTAGTGAAAGAAAAAGGAAAATAGCATGTACCCTGTTTTCACAATCCTCAAAAATTTTTTCAAAAGAAACGGTCTTTTCCCTTTGTGCAAGGCTTAACATGGCGTCACGGCTGGTCTCCATAGTATAGTCGTATTGCACTACGGTATGGATAGGCTTGTTAACCCTGTCATGAAGCTTTAGCATTACTTTTTCAAACGCCTTCATGAGCTTGAAAAGAGTAATAGCTTGTATCTCCGTGCCCTCACCGCTCTCTTCGCCTATTTGGGACAATTCTTTTTGAATATTTCCCCGCTTCACCATCAGCATTCTCGTGGCTTCCATTTCCGCCATTTGCGCGGAGGCCTCCTTGAATCTTTTGTACTCAAGAATCTTATCAACCAGCTCCTGTCTTGGGTCAATTTCATTTCCCTGCGCGTCAAGCTCCTTACGCGGGAGCAACATCTTTGCCTTGATGCGCATAAGGGTTGAAATAAAAAGAATGAATTCACTGGACAACTCGATGTTCAGCGACCCCTCCTTGTGTATATAATCAAGAAAATCATTAATGATCTTTGTGATCGGGATATTATAGATGTCCAGCTCGTCTCTTTCAATAAAAAAAAGCAAGAGATCAAACGGACCTTCAAATTGTGGAAGCTTTATCTGGTACGAGGAGTTATTCACATCAAACGTTTACGAAAAATAAATCCCGTTATAAAGTTCGTATAACGGGATTCAAAAATAGCGAAATATTTCGTCCCAATTTTCTGTTTATGTGCTGTTGGTAAATTATTTCTTCAATTCGTCCCGGATTTCGCGCAGTAGTAAAATGTCTTCCGGGGTTGGGGGTGGAGGTGCCGCTTCTTCCTTTTTCTTTAATGAATTCATCGTCTTAACTATTATGAACAGAACGAAGGCAATAAGTATAAAGTCAATAATAGCCTGCAAAAAGAGACCAATTGGGAAAATCGTTTTTCCAATGGTGAAGCTCAATTCAGCAATTGCCACTTTTCCAATTAGCAGGCTGATGATCGGCATAATGATGCTGGTTGTAAGAGCCGTCACAATTTTACCAAATGCACCACCAATAATGACTGCCACAGCCAGGTCAACAATATTGCCTTTCATGGCAAACTCTCTAAATTCCTTTAGCATTCCCATATCTTAAGTTTTAGTTGAACAATGAGATCATTTAAGGTAGGTCATTTTTTGAGACCGGGATACTTCATATCAAAGTTTTTTAAAGTTTTCAAAACGGCAGAAGCAACCACGAACTCTTTGTACCAGTTTTGATCAGCGGGCACAACGATCCATGGAACATGGTCGCAGCGCTCAAAACAATCTTCATACATTTCCATGTAAACATCCCAAAGCTTGGATTCGGAAAAATCCCTTTCATTGTATTTCCATTGCTTGCGGGGATTGCGAATCCTTTCATTTAACCTTTGCAGCTGCTCTTCGTGGGAAACGTGCAGGTAAAATTTCAATATGGTTGTATCATTATGTTCCTGTAATAACTCCTCAAAATCATTAATTGCCTTCATCCTTTTCTTTGCGATACCATCGTCGATCCACTTGTGCACCCTCGTCACAACAATGTCTTCATAATGGGAGCGGTTAAAGATCTGGATCATTCCCTTTGGCGGCGTATGCTGGTGTATACGCCATAAAAAATCGTGAGCCGCTTCCTCGGCGGTGGGTACCTTAAATGATTTCACAGTAACCCCCTGCGGATTTAATTTTCCAAATACATTTCTGATCACTCCATCCTTTCCACCAGCGTCCATCGCCTGGATGATTACCAGTAGAGAGTGTTTGGACTCCGCATATAAAAGATTTTGCAATTCATCAAGCTCTGCCAGTATCTCCCCTATCTGCTGCTTTGTTTTTTCTTTCTCAAACTGTTTGGGTGCCCTGGTATCGATATCTTTTAAACTGATCTTGCTCATATGATAACATTAAAATTACAATTTAAAAAAATTGATTGTTGCATGCCTGATTAAGACATTTGCAGGAGCTTTAAGGACGTCGATGAGCAAATTCATAAACTGGCTTCTTTTTCTTGCGCTCAGCATTATCTGGGGCAGTTCATTTATTTTAATGAAACACAGTAAGGAGGAGTTATCTGCCCCACAAATTGCAGCCCTTAGAATTTTTACCGCCGGCGTTATTTTTCTTCCCCTGGCCGTTTTTCATATAGCCAAAATTCCCCGGAAAAAAATATTGATCATCATTTTATCCGGTGTTACAGGCAATCTACTGCCAGCATTTCTTTTTGCATCAGCTATCGCGAGAAATATTGACAGCTCACTGGCGGCAATACTTAATTCCCTCACCCCCATTTTTGTTGTTCTTATTGCGCTCGTCATTTTTCGCGATAAAATCAAAACCCAAAAGATCATAGGTGTCCTGATTGGCTTTGCGGGCCTTACTCTTTTATTCCTGCTATGGAAAGGGGTCAGTTTTGAAAATTTCAAATACGCTTTGCTCATCCTGCTTGCTACCGTTTTATACGGGGTAAATGTAAATGTGGTCGGCCATTTTTTGAAAGAGATACCCTCGCTATATATTGCCACAATCTCGTTGTCATTTATGATAATTCCTACTACATGGGTCTTATGGCAGGAAAATTTTTTACAACTTTCGTTTAATGAAAGTACCGTTCAATGGGCCATTGTTGAGGCCGCAATCCTTGGAATTGTCGGCAGTGCTATTGCTACCGCCTTATTTTATATTTTGATCAAAAGAGCTGGAGGGGTCTTTGCTTCGCTGGTGACCTATGGTGTTCCCTTTATCGGAATACTTTGGGGCATGCTGGATGGTGAAAAAATTACAATAAAACAGGTTGCCTGTCTTGGTATAATTCTTTTTGGTGTTTATTTAGCAAACCTTCCCGATAAAAAGGAAAACAAAACAGACGTTTTGCCTTTGCAAGGATTGATAAAAGAAACTTAGTTATACCGACATTATTTCTTTTTCTTTTGAAGCCAGGTGTTTGTCGACAGCCGAAATAAATTTATCGGTGATATTCTGAACATTTGTTTCAGCATCCTTAGCAATATCCTCGCTTAGCCCATTTTTCTGAAGTCTCTTAATATGTTCGATTGCATCCCGCCTGATATTACGGATCGCAATTCTTGAATGTTCACCCTCGCCCTGGCATTTTTTTACCAATTCTTTGCGCCGTTCCTCGGTAAGAGGGGGAAGGAAAAGCCGGATCTGGCTGCCGTCATTCTGTGGATTGATGCCAATATTCGCAGCTATAATGGCCCTTTCGATCGGTTGAAGCATGTTTTTTTCCCAGGGTTGAATACTCAATGTCCGCGCATCCATTACATTAATATTGCCAACCTGGTTAATGGGTGTGGGTGAACCATAATAGTCAACAACAATCCCATCAAGGATCTGGGGGGTAGCTTTACCGGCGCGTATTTTTATTAACTCCGTTTCCAAATGTGTGATAGCTTTTTTCATGTGGTCATCTGCCGTAACCACTATTTGGGAAATATCCTCTGCCATATTAGTTTAAATTTTTCAGGGCTTCAAAGCTAATGAAAAACAGGGCACAAGAAACCAGGGTATAAGAAAACAAGAAAGAAGGGACAAAGCACAAGAAACAAGATACAAGAAAGGAGGAACAAGCAACAAAGAACAAGGAATAATGAGCAATGAGGCATTTACAGTACAAAGCTTGAGCTTGAAGCCTGCCTCTTGAACCTTTTATTGCTGTTCGACGATAGCGGTTTCTTTTTCTTTCGTAAGAGTAACAATCTTGGGAGCTGCATTGACGAATTGTTCTTCTTCGTCCAGGTGTTTGGCCACGAACATGTGCGGTTTGGGTCGTTTATAATAAAATAGAATGGCCAAACCCGAAAAGGAGACGGAAAGGATTACCAAGAATAAGTAGGTAGGTCCGAGTGATCTGCCGAAATAAGCTACGGCTATAAATAATAGATTAAGGATAGTACACAAAAAAGTGATCCGGGGGTGTTTAAAACCCCGTTCCAGCAATAAATGATGCACATGATTCCTGTCAGGAGTAAACGGAGAATTCCCTTTGAAGATCCTGATACTAAATACCCTGAGCGTGTCTACCAATGGAATGATCAGGATCGCAATACCAACCACCACGGAAGATTCAACAGGCATTATAATAACTGGCGAATCCGCAACGGTAATAAATTTGATCACTAATATCGCATTCACCAACCCTATCATTAACGATCCCGAATCGCCCATAAATATCTTGGCAGGATGATGATTAAAGATCAAAAATGCCAAAAGACTACCTACCATGGCAAATGACAACAAGGAATAAGCCGGCATTTTTATGGCGAAGAAATAGACCCCAAAAAGAAGGGTGGTCAGCAAACCTAGTGTGCCCGCAAGACCATCCACTCCATCAATCAGGTTAAAAGAATTAATGACAACAATAATGGTAAGATATGACAGGGCAATGCTGAATCCTTCCGATACGTCATTAAAACCAAATAAGCCATGCATGCTTGTAATGCGAATACCACCCAGATGAATAAGAATAGAGGCCGCGATGACCTGGCCAATGAATTTCTTTGACGCAGAGAGTACGATCAGATCGTCCTTGAGGCCGATAAAAAAAATAACGATGGAGGCCGCGAAGAAGTATTGAAATTCAGGGTTTTGAAAAGCGGAAATCGACAGAAGTGATGCCAATAAAAAGCCACCGAAAATTCCTACTCCTCCAAGGGAAGGTACCGGGACTTTATGAATTTTTCTTTCATCAGGAACATCAAACAACTTTTTCTCCTCGGCGATCTGTAGGACAATCGGTATGGCTAAAAAGGTGATGATGAACGAAACTGAGCCTGTCAAAAGTACATCCAGCATTCCTGAAATTTTGGCGTTACAAAAATAGTCTTCCTATATTAAGTTATCTAAACTCGTTTGTTTTTCAAGAACTCGTTTACGAATTTACAAGCAATAAGGATAATTAATAAGGATAATTGGAATAGAAGTTTTCTTTCAGTTGGACTTATTGAAAAAGATTGCACTTTTGCAACAGTAATCAGGGTTTTGAAATTTTAAGGTACGAAAAGTTTAAACAACTAATAAAAATTTATGCCGGAATTAGAAGATATCGCTGCTCAAATACGAAGGGACATTGTAAGAATGGTACACGGTGCTAATAGCGGGCACCCGGGCGGTTCGCTTGGATGCACAGATTTTTTTACAGCATTGTATTTCAAAATAATGAAACACGACCCGCAGTTCCATATGGATGCACCCGGCGAAGATGTATTTATTTTATCGAATGGCCATATTTCACCCGTGTTTTATTCTACGCTGGCCCGTGCAGGATATTTTGATGTAAAGGAACTGGCAACATTTCGCAAGCTAAATTCGCGGCTACAAGGTCATCCTGCTACGGCAGAACATCTCCCCGGTGTAAGAATCGCCAGTGGGTCATTGGGCCAGGGGATGAGTGTAGCCATCGGTGTCGCTCTTGCAAAAAGATTAAATGAAGACAGATCTGTGGTATATTCTCTACACGGGGACGGTGAATTGGATGAAGGCCAAAACTGGGAAGCGATCATGTTTGCTGCACATCATAAGGTTGACAATCTTATTTCAACCGTCGATTGGAATCATCAGCAAATTGACGGAACCATTGAGAAAGTAATGGATCATGGCGACCTGCGCAGAAAGTTTGAAGCATTTGGATGGATAACTTTAGAAATGAATGGCAATGATATGGATGAGGTCGTTGCAACACTTAAAAGTGCAAAGTCATTGTTGGGACAGGGAAAACCAGTTGCCATCATGATGCACACCATTATGGGAAAAGGAATTGACTTTATGGAAAACGATCACAACTGGCACGGCGTAGCTCCTAATGATGAACAGTTGGCAAAGGCACTGGCCCAGGTGCCGGAAACACTCGGAGATTACTAAATCATAGCATGTTTAATTCGTCGGGGCCAAACGAATCTTAGCAAAGGTTGGTCATTTGTGATCATTCATAATTTTTATGATTAAGTTTTTGGCAAAAGGAACCAATTATTTATTTGGAAAAGTTTTACTGAATAAAAAAGTTTCTGTTTCCAATACCCTGGAGTATTTACAACGCGATCGGAAAATTGACAGTAATTATTTTGATTACATCAGGCTTTCAACTCTTGAGTTAATGAGTTTTGAGATACAGAAAAGGAATCTTAGCGGAAATGTTGCTGAACTGGGTGTATATAAAGGAAAATTCGCAAGATATATCAATCAATTTTTTCCTGACCGAAAATTATATCTTTTTGACACATTTGAAGGATTTGATAACAAAGATATCGCCGGTGAAAAAACAAAAAATTATTCTTCAGGCTCACAAGATTTTTCTGACACATCAATTGCTTCGGTTTTAGATCAAATGCCTTTTCCTGAGCGCTGTATCCCGGTTAAAGGTTTTTTCCCTGAGTCTGCCACAGGAATCAATGACAATTTTGTTTTGGTCAGCCTGGATGCGGATTTATATGATCCAATATACGCTGGTCTTAGTTTTTTCTATCCCAGGCTGGTAAAAGGCGGCTATATTCTTATTCATGATTTCAACAACGATAACTATAAGGGTGCAAGACGAGCAGTGGAGCAGTTCTGTTCAGAACAGAATGTCAATTTTGTGCCCTTGCCTGATTCGGGAGGTTCAGCAATAATTTCTAAATAAAATAATTTTTACTCACTTCGCAACGAAAATTCATTCAAAGCAGCTTTCCGGGAAGGTATCCACGAGGCCAGCACAGCAATGATGATCACAGTAGCCGCCACAAGCAAAAGGTCACCGATCTTCACTGTTACGGGATAATAACTAATTAAAAATGACTCTCCACTTAACGGTATCAAATGAAACTTGACTTGCAACCAGGCGATCAGCAGAGCAAGAAGAATGCCAGTGCCGGCTCCCATAAGGGTGAGTAATAAGCCTGCACTTAAAAAAATTTTTTGAATAAAATTTTTGTTCCCGCCCAATGCATGCAATACACTGATATCTTTTTCTTTTTCTATGACAAGCATGGTGAGTGAACTGACGAGCGTAAAGGAAAAGATCACCATGATGAGAACCAGCACGGCATAGATCACCCATTTTTCTGCGCGCATGATAGAGTACAGGCTTTGATTTTGCTCATACCTGGTCTGAACGTTATAGTTGCTGTCAAAGATCTTTTGCAAATCTTTTTTTACATCATCGATCGCCGAAGCATCGGTTAAAGAGATCTCAATCCCCGTATACTGGTCGGGACGAAGAGCCAGCATTTTTTTTACAAATTCAAGATTCGTGATCGCATACTTGTTATCAAAATCCTGCTGAATAACAAACGTCCCCGATGTATTAATAGAATCTTCGCTGATATCTTGTAAGGGATCGATAAGCTCTGAAGAATTCTTTTTTGGGAGATAGATCATCAATGCCAGTAGATTTCTGTCAGTTAACACGCCCACTGCATTCTCCACTCCTGCGCCTAATATTATGAACGGATCATCTTCCGTTCCTAAATTGTAGTTCCCTCTTATGAGATGATCCGCTACTCCGGCTACATACTTGTAATTTTCATCAACCCCTTTTAGAACGACTGCAGATTGATAATTTCCGTTTTTCAGAAGACCTTTCTCCTCTGCCACCAGCGAAAAATTTTTTATCCCACCAAGTCCCTTTAGTTTTTGCAACTGCTCATTTGTAACAGTGATGGTTTTACCGCGAGATGCCGAAATATTTATCTCGGAATAAAAACTTGAGTATAGTGATTTCACTAACCCTTCAAGCCCGTTGAATACACCCAGCATAAGTATTAAAGCTGCGGTGCCGATGATGATTGCTCCAATGCTGATCCATGAAATGATATTGATCGCATTGGTTGATTTCTTTGCTTTAAAATATCGCCAGGCAAAAAGAAACGGCAGGTTCAAGTTTGAGATTTGAATTTGAAGATTTCAAAAGAATGTTACCCGTTATTATCCCGTTTTTTTTCTTCACTTATTTTTTTAAAAATCTCCTCCATCCTGAATACATGATCGAGCGTATCATCCTTGAAATATTTTACTTCCGGAATGCGGCGCAACTGCTGCCTCACCTGGTTCCCTAATTCTCGCTTGATCTCACCCGCTCTTTCCTGGATCTTTTTTAAGGCTTCGCTTGCTTCGGCTACCTGGAAAAAACTTAAGTAAACCCGTGCTTCCAGCAGGTCGGGAGTGACCTTTACAGAGGAAATGGACACCATTCCTCCATTGATCATATTCAATCCAAACCGCTGAAATATTTTATTGAGTTCTTCCTGGATAAGACCACCAATCTGTTTTTGTCGTTTCCCTTCCTGCATAAATATCAAATAAATGTGGTTAATAACAATTTAATGTGACAACAAACGTCATTCATGGGTGTTAATTCTCATTCATTCACCCATCACAGTGCTGTAAAATTAGTTACTTTGCCCCTTTATGAGAAGTTTATCGGTAATCTTCCAGTACATTAAACGTTACCCTGGTTCAGTTAGTTTATATTTTTTCTTCAATGTTCTATCGGCAGTATTTTCCCTTGTTTCATTGGTAATGCTTGCCCCGTTTCTGCAGGTGATCTTTAATGTGACTGACACAGTCAACAACCAGATTACAAGCCGGTTCGCCGTTGGTCCGATCCATACCTTCTATGACTGGCTCACGCAATTAGTGAATACCCAGGACGGAAAAGTAAAAGCACTGGCAGCGATCTGTATCGTTGTCGTAATAGCTATTACCTTAAAAAATCTTTTCGCTTACCTGGCGCTGTATGTTTTGAATCCTATCCGAAACAATATCATTAATGATATGAGGTCGGATATGTTCCATAAGATACTCAACTTACCCATCGGGTATTTCAGTGAACAGCGAAAGGGGGACCTGATGAGCCGCCTCACCAATGATCTCAGCGCTATTGAATATTCAACGATCAGTTTCCTGGAAGTGATCTTCCGGGAGCCGATCACAGTGATCATTCTTATTGCATCAATGATCACCCTAAGCCCTGAGTTATCACTCTTTCTTCTTTTGTTCTTGCCCATCATCGGGTTTGTTATCGGCCGCGTGGGAAGATCATTGAAAAAAGTTTCAGTGAGAGTGCAGGAAAAACTGGGTTCTATCCTTTCGATCATCGAGGAAACCATTGGCGGTATTCGTGTATTGAAAGCGTTTAATGCGGAAACGCACCAGTCTCAAAAATTTTACGATGAAAATGAAAAACTTTTTCATGTAAAAAATAAATCCAACCGAAGAAGAGATCTGGCTTCTCCCGTTTCAGAAACGATGGCTATAGCAGCTGTTTGTTTCGTATTATGGTATGGCGGGCGGATGGTATTGCGGAAAAATGGTTTTAATTTAAGCGGGGGTGATTTTTTAACCTTCATAGCCATCTTCACCCAGATCATTCCTTCCCTGAAAATGTTTTCACAGGCTTTTTACAATATTCGCAACGGCGCCGCCAGCATCGAAAGAATAAAATTTTTGCTGAATGAACAGGAAACAATTAAAGAGAGCGATCATCCAAAAACTCTTTCGGCCTTCGATCACTCTATTGAATTCAATCATGTAAGTTTTGCGTATGCTGATACAGTAATACTTTGCGATATCAATTTAAAAATTGAAAAAGGGAAAACGATCGCACTGGTTGGATCATCTGGAGCAGGAAAATCTACACTGGCTGATCTTGTTCCAAGGTTTCATGATGTAACAAGAGGTGAGTTATCTATCGACGGGATCAACATCAAAGAGTATTCATTGAAATCATTGCGCAGTCAAATGAGTATTGTAACGCAGGAACCCATTTTGTTTAATGACACCATCTCCAACAATATAAAGCTTGGAAATCCTGATGCAACTGATGAAGAAGTGATGAAAGCGGCGAAAGTAGCCAATGCACACAACTTTATTATGCAAAAAGAAAATGGTTACGGGACAAATATTGGTGACCGTGGCAGTAAATTAAGTGGTGGCGAACGACAAAGGCTGACCATTGCGAGAGCCGTGTTAAAAAACCCTCCGATATTAATTCTCGATGAAGCAACTTCTTCTCTCGATACAGAAAGTGAAAGACTGGTGCAGGATGCTATCAACAATATGATGCAAAACAGGACAAGTATTGTCATTGCACATCGTCTCTCAACTATCCGTCACGCCAGTGAGATCATCGTCCTGCAAAAAGGAAAGATTGTTGAACGGGGAACTCATGATTTTCTGATGCATCAAAATGGATTTTACAGACGGTTAGTGGAGATGCAGGAAGTGAAGTGATAATTGATCGTTTAACAGTTGAACGCCATTTTCTCGCGAGACTTCAGCAAACCAAGTGACAATTTCCATCTTTGTAGTTCCAATACTGCATCGAGATCCACAACTTCACCCCGGCAATAAGTAACTCTATCTAAGCTTAACCCATTTATCCTTTGCAGGTCGCGTCCGTACAATATCCGGAAGGTGAAGAAAACATTGTCAACTCCGGGACGAAGATTCAATGGCACTCCACGCCTATACTTTCTTAAGACGCCTTATGATCCCAACTATGACGGGGATCGTTACGACCACGATAATACCTATGACAATGTATTTCAAATATGGCTTCAAAAAAGGCATGATGCCGACCAGGTAACCTGCCCCCACAAAACATATTATCCAAAATACGGAGCCTAAGAACGTAAAAAGCAAGACACGACGAAAATCGAGTCTTATCACCCCGGCTACGATTGGGGAAAAAGTGCGAATAATAGGAAAAAATAATCCTGCAGCCAGGGCAACATTTCCATATTTTTTGTAAAACCCTTCCGCGGTCTCGAGATGTTTTCGCTTAAAAAATCTCGATTCCTTTCGCCTGTACATCATGGGGCCGGCTTTCCAACCAAACCAATAGCCGGTGATGTTACCTAAAACAGAAGCGACGATCAGCAGGCTGCACACAGTGAAGACATTTTCATGCAAATCTCCTGTTGCCACAAAAACGCCTGCCGTAAATAATAATCCGCCACTGGGAATAAAGAAACAGAAAAATAATCCTGTTTGACAAAATACCGAAAGAAATAGTAAGAATAATCCACCATACCGGATTAATGATTCTGAGTCAAACATGGTTTCAAAGATTTTTCAAATGTAAAATTTTATAGAAACTCCTAAAAAACCGCCGCGAATACAAGCGACCGGTGCACTATATTTCTCAGCGTATTGCCAGGAATTTTAAAGGTAGGACATGAACGGGTGAATACTCTTCGACCTGGTGATCCCCTCTGAGTTCAGGTGAACAGCAGGTATAAACTTCAGCAACAAATCATAATTTTAGCTTGGTGGATAGCTATCCGGTAACGAAACCAGTAGAGTTTAAATCTTACTAATCCTAACGACATGTTTGAATCGGCTATTGAAAATGTTTTAAAATTCACAAGACCCTTGCACAGCATCTCACGCACGTACGCGGGACTTATTTCTCCAGGCACGTCGACATTCTTTTTTGTGAATGACCAAGGTGTTGCGATCACCTGCAAGCATGTTTGGCATTCAATAGCGGCAGCCGATGCTATGAACCAGGCATTCATAAAATTCAAGACGGAACGTGACAAAATTCCGAAAGACAATAAGTTCAAGCGAAATTTGCAAGGGTTAGAGATAAAGTATAAATACAAAAAAGAAACCACTGTTCAGCTAAAGAACAACTTTCTGAATTGCTTTGATAAGATCGATCGGGTTGACTGCCACGCGCATCCAACCCTGGATTTGGCCATTTTAGAATTTAAAGGATATAATAAAATATTTTACACCTCACACGCCACGTTCATAAAAAATGCCAGGGACCTCAAACAGGGCAAATACCTGTGCAGAATTGGATTTCCCTTTCCAGAGTTTAATAATTTCAGACATAATCCAGATACCGATGATATTGAATGGACCAACACCGGTAATCCCAATTCCCCATCATTTCCACTTGATGGAATTATTACACGATTTGTAGCCGGACAATCGCCAACAGACATCATTGGAATTGAGATGAGCTCACCGGGGCTCAGAGGGCAAAGCGGGGGACCATTGTTTGACGCTGATGGAAAAATATATGGAATGCAATCCGCCACGAACCATCTTCACCTGGGGTTTGACATAAGGGACAGAGAAATTATTCACGACGGGAAAAAAAGCAAAGTATCTAATTATCCCTTTTTACACGTGGGGATCTGTGTTCATGCAGACAGGATAAAAAATTTTCTTGCAGAACACAAGATCGAGTTCACAGAATCGGAATAAAACCGGGTACGACAACGGACCTTCTGCCATCTTTTTGTGCGCTATTTATGTATTCAACAATTGCGTCAATATCTTTCTCCTGTAAATTAGGAAATGAAGTCATCATCACTCCAAATTTTTCTCTTAACCCTTTTACATAATCATCGCCTGTCATAAACTTCGGTGGATTGTGGATCCAATCATAAAGTTTTTGCCTATTCTTCCACGGACCTCTTTCTTCCAGGCCGGATAACGCGGGACCCGTCAAATCTTTTATGAGGTTATGACATGACGCGCAGTTCTGTTGAAACAATGATTTGCCGATACCTGTTGCGACAGAAGTACTGTTATAACCACTAATAATCGCGGAAGTATCCCGTTCACCGGGATTTGTCGTCACTACTTTTTTAAATAGGAACAAAACGCACAACAACAGAAAGAGGAGGAGACTAGCTTGAATAATATAGCGTCCTTGATTTATCACGACGCAAAATTACAACACAAAAAATCCCGCTCAAAGCGGGATCACTATCATCTTTCACCTATTGACTATTCGCTATTATCTTTTATCCATCGTCTACTCCTTTAGCACTTCTCTTGATATAACGATCTTCTGTATCTCGGAAGTTCCCTCTCCAATCGTACAGAGCTTGGAGTCGCGGTAATATTTTTCGACAGGGAAATCTTTGGTGTACCCATAACCTGCATATATCTGTACTGCATCATTAGCGACTTTCACTGAGACCTCCGCCGCATAGTATTTTGCCATAGCCGCGAGTTTTGTTACGTTCTCATTCCGGTTCTTCAGATCACAAGCTTGCCATATCAATAATTCCGCAGCCTGTATCTCCGTTGCCATATCGGCCAGTTTAAAGGAAATAGCCTGGAAACTTGAAATGGGTTTATCAAACTGGTAGCGTTCTTTGGAATATTGTAAAGAAGCCTCGTAAGCACCTTTGGCAATACCGAGTGCCAGGCATGCAATAGAAATTCTTCCCCCATCAAGGACCTTTAATGCCTGCCGGAAGCCATCTCCCACTTCACCCATTCTTTGCGAGTCAGGTATCCGGCAATTGTCAAAGATCATTTCTGCGGTCTCGCTGGCACGCATCCCTAATTTATTTTCCTTTTTACCACCGCTAAAGCCAGGCATTCCTCTTTCCACTATGAATGCTGTAGCATTGCCGCTTGTTCTTGGTTCGCCCGTCCGGCATATGACAACAGCCACATCCCCGCTTTTTCCGTGAGTGATCCAGTTCTTTGTGCCATTCAACACCCAATCATTCCCATCCTTAACGGCCGCACATTTCATGTTGCCTGCATCGCTTCCGGTGTTTGGCTCGGTCAATCCCCATGCTCCAATCCATTCGCCCGTTGCCAGCTTAGGCAGGTATTTTTTCTTCTGCTCTTCATTGGCAAATGTCATGATATGACCTGTGCATAATGAATTGTGGGCGGCCACACTTAAACCAATGGAACCGCAAACTTTTGATATCTCTTCAATGATCACCTTGTATTCGTAATAACTCATGCCCGCGCCACCATATTCCTCGGGTACCAAAACTCCCATCATTCCAAGTCTTCCCAGTTCTTTGAAAACATGGACAGGGAATTCCTGGCTCTCATCCCATTCCATCACATGTGGTCGGATATGCTGTTGTGAAAAATCCCTCGCGGCATTAGCGATCTGTAGTGTTATTTCTGAGGCTTGAAAATTCATAAAATAAACTTAATGAAATTACGATGCCATCTCACCCAATCATAACCGGTAGAGATGGCATCACTATAATTCATATTAGCAAGCAACCGTGCTGTAATTACTCAGCTATAGGGCAATCGTTAAAGGCCATGCAATGTAAGGGAATTTTTTTCATGCAAACAAGTAGAGTAAACATTTTTTTCACATTTTCATATTCAGGGTCAGACCGTCGTAGGCAAGATGAATATTCTTCGGCAACTCAGTTTCAATGGTTTGATGTAACCCTAACTGGTGCGAGATGTGCGTAAAATAAACCAACGGAATGTTCAATTCATTCACCAGTTCAATGGCTTCGCCCAGACTAAAATGAGATACATGAGCTTGTTTCCTCAAAACGTTCACCACAAATACTTCGCTGCCTCTTATCTTTTCTTTTTCCACATCATCGATACGGTTGGCATCCGTGATATAAGTAAATTTTCCGAAACGAAATCCAAGTACGGGCATTTTCATATGCCACACCTGTATCGGGATGATGTCAATATCGCCAATCGAAAAAGGATCGAGGGTAATGGTATTCAGATTAAGAGCGGGCACACCCGGATATGTTTTATCAGCAAAAGCATATCCAAATTCCCTTTTCAATGCCTCCTCGGTAAGTGAATTCGCATATATCTCCATTTTCTTTCCACTGAAAAAATTGAAAGCCCTTACATCATCCAGGCCGGCAATATGATCTTTATGAGGATGAGTAAAAAGAATGGCATCCACGTGCTTTACTTTTTCCCGCAACATCTGGTAACGGAAATCAGGCGTAGTGTCAACCACGATCGTTGTCTTTCCCGATTCTACCATGATACTGGGACGTAAACGTTTATCCTTTGGATCCTTCGACGTGCATACTTCGCAATCGCAAGCGATCATAGGTACTCCCGTGCTGGTACCCGAACCAAGAAAGGTGATTTTGAGAGCAGGATAAGCCATCCCTTAAAAATACGAAATGCGAAACAAGAAGGATTACTCTAAAAAACGGAGGCTAATGATTGTTTTCGTTTGTTTCCAGTTTAGCCGTGATGTCCAAATATATCTTTTTTGATTCTTCGGAAAGTGTATCGGGTTGAATATCGAGTTGAGGAATAAGATCAATGAGTGTGTTGATGCGGCCCTCTGTCTGCAAAAATTTATTCAGCACTACAACTTTTTTTTGTTCAAGTATACAATATCCGCTTTGGAAGGTTCCCCGCTCATATCGAATAACATAACCAGCTTCGTGTACGATCTTTTCAAGTTTGTCCAGTGTGGATTGCGTGTACTTCATGGAATAAAAAGTAAAAGTTAAAAAGTCAAAATTAATCTTATCTGAAATCAACAACTGTTGTAATTATCCACAAGGCCTTTTTGTTTTGAATTTTAGATTTGACTACTTACTCTGCATCTTTATAATCGGAACGATCATTTCTTCAAGACTTACTCCCCCGTGCTGAAAAGTGTTGCGGTAATAGTTCACGTAGTAATTGTAATTATTGGGATAGCAGAGGTATCCATCCTCTCTTGCAAAAATGAATGATGAATTTACGGTCGGTACGGGCAAACCCGCTTCTCTTGGATCACGGAATGCAAGCACCTCCTTAGGCTCATACG
>Ga0207689_10002905_pt1 | contig 15819 bp, 18 predicted proteins | sample KBSMisM52_FD_184312 | JGI IMG/M metagenome (GOLD analysis project Ga0207689, IMG submission 184312) | Miscanthus rhizosphere microbial communities from Kellogg Biological Station, Michigan, USA - KBS Miscanthus M5-2 (SPAdes) (version 2) | ecosystem: Host-associated > Plants > Roots >... | reverse complement strand
GCCCGGCAGACTCGGTTTTCTTCGATTTGAAGGTGATCGTCGGGTACTTGGCCACATCGAGAAAATGGTCACTGCGAAGATCGTTGTCGCGCATTTGCACGCGGGTGTCAACCGAAGCGGCATCGATCGTAACCTCAATCTGGGTCTTCGCAACGTCGCCGGAATCATAAACAACGGTTCCGCTCGTCTTCATGAATTGGCCGCGCACCGTCGAGATGCCGAGATGACGCACGGAAAATTGTGAAGCCGTATGATTCGGATCGATCTGCCAGGTCTGGGTCTCTGCTGCGGCAAGCGAAGTGCATGCGAGTAGGACAAGGAATAAGAATCGTTTCATAGCTCTCCCGTTCCATAAATCTGCCCAATGCTGGGGTACTCCGATTATCGTGAATCGCGGGCTTGGGCGTCAAAGCCCGCTCCCGGAAATTACATGGTGCGAAACACCGCACTCGGGGCTCTGATGGTCTGATGGGATGCCCTGATGGTCGGCCCAAGGCTTTTTCGCAGTAGCAGCTGGCCGGCCACTTGTCCTGCGCAACGCGATAGGTCGAGGAGCGACATAGTTCCCGCAAGTTCCTGAAAATTCCACTCCCCCAGCGATGAGCCAGGCCTAAGTGGCGTGTATTGGCATTTCATGCCGACGGTGTGAGCGCATCGAAAAACGGTCGCGGATTGCGGGTGAGTGCAAAGGATCTATGGGAGAGTACCGAACCTGGGAAGACATAGCCCGAGAGCTGAGTAGAGAAACAGACCCACGAAGGCGCAGAAAACTTGAGCGCGATCTGGGGCCGGCGCTAGATCGGGCTGGCTTCCAGAAACTTGGTCGGCACACCCCACTCCCGGAAAACGATGACGATCAAGCTGAAGAAGGGTGATCGGTTGGCCGATTTCGGCCCGGAACGTCTCGCCGTCGAGGATCACTTTCGAGCTTTCGCCCTCGATGCTGATCTCGTCACTTTCCTCGAAATGGACGCCGCGCATTTTCGAATGGCCGAGCTTGCCGAATAGCGTCGCAAAGAAGGCACGAAGCAACGATCCCGGCCGCTGTTCGATTGCGACCAGCCTCAGTGCGCCGCGAGAGCGGTCGCTGCAGCGGTGGCAGCCGCATCGTTGATGGCGTCTTCGATGCAGAAGACTTCTGGTTCCCATATCGTCGTCTCACCAGCCGAGAGTGTTCGTCCATCGGGGAGCATCACCGATCGCGAATCGCGCGGACTGCTTCGTGATGTCGTTTTCGCGAACGTCGTGCAGGGCGATGTCGCGATTGTCGATGCCACGCCTGCGGATGCTGTGGTTAGCGACTGGCGATCTACTGTCGCACTGGTCCTGGCCAAATCGCCCAAGCCGGCGCTTACGAAACGGACGGTTCTGTACGCATCCGCTGGAGTGCCCGCCGTCGCCATCGCGCTCGCCGGACTACTGATGTTGCGCCCGGGTTCTGGCAGCGGCAAGGAACCCGTCTCCACAGAGCTGAGCGCTCCGCAGCGCACCGCCGCCGCCGGCGCTCCTGTGGTGACGGCGCCGGCGAAGAGGGCTGTATCCATTGGAACCGTCGCGGCGGCCGTGGTGGCCGAAACGCACACCGACTCACTCCGCGTCGCGAGCGCGACGCCGGCGCCGACCGCTGCGGTGATCCAGCAAGAACAGCGTGCGCCGGATAGCGCTCCGCCGGGGCTGCGCGCGCCCCGTGTCCAGGTTCATGTGAATTCCGTTAATATCCCGAGCGTGCCCGCGCCGCTGAGCGTCGACGCGATCCTGCATTCGGCGACGGAGCGGCAGCGTGCGTCCGACACCGATCGGGCTGAAACGACGCCTGTCGTGCCACATCCCGCGCCAGCGGACCTCAGTAAAGCGCACTCTTCTCCCCGGATCATAGGGCGCATGCCGGAGCCAACCTTCCCGCCCGAGCTGCTCCGCTCGGGGACACGCGAAGGGCAGGTCGTCGTGCGCTTCTTGGTGAACGAGCTCGGGAAGGTCGACGTCGCGAGCATCATCGTCGAGCAATCGGATGACGAGCTGTTCACGGCTGCCGTGCGCGACGTCCTGCCAAGCTTCCGCTTCGACCCCGCCCGTACGCTTGGACTGGAATCGAGGCCAGTCGCCGCGTGGGTGAGCCTGCCCTTTCGGTTCACGACGAACAAGAAAAAATAAGGGCGATACGAACGTTCGGATCGGGCCGCAGAATCGGCGCGATGCCTCGTTTCCACAGCCGCATTGTCACCTTCAGCGCTCTTTAGCGAGCGCGCTCGAGCATGCCCGCGCTGAAGTCGGGGTCGCTGGAGCATAGGCAGCAGGGGCCGCCAAGCGCACTTGTTGCGGTGACGCAATTGCGGAAGAGCGAGTGTTCTCGTCTGGCCGCGATCGCGGCCTTGTGGGCATTCCCGAACGAGGAGGAGCGTATGCGACGTACTGCGGTGCTGTTCGCGGCGGCCTCGATATTGGCCGGCCCGAATCTCCTTGCCGCGCAAGGAGCGAACTTGGCGGGTCACTGGACGATGGTAGTGGACCCGAACGCTCCGCCGCCGACCGGCCGCGGCGGTGGACGGGGTGGTCTTGGACCGGACGTCACGATCAGCCAGGACGCCAAAACTCTCACGGTCACGCGCACGACCCAGGCGGGCGAGATCAAAAGCGTCTACAACCTCGACGGTTCCGATAGCAAGAACACAATGACCATGGGCGGCAACAGCGTCGACCAGGTCTCGCAGGCCAAGTGGGTCGGCAGCAAGCTCGTCATTCACACGTCGATGACGTTCAACGGGACGCCTCGCGAAACGACGATGTCACTGTCGTTGGACCAGGCCGGCAACTTGATTGTCGAGTCGACCAACCCTGGTCGGGGCGGTGGTTCGCCGGTCACGACGACCACTACCTATAAAAAGGGTTGAGGAGCCAGTCAGACGCGCGCCATCGTCCTCGATGGCGCGCGTTGTGTCCCGGTTCAGCGTTCGTTATACGGTTGGGTCGAGATCATCGTCGTCAATCTCCATAAGCACGACGGTCGTGCGGTGCTGGTTGGGACAGATGAATTCGACCCGTTGGGGGCCACTCGCCTCGAAGTCGCCGGAATTGGTTCTGGTGACTGGTGCTCCGCACTGCGGACACTTGATTTGCGGCTCATCCTGCGGCGGCAATTCGCTCATGCGCGTGATAGATGTGTGGCTGTCCGCGGGCTTGTGTGCTGCGCATTCCCCGATTCAAGAATCCGGGAGACGCGCCTCGGCGATAGTTGGCTCAAACAATTCCACCGGATTGCCGGCGGGATCCTCGATGATGACTTGTTTGCCACCGACACCGACCACGATGGTGTTGCGCATCGGGACGCCCGCCGCTCGAAGCCGGTCCACGGTGCCGGCGAGATCCTGAACCTGCACGGCAAATCGATTCCAGCCTCCGGGGCGTTGTGGAGTGCCGTCGGGCATTGGTTGTCCACCGCCGCCGCGCGGATTCGGCACACTCAAAACGAGCCGCAGATCGCCGAGCGACAGCATGGCGAACGGCGGGGCCGGATGCAGATCGAGGTGGAAGCCAAGGTGCGTCACATAGAATGCAATGGCTGCCTCGATGTCATCCACAATGTAACGGACCTGAACGGTCGCCATGGGAGTTGAAAGAAAAGCGTGTCAGCCGAGACAGCGCCGAAGCACGGCTCGCGCGAGATCGGCGGCGGCAGCGCCAGGGCGTCTGGACGCATCGTTGAGCCGGCAACAGTGCCGCGCATACAACCGCCGCCAAGAGCACTTGTCGAACCAGGAATGGTGTCGTCACTTACGGAAGAGGCGCGCCGCGGTGAACCCAATCACCGATCTCCTTCGTGCCGACGAAGCGAGCGATTTCGCGTTCCGGGCTCACTTGCAGTCTTTCTCCGGCTTGATTCACGTCGCGCTCGAGCAGCACGAGTTGAGGAATGGCTGTCGAGCGAGTCGCCCCGATATCGCCGCCGAGATACCGGATGACGGCTGAGTTTGTCCAGTTACCGCCGACGGCGATTTCATCAAAGGGACCAAGCAGTGCCAGGTGCCGTATACCGCCGTCAACCGAAGGATCAAGCGAAACACCTCGAGCGATGAACTCACGATTCGTCGCCGCCGTCTGGTGTGACAGCGCAGCTTTCATATCACGAACGATCGTCACCATTCCAGCGTCGGTGCCCTCGGTGCCCAAGTAGACGGCGATAATCTGGCGGGTCGATACTGACGGAGTCGTGCGCGCATGAAAACTGATGGCCGAGATACCGGCGAGGGCGAACAGGACGCCGCCGAGAGTCAGGCTGCGAGGACGCGACATACGACCTCCCATCGTAACGAGATGTCAACGGGTAGCAACCGATAACTGAGAATACGCATTCTCTGATAGACGTCAAGCGCCCGCGTGAGCAGTGTTCTAGCGTCCGCCTAACGAGCGTCAACTGCCCATGTCTTCGATCACGATGACTTGAGCGGTGACTATTGCAGGACAGGTGTCTAGAACGGGGCCCGTGATCCATACTGACACAAAAACGCCGACCTGCAGGCTGGAGGCCGAAGCTGTTCCCCCTGACCGGAATAGAATCGGGGCGTGTCCAAGCTGAACCTGCGCGCGGCTCTTCGGATCGCACGACGTTGAATCCGCTGCCGAGGCGACGACGAGCATCGAGCCCAGATCGCCGCGGCCGCGAATGGAACCGCGAATGGCCGCATCTGAAGTCGGAATCGTCGGACTGTCGCCGCCGCCACAGCCGTAGATCGCGACGCACAACGCTGTGAGAAGTGTGCTCTTCATGCAGTTACCACCTTCATAGCTGGCGACTGTCTCGCCATCATCGGCCTCGGGCACTCAGCCCGTAGATCGTCACGTGATTCACGCCATCGGCTCGCAGGATGCCCGCCACGTAGTCCGTTCCGATCTCGAATGGCAGAAAGCCTGTCGGCATGCTCACGTCGCCGAGCCAACGTCCACGTGAATCGAACACCGACCACACGCTCGGCACGGCGGGTGAATCGAGGAGCGAGCCTGCGGCAATCGCGTCCTGCCAATGCGCTTCGCGCACCCAAAGCCGGCCACCGCGATCGACGATGAACTGCGAGAACGCTGGGTTTTCCTCGGCCCATGGCGACTCGCGTACTTTCTGGATATCCCGCTCGCGCTCCGCGCCAGTCGTCCGTACCCACAACTTCGACCACTCCACAACCCAGCGCTCCCAGTCGTCGGCCGTGATCGGCGTGGGCGTCCATGCCCGCCGAATGATCGACCGCAGCTTCCCGTCACTCCCATACACTTGAATCTGGTACCGATTACCAAAACCGGCGTAGAAGCGGTCGTCGGTTGCGGCAACCACACCGACTGACGAAAGCCATATCGGAGTTGGCCCGGAGCTGACCTGCTCCATTTCCAGGTACGGAAGTGTGCCGAGCTCGCGGCGTGTACTGCTGGAATCCGTCACGAGGCTGAGGGAAAGTGATTCTGTCCATCGCGACCCGATCGGGTGCGGCGTAACAGCCGGCATTGGCGTGACGACCCCCAATCCGCTTTGCAGCAGGGCAACCAGGAGGGACGATCGGGCGGGCGGCATTGCACGAGGCGCAAACACCGCGGTACGCACGAACTGTCCCGCATTCGAATAGAGCGCCGCCGTTGAGGGGGCTGCGTTGATCGCGATTGTGTCGCCGTTCAGACGGCGAACCCAGTTCATGTTCAGGATTTGCCCGGGCTCGTTCCCTTTGCCCGCGCTTGCTGACAGAAACCGTCCTTGTGAGCTGAACAGTCGCAGCTGTAGCGACGCCCCGTCGGCGACGGCAATCCGACCGTCGGTTAACAGCATGACCCCTCGGACCTGTCGAAAGCGGTATGCTGAGTCAGTAGTGTTGCCGATCATCACGCGCGGCGTCGCGGCGAGGAACAATCGCTCGCTGTCGTTCCAGGCCGGCCGCGCGTTCTCCACGATGAGAACACCGGCGCTATCGCGTGAGGCTTGTGAATGGAGGAGGGGAGTGAACGTCCCCACCAAGGTCGCCGCGCGCATCAACCAGTTCGCCACCGCTCGCATAGCCATCGGATCCGGGGGAAATGTGTTACGCCAGCAATAAGCGCGCTGAAGCCCATCCCGTAAGATGCTGCGATCGTTTCGTCACCTTCAACGGTGGTTAGAGCGCGGCGACGCCGACTCTGTCCCGAGAAACGTCCGCATCGCTTCAGCAACCTCGCGCGGATGGTGCAAGAAAACGTGGTGGTTACTGCCACGTACGTCGACGATCTGAAACTGCCGCAACCGAGCGATGCGGGCCCGCGAGTCGGCGACGACACCCTGCACGAACCTAAACAGCGACTCGGCCTGCGCGCGCCCGGCGGTATCAAGCTCTTGGTAGTACGGAACCACATCGGCCACGGAGTCGGCTACGGCGTAAACGGCCAGAGCGCGACAGCGGACCCTCTCATACCGGGCCACCTGCTTCCCACTAGTAACGCGCGCTTTGAGGGAGTTCGGAGTTACTGAGCCTAGGTAGCGGTCCGCCGCGTCGAATCTTTCGGTTGCTCGTATGTCTGACTCGGGCTCCTCGACGCCCATCACGCGCGCATAAAGAGAGCGAATGCTGGCAAAGGACGCCGTATCCGCCGCGGCGATCCTTGGAGCCGGTGCGGATGGTTGCCTCGAGGCGAGTGTGTCAATGCCGGAGCGATCATACGCTGCATCGAGGTAGACAAGCCCCGCGCAGCGCGCGCCGTGCAGGTCGGCGAATCGCGTCATCTCTTCGCCGGCGATCGAGTGCCCGACGAGCACGACCCTCCCAAGTCCGAGCGAGTCGAGCACCGCCGCGACATCGGCGACGAGCGTGTCGAGATTGTCAGGCGGCGGCGCGCCGGCTGAAGCGCCAAACCCGCGACGCGTGATGCCGATCGCATGAAAGCGGTCAGTGAATTGTGGGGCAAACGCGTCGAAGACATGTGCCGTGTTCCCGAGACCCGCGAGGAAGACCAGCGGCTCGCCACGACCGCCCCAATCGACGACCTCGAGACTGACCGCAGGGCCGATCGGTATCATGCGCGGAACCGCGGCGTCCGGACCAAGCGGCAATCGAGTATGGTGCCCGTGCGAGCAGGCGCTAACCGCCGCGAAGACGGCCAGAAGCTCCAAGGCGTCTATTAGACGTTTCATCTTTTTATGGGCAACCGTACTCGTTGCGGCGCGCACGCCAAGTCGTGGATGGCCATCGGTGCGCGATTGCATCAGCGAACTTGAAAGCTGCCAACCATTCCAAGGCTCATGTGAGGAGGTGCGTCCGGCGTATCTCGGAGCGTACAGACGACGATGTATGTGCGCCCCGCGATGAGACGCACATACAACTGTCCGCCACTCCGTTCTGTGGGCCGTGCGATCAGGATGCCGACGATCGAGTCCGAGACGGCGCGCGAGCTGAGGGACGCGAGTCGCCCGGCCGTTGCCAGGAGTGACTCGGCCGGAACTCCTGACTTGAGCAGGGCGATACTGAGTTCGTGCCGCTTGCTCCCTCGGTTCTCAAAGGAGAATAGCGTCGGACCGGCCGCAAGCGTGGTTGGCAGTTGAACGAACGCGTAGTCGGTGCCAATGATCGCGACGTGAGCCGGGTCAGGATCCTGCGGACTGCCGGGGCGCTGGCCACTGACCGATCGAAAGCCGCTGCCAGCGAGGCTCATCACGACGAATGCCGCCACTCGAAGTTGCCCAGCTCGTGATGTCATATGCCTCCCACCGCAAATAGTGGCGTGCAATGCCAATTCTTGCCCATCGAAAGCAGTCGGCCGCCGCTCAACGCCCAAGTTCAGCTGCGGACGGCCGGCGCAATATGCGCGTTGTGATGGATGATGAGAAGATCGTGATAGACGACAACCGCAATGCTTGGAGCGCCGGTCAGTTGCGGCGTGTTAGGTTGGCGGCGCATTCGGCTCGACGGCCATTGGGCCGGTCCGACCACGCTTGGCGATCCATATTGCCGCGGCGCCGATTGCCGCGCTGACGATGCTTCCGAGCGCCACTGTCGTCCATGACCATCCTACCAGGCGTATCGCGGGGGCGCTCGCAAGGGCAGCCCACAACGCGACGCGGCGAATTCGGATAGCCTCAACGCCACGGCCACGCTCGGCCAGCATGATGAGAGTCCCGAACGCACCACCGCCGATTGCGCCCGCGAGGCCCAGTAAGAGAGCGGGGAGCACAACGATGGCGCCCGGAAACTGAGGATGGATCGTGACCACCTTGGGTCCAGGCGCTAGCAAGATGATCAGGCCGAATACCGCGCCAGCGATCCCGCCGGTGACGGCACCGCCCGTGATCACGGCAAACAGTCCTCGCAATCGGCGCTGGATCATTCTTCATTAATGTGGAATTCGTGCCAACCTAGCGCCCGAGCTAGTTGGTATGAAGCGGCTGGACTCCCACGGCGACGTGGTGGCAAGGTTCGCCCCACACAATAAGAACGTGCTCATCGTCTCGCGACGAGGCACAACCCGGGAGGCCAGCCGCTATGGATACGATAGGACTCGATCTGCACAAGCGCGAGAGTCAACTCTGCATTGGGCAGGACGACGGCCGGACGCTCGAGTTGCGCATCGTGACGAGCCGCGAGCGCTTCACCGCCATGTTGGGCGCGTCCGCGCGCCCGGATTCTGCTGGAGGCGAGTACGGAGAGTGAGTGGGTCGCGCGCCATCTCGAGAACTTGGGCCACGAGGTCATCGTGGTCGATCCGAACTTCGCGCCGATATACGCGACGCGGTCACGGCGGACGAAGACGGATCGTCGGGACGCGCGGACACTGATGGAGGCGTGCCGGTTGGGAGCGCATCGGTGCGCGCATCGCCTGTCGGCGGCGCGGCGCCATGTGCGCGCCGAGCTCGCCGTGCGCGAGGCGCTGGTCGGGACGAGGACGCGCAGACAATTCAGAGTTTACGACGGCAAGTGCGCATGGCACTTGACGCGGGGCGCCGCTTCACAGAAGCTGCAAGCGAGTCAATAAGAGCCGAGCGCAGCGAGGCCGTCAATAGATCGCTTGTCAGCTTCAGCGATCGTTATGGCGCATTTGCAGTGAGGTGTGTCCCACGCATCGGCGGGTCCTGGCATGTCGGGTTGCGAAAGTAGGAGGTCGATTGGCGCCCTAACGCCGCCTCGACTATTCGGCACGCAACGCTTCCGTCGGCTGGACGCGGAGCCCGCGCCGAACAGGCCCTGTAGCCGCGAGCAGACCGACGACGAGCATCAACGCTACCGTCACGGGCACGAGCAAGAGACCGGTCCCGCTCATCATCGCGCCGCCGCTCACGCGATTGATCGCGACGGTCACGACGAGACCGATGCCAAGACCGAGCGCGAGCTGTCGCGTCGCGCGGGTCAGCACGCTCTTCAGGATGCGGCTGGCCGGCGCGCCGAGCGCCGCGCGAATCCCGATCTCGCGACGCCGCTGGTTGACGGCGAACGACATGAGCGCGTGAATTCCGGCCCCCGACAGAAGAATTACGACGGCGGTGACGAGCGCGGCGACCAGCGCCAGCTGCGTGCCGCCCTTCGTGTAATCGCGATACATCGCGTCGTACGTGCTCATATGCGAGAGTTGCAGCATCGGATCGACTGACGTCGCAATGCGCCGAAGGGCCGGCATGAACGTCTCGGGCGTGTGGCCCCCCCCACGCAGCCGGATCGTGAGCAACGCGTCCCTCAACTCTCCCGGCATCGCGAGCTGATACATCCGCGCGCCGCGCTTGGTCGATTCGCTCGCATTGCGTATCGCTGTCGGAAAGTCCTCGACGATGCCGACGATGGTGAGCCAGGGCTGCGGATCTTTGCCGTGGCTCTGATAGCGAACGCGCCGGCCGACCGCTTCGCCGCCGCCGAGAACCTCGGTGACGAAGCTCCGACTCACGATCACCGGACGGTCGACATAACGCAGTGGCACGTCGCTCGCCGTGAACGCACGGCCGGCGAGAATCCGCGCGCCGAACAGCCTGAAGAAGCTCGTGTCCACATTCAAAACGACGGCGCGCTTCGCCTCGGTCACTCTGCCATCCGCTTCCAGCGTCGCGCCGATTCCTTCCCACGGAGCACCCGTCGTGATGCTGGCCGCGGCGACTCCAGGCTCGACCGCCAGCCGCGCGATGAGTCTGTGCATGATCGCCCGAGCGGTGTCGGCGGCCGCTGCGTCGTTCTCGCTCGCGATCGCTGCCGGCTCCGCGCCGGACTCGACGACGAATCGCGTCGCGAGATATTCCCCGGCCGTGAAGCTCGCCGGCCGGCTTGCCTCCTGAACCATCTCCCAACCTTTGAGCAGCGCCGGCGGAAGGACGGCGACGGTGATCGCAACCTGTGCGACGATGAGCACCGTCCACGTCGCGCCAAGCTGCGCCTTCGCGCCGCTTCCGAGGCTGCCCATCGCTCCGCGCAGCTTTGCGCCCGTCGCGCGCAGCGCCGGGATGACGCCGACGATCAGCGCGGCAAGCACCGCCAGCGCCAACGTGTAGATGACAGTGCCAAACGATACCCCGGCGTGCATCCAGAACGGAACCTCGCCGTCGAGAATGCCGACCAGTGCAGCATCGAACATCCGCAAACCCACTGCGACGACGCCGAGCCCGACGAGCGCGGACAGCCCCGACAGGACGAACGCCTCGACGAAGAGTTGGGCGACGATTCGCGTGCGCGTCGCGCCGAGCGCGGTGCGTACCGCGATCTCGCCCGTGCGCATGACGGTCCGCGCGTACACGAGGACGGCGACGTTCATGGCGACTACGACGAGGAACAACGCGACCAGGAACCTCAGCGTCGCCATGGTCTCGTTGCTCCCGCCCACTTCTCCATGCATGAAGACTTCGGTATACGGAAGAACACGCGCCTGCAGGGCGGCGAGCTCCGGTGCTCCGCCGATCGTGAGCCGGCGAGTGACGACTCTCAATTCCGCTTCTGCCGACTCCCTTGTCACGCCTGCCGCGAGACGGCCGAACACGTTCAGGCTCGGGCCCGTTCCCGGCGCGACGACGGCGCGCGGATCGATGCGAAGCGGCACCCAGTATTGATGGCTGATCGGAAAGGCGAAGCCTTCCGGCATCACACCGACGATCGTATGTGTCTCGCGTCCGATTCGGAGATCGCGCCCGATGATGGAAGGATCCTGCGCGAAGCGAGACTGCCACACGTCGTAACCGATGACCACGACTGCCGGCGCGCCCGGCCGCTCGTCGGCGTCGATGAGAGCGCGTCCACGCAACGGCGGCACGCGCGCGGCTTGAAATCCCGACGCGGTCATCTCGGCGAGCGCGATCGGCTCACCCTGTCCCGATTCTGAAACCAGGTTGCGACGGATCGTCCGGAATGCGCCGACGTCTGTGATCGTCCGGAGCTCTCGCCGCCAGGCGAGGAAGTCGTACAGCAGCCGCTCCTCTTCGCGACGCGCTTGGTTGTCGAACTTGGTGAGCGCCACAAGCCGATCACCCTGGTTCAATGGCACATCGGGATAGAAGTACGAGTTCACGACCGCATAGCCCGCGGCGGCGAGTGCCACAGCGACGGCGATGCCAAGTCCGCCGACCAGCGACAAGCCGGGCGACTTCGCGAGAATCCGCGCGCCGAGTTTGATGTCGAGGACGGATGGCGCTGCCTCGCCGGCGGCCAGGCTGCGCAGTGCGCGTGCGAGACGATCGAAGGTGAATCGCATGATGAAGGAGAGTATCACGAGCCAGTACCACGCCACGGCGACAGCGGCGCCGCGCTCCGCGCGGCGCTTCACATAGAGCTCGTGCAGGTCGCCGTCGACATCGTCGCGCACGTCGCCGGGAAGCAGCGAGCGGAGAAGCGCCCGCGCGACGCGAGGCGGAGTGCGAGTCGGCGCGGCGCTCACCGCGTCCTCAACGACGCCGGGTCCAGCCCGCGCCACATCCGCTCGGCGGCGCTCCGCGCGTCGCGCAGCGCACGCGCGCCCGCCGCCTCGAGCTTCACATAGCGCCGCGCCTTGCCCCCGCGCTCGGGGATCGGCTCACCCAGCCATGAGGAGAGGAATCCCTTTTCCTCGAGCCGCCGTAGGGTGATGTACACGGCCGCGCGACCGACGCTGCGTCCGGTGCGGCGCGCGATCTCGTCGACGACGGTGATGGCGTAGGCCTCATCCCGCAGGTGCGCCACGGCGAGGAGCACCATCTGCTCGAACTCGCCGATGCCTTGATGTGTCATGATAAAGAATACAACGCTATCATTTATGACGCAACATGATTTGCGCTTGAGGGCGTACGGCTCGGTCGAGAAGCGAAAAGACTGGACGCGCGAAGTAGTCGCAGAAGGTCGAGGCGCGCATCTGATCGAACCAGAAGATCTGTTGCTGGCACTGGTGGTTCCAACCAAGGACGGTCGTCTCTCGAAAGCGGCCGAGGACCTGATCGCAGCGGGATTCACCCACACTTGACTGACGAGCGGAACGTGAGATCCATCACTTGTGCTGGCCCTAGACTGCACGAGACTCATGCGCGCATCTCAACGAGCTTCCAATAAGAGTCTTTCCGGAGAATCTTGCCGTTCTCAAACTCCCAGTGGTCGCATCCACGCACACGGACTGGCCGCCCATCGAGCGCGGTACCAGTCAGAAGCCATTCCGACACGCCGAAGTTGCCGCTGATCCAGTGTCGATCCTCGCCGTAGTGGACGTCCGGCAGACCTTGGAAGCGCGTCGCTAACGCTTGGCGGACCGCTGCTTTACCGACGAAGCGCGCCCCCCAAGGCTCCGGACCGCGCGGCATATCGAACGAGCAATCATCGGCAAAGAACTGCATGATCGCGTCGAGATCGTGGTCGTTGAACGCGTTCAGAATTGCCTTCAGTGTGTCCGTTGACACGAGAGCCATCCTACCTGCCTCCACTTGCTCAGCTCGACTGTTGACGGCGCAATGACATCGTGCTCTGCGGAGCCTTGTTGCTGGCTAACGCCCCAGCTCAGTCGCGGGCGGTCGGCCCAACGGGCGCCACGCTGGTCGTGATAAGAATTGTAGTACAGGCTCTCAACCGCAATGACTTCCTTAGTTCTCGTGCCTGTCAGTTGCAGCGCGTGTTGGGCGGATGGTCGCGACGGCGACGGACCGAGACTCTTCTCAACGCGCCGAAGCTTCGTTGGATGGCCAGGCGGACCACACCGACCGTCAGGGCCGACACTCGACGCCGGCAAGTACGGAGCGGAATCGAACCGTGGCGCCCGTGACGACGGAATCGAAATCTCGGGCCGCTCCTCCCTCATCAAGAAGTTTGATCAGCCGCCCACGACACTTGGCGCGCTGTTGGGTGAGCCAACGGACCTCGCCAGCGCTGTCAAGACCACTGGGTACTGGCACTATCGCCGGGCTGGCGGACCTGTGACATCCAATGGAAAAGACGACAGTGCACGCCATGACGATCGTTGCGATGCGAATGGTCATCCGGTTCTGGAATCTTGGATCCGCCTAACGCCCCGATTCAAATAAGAGTGCGCGCGCAGCGCGCACATCAATAGCTCCTTTGGCAGCTGCAACGCACGTTAGATGGCAGCTTCGGGGAGTCGGCCTTCCTTGAACATGGCATACCAGAGTGCCTCGTCAGCCACGCCGAAGATCTTCAGCTCGGCGAAAACCTCACGCGCGAAGTCAACTGGCGCGAGCCCGCTCGCGGTGATCACGTGCTTGTCGCGCACAGCGGCGACCTCGACGTAGTGCGAGGCACCAGCATACTCCGGCACGTGCGTCGGCAAATAGCTGCGCATGTTGCTGGTGTGCCGTCTCTCGTCCAACACACGCGCGCGTCCGAGCGCGAGCGTGGCCGCACAAATTGCCGCCACGGGCCTCTCGGTTTCGACGAGTCGCTCGATCAGGGTTTCGAGAGCAGCGCGTGGATAGGTCGAGTTCTCCCACATATCACCACCCGGCATCAAGAACAGCTCGACGTCGTCAACTCCGACCGCATCCAGCGTCATGTCGGGAGACACTCGCAGCCCGCCCATCGAGACAACGGGAGCTGAGGTGAAGCCGACGACGCGCACAGCCCGCTTCCCCCAGCGCCGTAACTCCGCGAGGGCGTAAGCCGGCTCCCAATCGGCAAAACCGTCGAAGACCAATACATGAATCGCGCGTGTGCTATCCATCTGGACCTGCCATGCGTCAATGCTGGTCGCCATCTAACGCCGAGCTAAGCTGCAAAGGATTTAAATAAGAGTGCGGGCGAAGCCCGCACCAATCAAGAGCGAGCCTCTGTCAGGTTCAGCGCTCGTTAGCTGGCGCTTCGGCGCCAGGAGCTTCCCCCGCCATATCACGATACGTCCTCGTGCGTCATAGCCTCAGCGGACTACAGTGCATAGGGTGCGACGCCCAACGTAGCGTTCCGGATTCAAGCTGCGCGGCCCAGCCGTGGGCCACAGCTGCGACCCACTAGGCTGGTCCGCGTCAGACTCTACCGCGCTGGGCGGGGCCGCCGGCGTCTAGCGACGGCAGTCGTTGCTTATCGCGGTCGCCAGCCGCTCCGCGTCTGCTCGATTGAAGCCGTCGATTCTATATCTATTGCCGATGATCGCATCGGCGATTCGAGGCGTGCCGTGGACTTTCCCGTCGACAACAAGGGCCAGGCTTCCGCCGACGTGCTCCTTGGTGAATTCATGAACGCGCTTCGCCGCATCATCGGTCACAGTGAAGTTGAGAACCCATTGGCCCTCGGTCTGCGACGCAGTGGCGCCCGTGATATCGCCGGTAGCCACCAGAGGAGTCCGAGACATCAGGATTGTCGTAGTGTCGTTCAGAGTGCCGGTCTTCGTGGAATCCGTCTGCGTATCCGCGACCGCGCTCATCTCGATGGCGGGGCATGGCGCGCCAGCCTCATGGCGTGTGGCGCAAGCGAGACATAGACAGATCATCAGCGACAACAGAGTATGAACGATTACAAAGAGTGGCTTGCGATCCATGCGGGGCCTCACGCAAGACGGCCAGCGAAATGACTCGTACATTGGGTGCTCCAGTCTGAGAGTTCGGACGTGAGAGATTCACTGCCGCGACGTGTTCGCGGACAGTGCGATGCGCGGCACGCGAGTGCCTGCGATCGTTCCGTCGGACTTCAGGCCTGCAACGGAGGTGGTCGGGCGGCTTGGCCCGTCGTGTGCTCGAACAAGCACAACGACGAGGAATCGCGAGTCGGCGCCGGCGCGGATTGAACTTGGCCGTCGTGCAGGCTCGCTTCGGACGCCAACAACGGCGGCGGCGCGGTATCGACGTCCTTCCGCACGGGCGTCGTCGCCAGCAGCGCACTATGGTTCGCCGTCGCGATACCTGGGTGCGAGCTGTGATGGCTGTGCACCGAGATACGCGCGCGTCCGTTCGTGTCGCTCGCGAGAAGCAACAGGAACGCCGCAGTAAGCAGGCGCATCAGGGCACGAGACGATGCCATCGACATGTCAGCGGGTTGCGCGTGGACCAACTGCTCGAACGTACGTGGATCAGCTCCAACGATCAAGCGCCAGCTAACGCCCCAGTTCAGCTGCAACGCGTGTTCGCCGGTCGAAATCGATGTCCTTCACGCGAAGCCGAAGGCATTCCAACAATCGAAGACCGCTGCCATACGTGATCGTCACGCAGAGTTGCGGCGCACCGGTGAGGTGTCCCACGATCGCCCGAACTTCGCTGTCCGATAGGACGACGGAACGTAGCGTGACACCTGAGCTGGCTCGATTCCGCGGCAGCACAGATGCAATGTCTCCCCCGAAAAGACGCGGGCGGCGAATCGATTCGCCGCCCGCACCATCAGACAACCTCGCGCTAGCTGGCACCCAAAACGGCTATCGCTTCGGATCGAGAATGTCGCCGATGCGGTGATCCATACCCGTCAG
>Ga0207689_10002904_pt1 | contig 15819 bp, 20 predicted proteins | sample KBSMisM52_FD_184312 | JGI IMG/M metagenome (GOLD analysis project Ga0207689, IMG submission 184312) | Miscanthus rhizosphere microbial communities from Kellogg Biological Station, Michigan, USA - KBS Miscanthus M5-2 (SPAdes) (version 2) | ecosystem: Host-associated > Plants > Roots >... | reverse complement strand
AGGGCTTGGACCGCGATCGTCATGTCTTCGTCGAACTTCGCGTTACGCACGTAGGTGGCTTCCGCCACGATCTTGGCGTTGCGCCCGGCGAGAGCGCGGGCCACCCCGTCGGTACCGCTGCGACCGTAGGCATCGATCTGGTAGTAGACCCCGAAGCGCCGGGCGCCCGCCTGCCAGAAGCGCTCGACCAGCGCCGCCATCTCCTGCCGGTAGGAGGCCCGGACGTTGAAGACCTGATCGACGTAGGGGATCTCGCGCTGGGGCTGGGCGCCCGTGAAGTTGCCCACCAGCACCACCCCCTGGTCGGCGTACTGCTTGATCACGGGCAGGGCGCGCGTGAGCGTCGGGGTGCCCACGTAGTTGGAGAGCAGGAACACCTTGTCGCGGTCGAGGAGCTGGATCGTGTTGCGGATGCACGGGTCCGGGTTGTAGCCGTCGTCGAGCGCGACGACCGTGATGGCGCGCCCGAAGAGACCGCCCCGCGCGTTGATCTCGCTGTAGTAAGCCTGCGCACCGCGGTAGAGCTCGCTGCCGAGCCCGGCCGCGGCGCCCCGGAATGCGGCGCTCATGCCGATCCGGATCTCGCCGGCCTGGGCGTGCAGGCTGGCGCCCGGGAGGAGCGTGCTCGCGAAGCCGGCCGACAGGGCACCGCCGAGGAAGCGTCTACGGTTCATGCCGACACCTCCCGCAGGACCGTTACGGTCGGAGGGTGGAGCGCGGCCAGGATCTTCGGAACGTCGAGCAGCGGCAGGGTCTCTCCGGCCCACTGGATCCAGCCGGTCATCAGCGGGCGCGGTCCGCGCAGACGGGCCGCTGCCGGGCTGTCGGGGGCTGCCACGTCCTCGTAAGGCTCGAGCCCGAGCACGGTGTCCACCACAAGGGCCGCCTGCACAGTGCCATCCCGCACGACGAGCGTTCGGGGCGTACGCGCGAGGCGTGACTCCGGCAGCCCGAGCATGTCCCGGACGTCGACGATCGGCATCACGGTGCCCCGCAGGTTCGCCACACCCACCAGGTGCGGTGGGGCGAGGGGAACCGCGGTGATGTCGTCGAAGACCACCACCTCGCGGGCGCTTCGGACGTCCACCGCGAACTGCGCCCCGGCGAGGGCGAAGAGACAGGCGCGCGGGGCTGGAGGGGCATCCGGAGCAGCGGGCATGACCGGGGGCACGGGCATCCGGGTCATCGGCGCTATTTCACGAACTGGCGAACCACGCCGAGCAGCTGGTCCGCGGTGAACGGTTTGGCCAGGTAGTCCGCGGCGCCCTGACGCTGGCCCCACAGGCGGTCGCTTTCCTGGTTCTTGGAGCTCACGAACACCACCGGGGTGTCCTTGGTTCGGGGATCGCGTCGGAGGCCACGCAGCACCTCGTAGCCGTTCCGTTTGGGCATCACGATGTCCAGCAGCAGCAGGTCCGGCCGCTCCTCGACGACCCGATCTTCCAGGAGCTCACCGTGGTCGTACGACACGACCTGGTGGCCGGCGGCCTTGAGAATGCCTTCGATCACCTTCAGCTCTGACACGGCGTCATCGACGACCATCACCTTGCCCACGAACCGACCCTCCCTGGGCTGCGAGTGCACGTGGTTACCCGACGAACCGAACCCGCCATGGCTTTTCGGGGGGTTCATCTACTGCAAACCCCCTACCAACCGAGGTTTTCCGCCGTCTTGGGGGACGTTCGCGGCGTGTCCGGGTCAATGCCGTGGATTCAAGGCTTTCCGGCTCTCCGAGCTCGTTTAGGGTCGCAGTGTGGCAGGGTGACAGCGGGTGGACGTCCGGCAGGTGACGCCTACTGTCAGAAGGACTGCCCCGAACCGTCGGCTCCCCTGCCCTGCCTACGGGGCAACGGCGCCGTGTCCCGCCCGGGCCTGGGGGCTAACTTGCGATGGTGGGGGGCGTATGCTAGCGTGGCACTGCGTTTTTTATGGAACTCTCACCCGCTGTCCCGCATCAACCCTGCCCGACCATGAGGAGACCCTGGATCAATGGCCGATAGCACGCTCCATCTCACCGAGGCCAGCTTCGACACCGAACTGGGCAAGCACCCCGAGCTGCTGATGGTGGACTTCTGGGCGGAGTGGTGTGCCCCTTGCCGCGCGATCGCGCCCACGCTCGAAGAGCTGGTGCGCGAGGGCAACGGCTCGGTGACCCTCGCGAAGGTGAACGTGGACGAGCAGCCGGCGCTGGCGGCCCGTTACGGGATCCGATCCATCCCGACCATCCTGTTCGTGAAGGGCGGCAAGGTGATGGACCAGGTGATCGGCGCGGTCCCGAAGGCGCAGCTCAAGAAGAAGCTGGACGCGAACGCCTGAGCGGCTCATCCATGTCGACGGTGGGGCCGGGTCTCCCCCCGCTCTCTCCCACGCGTGAGGAGTTCCGCGCGCTGGCCGGGCGGGGCAACCTGATCCCGGTCTTCGCCGAGCTGGCCGCCGACCTCGACACCCCGCTGTCCGCCTTCCTCCGGCTCCGCCCGGGTCCCTACGCCTTCCTGCTGGAGTCGGTCGAGGGGGGAGAGAAGTGGGCCCGGTACTCCTTCCTGGGCTCGGATCCGCTCATGGTCTTCACGGCCAAGGGCAAGCGCATCAGCGTCCGGCGGGCCGACGGGACCATCGAGCTTCTGCCGGGCTCGGATCCCTTCACGGCACTTCGCGATCTGCTCGCCCAGTTCAAGCCGGTTCCCGTGCCCGGGCTGCCGCGCTTCCAGGGCGGGGCGGTGGGGTTCCTGTCCTACGACATGATCCGGCACGTCGAGCGGCTCCCGGCCCTGACCACCGACGACCAGAAGCTGCCCGACGCGGTGTTCATGTTCACGGACAGCCTGCTGGTCTTCGACAACCTGCGCCACCGGCTGCTGGTGATCGCGAACGCCCATATCGGCGAGACCGATCCGGCCTCACTCGACCGCGCGTACGACGCCGCCGCGGTCAAGATCGGGATGCTGATCGGCAATCTCCGTCGGCCGGCCCGCTCTCCGGCTCCGCTCACCCTGCCGCCCGTGGAGCCGCTGGTGGCCCTGGGCGACGAGGGGTTCACCTCGACGATGGACGAGGCCGCCTACATGGACGGGGTCCGCCGGGCGAAGGAGTTCATCGCCGCCGGCGATGCCTACCAGGTGGTGCTGTCGCGCCGGCTGGACACCGAGCTTCGGGCCGACCCCTTCACGGTCTATCGCGCGCTCCGGACCGTCAACCCATCGCCCTATCTCTTCTTCCTGCGCCTGGGCAAGACCAGCATCGTGGGCTCGTCCCCGGAAGTGCTCGTCCGGCTCGAGGACGACCGGGTGGAGGAGCGGCCGATCGCGGGGACCCATCCACGAGGTCGGACCGAGGAGGAGGACGCCCGGCTGGCCGACGAGATGCGGGCGGATCCGAAGGAGCGGGCCGAGCACGTGATGCTGGTGGACCTCGGGCGCAACGACGTGGGTCGGGTGAGCCGCCTCGGCACCGTCGAGGTCTCGGAGTTCATGGTGGTGGAGCGCTACTCGCACGTCATGCACCTGGTGAGTCACGTGCGGGGCCGGCTCGAGCCCGGCAAGGACGCCTTCGACGTGCTCGCCGCCTGCTTCCCCGCCGGCACCCTCACCGGAGCCCCCAAGATCCGCGCCATGGAAATCATCGAGGAGCTCGAGCCGACCCGGCGGGGTCCCTACGGAGGCGCGGTCGGCTACATCTCCTACTCGGGCAATCTCGACTCCTGCATCACGATTCGCACCGTGGTGTGTCACGGGCGCCGCGCGTCCATCCAGGTGGGCGCGGGCATCGTGGCCGACTCCGATCCCAAGACGGAGTGGCTCGAGACCGCCTCCAAGGCGCGGGGCATGATCCTGGCGCTCCGCATCGCCGCGCAGGAGCAGCCGTGATCCTGGTGCTCGACAACTACGACTCGTTCACCTACAACCTGGTCCAGTACCTGGGCGAGCTCGGGGCGCGCATGCGGGTCGCCCGCAACGACGCGCTCACCGCGGACGACGTGGAAGCGCTCGCCCCCGATGGGATCGTCATCTCCCCGGGCCCCGGCCATCCCGACCGCGCCGGCATCTCGCTCGAGCTGATCCGCCGCTTCCACGCCCGTGTGCCGATCCTCGGGGTCTGCCTCGGACATCAGGCGATCGGCCGGGCCTTCGGGGGCACGGTGGCGCGGGCGCGAGGCCAGATGCACGGCAAGACGTCGCCGATCGCCCACGACGGGCGGGGTGTCTTTCGCGGGCTGCCGCCCGGGTTCGAGGCGACGCGCTACCACTCCCTCGTCGTGCTGGAGGCGGGCCTGCCCGCCGACCTCGAGATCACCGCCCGGGCAGACGACGGCGAGATCATGGGCCTGCGGCATCGTCGCTATCCGGTCGAGGGCGTGCAGTTCCATCCCGAGTCGATCCTGACGAGCCAGGGCAAGGCGCTGCTGGCGAACTTCCTCGCGCTGACGCCGGTCCCCATCCCGGCATGAACGCGGAGCCACCCGAACGGGTGGGCCTGGGCGAGCTGGGCGAGCGCGGGCTGATCCGCCGCATCCGGCGGAGCGCCGCCGCGACCGGCGCTGCGCCCGGAGTCGAGGTGGGCATCGGCGACGACACCGCGGTCCTCGCGGTGCCGGCCGGACACAAGCTGCTCGCCACCACCGATCTACTGATCGAGGACGTCCACTTCCGCCGGATCTCCGCCGCGCCCTCCGACATCGGCTGGAAGGCTCTCGCGGTCAACCTCTCCGACATCGCGGCCATGGGCGGCATCCCACGCTGGGCGCTGGTGGCGCTCGCGGTGCCGGCGGAGACAGACGTCGAGTCGGTCGACGCGTTCTACGCGGGCATGGCCGAGGCCGCCGCGCCGCACGGCGTGACCGTCGTTGGCGGCGATACCTCGGTCTCTCCGGGCGGCTGGACCGTGAATGTCACGCTGCTCGGGATCCATCCGGGCGAGCCGCGGCTCCGCTCGCACGCTCGGGCCGGCGACGCGGTAGCGGTGACGGGCAGCCTGGGCGCCTCGGCCGCCGGCCTCCATGCGCTCGAGATCGGTCTCGACCGGGCCCGCGACGCGGGTCTGACCGGCGCCCGGCTCGCCGAGATCACGCGGGCGCACCTCCGGCCGCGGGCGCGCGTCGTGGAGGGGCGCTGGCTGGGCCAGGCGCCCGGCGTGCACGCCATGATGGATTGCTCCGACGGCCTCGCCACCGACCTCGCGCACGTCTGCCGGGAGAGCGGGGTGGGCGCCCGCGTGCGCCTCGACCGCGTTCCCGTCGCGGCCGCCGCGCACGAGACCGCTCGCGCGCTCGGGGGCGACGCGCGGGAGTGGGGGGTGAGGGGCGGCGAGGACTACGAGCTCCTGCTCACCTGCGACCCCGCCGCGGCCGACCGCCTCGTCGCGGGCCTCGCCGAGGCGACCGGCACCGCGCTCACCGTCATCGGACGGATCGAGGGAACCGCGGGCGAGATCGTCTTCGTGGATGCCGACGGCTCGACGGTTCCGATGCGTGGCGGTTATGAGCATTTCCATGGATAGCCTGGTCTTTCCGGAGCTGCTCCTCCTCGGGATCCTGCTCCTCTTCTCCGCGCTGCTCTCGGGCGCGGAGGCCGCCTACTTCTCGCTGGGCCGCACGCGGCTGAAGGAGCTGGCCGAGCAGCAGGGCAAGACGCCCGGCCCCCTCGCGCCACTGCTCGCGCAGCCCAACGAGCTGCTCGTGACCCTCCTCGTCGGCATCACGGTGGTGAACATCGGGGCCTCCGCCCTCGCCGCGGCCATCGCGGAGCAGGTGCTGGGCGGCAAGGGCCTACCGATCGCGATCGGCGCCATGGTGTTCCTGCTCACCGTGTTCGGCGAGGTGCTGCCCATGACCCTGGCGGTCGAGCACCCGCTGCGGTTCGCGCGCTGGGTGAACCGGCCGGTGGCGTGGCTCTCGGTGGCGCTGAAGCCGATCCGCATGGGCCTCGGCGCCTTCACCGCGGTCACCCTCCGCCTCGTCGGCTCCGAACGACAGGTCGGGCAGCCCGAGGTCTCCGAGGAGGAGCTGCGCACGCTGGTGGACGTGGGGGCGCGCGAGGGCGTGGTCGATCGGACCGAGCGCGAGATGATCCACAAGGTGTTCGAGCTGGAGGACACCCTCGTGCGCGAGGTCATGGTGCCGCGTCCGGACATGTTCTGCCTGGACGTGTCGATGCCGCCGGAGGAGATCCTGCCGGTGCTGCGCGAGCAACTCCACTCGCGCGTGCCGGTCTTCGAGGAGACCATCGACCAGATCGTGGGGGTGCTCTACACCAAGGACCTGCTCCCGCACCTCGGCGGGCTGCCGCCCGCCTTCGAGCTCCGCGCGCATCTCCATCCCCCCTACTTCGTGCCGGAGTCGAAGCGGGCCGACGCCCTGCTGCGGGAGTTCCAGGCCAAGAAGCTCCACCTCGCCATCGTGGTCGACGAGTACGGAGGCACCGCCGGCCTGGTCACCCTGGAGGATCTGCTCGAGGAGCTGGTCGGGGAGATCCGCGACGAGTACGACGAGGACGAGCGCCTGATCCAGCCCGTCGGCCCGCGCAGCTTCCGGGTCTCCGGGCGTCTCCCCATCCACGAGCTGAACGCGGCGACCGGACTCGAGATCCCCGACGAGGCCTTCGACACCGTGGGCGGCTGGGTGCTCGACCTCTTCGGCCGGGTGCCCAACCGCGGCGAGAAGAAGGAGACCGAGGACGGCGTCCGCGTATCGGTCGAGAAGGTAGAGCGGACCCGCGTGCTCGAGGTGCTCGTGGTCCTGCCCGAGCTCGCCCGGCCGGCGGAGGCCACGTGATCTACGTCTGGCTCATCGGGCTCTCCCTGCTGGTGACGGCCCTCTTCTCGGCGGCCGAGATGTCGTTCATCGCGGCCAACCGCCTCCGACTGCGCCACATGGCGGAGGGCGGGCACCGGACCGCCATCCGCTACCTGGAGGCGTTCCGGAGCCCGGAGCGCCTCCTCTCCACCGCCATGATGGGCGTCACCATCGCCCACATCACCGCGTCCAGCGTGGCGACCTGGGCCCTCATCCCGGTGATGGGCGGCGGAGCGGCCATCCTGGTCACCGCGGCCCTCACCCCGCTCATGCTCGTCTTCGGCGAGGTAATCCCGAAGGCGGTGGCCCGGGAGCGCGCGACCGGGCTGATCCTCATCCTGTTCCCGGTGGTCGAGGTGCTGGGCAAGGTCCTGGCCCCGCTCACCTGGGGCGCCAACGCCCTGGTGGGGCGCGCGCTCGCTCTGGTGGGCCGCGAGCCCACCGGCACCCGCCAGTTCGTCTCGCGCGAGGAGCTGAAGCTGCTGCTGCAGATGGAGCCGGAGGAGGCCGACGTCACGGTCACCGAGGCCGAGATGATCGACAAGATCTTCGACCTGGGGGAGACCGCGGCGCGCGAGGTCATGGTCCCGCTGGTGGACGTGGCCGCGCTCCCCGACAACGCGTCGCCCGCGGACGCGCTCCGTCTCATCCAGGAGCGGGGATTCTCGCGTATCCCGGTCTTCACCGACCGCGTGTTCAACATCGTGGGCGTGGTCACCAGCATGGATCTCTTCAGCCAGGGGCTCCAGGCCCCGGACGTCCGCGCGCTGATGCGCCCCGCCACCTACGTCCCGGAGACCAAGCGCATCGACGAGCTGCTTCGCGAGATGCAGAAGAACCGCGTGCAGCTCGCGGTGGTGGTGGACGAGTACGGCGGGGCGGTGGGCATCGTCACGGTCGAGGACATCGTCGAGGAGATCGTGGGCGAGATCCGCGACGAGCATGACCGCACCCCCGACACGGTGGAGCGCCTGCCCGACGGCAGCTACCGGGTCGCGGGCCGCGCGGGCCTCGACGAGGTCAACGACGCGCTGGACTGGGACCTGCCCAAGGGCGACTTCGAGACGGTGGCCGGCCTCGTGCTGGCCACGCTGCACCGCATCCCCCTGGTCGGCGAGGTCTTCCGGGTCGGGCGCTACGCCTTCACCGTTCTCGAGGCCGACAAGCGCCGCGTCCTCACCGTCCGCATCACGCCCGCCCCCGCCAAGAAGGCCGCCGCCGACAAGCCCGAGCTGTAGCTTGCGCGAAGCACCAGAATCGCTAGACTAGACGCCGCCCACTCCCAACCGGATGGAGGGGCGAGCCGTTCCTCCGCAGCCCGTAGTCGTCCACTTAAACCCTCAGAAGGAGAAACAAAGATGACCGGAAAGATGGTCGAGTTTCCCAGCAACGGGCATACCGCGAAGGGCTATCTGGCCACCCCCGCCTCCGGCAAGGGGCCGGGCGTCCTCGTGATCCAGGAGTGGTGGGGATTGGTGGGCCACATCAAGAACGTCGCCGATCGCTTCGCGGCCGCCGGCTTCTCGGCGCTGGCCCCCGATCTCTACCACGGGCAGACCGCGACCGAGCCGGACACCGCGGGCAAGCTCTTCATGGCGCTGAACATCGAGCGGGCCGAGAAGGACCTCTCGGGAGCCGCCAAGTACCTCGCCGGCCACTCCTCGACGTCCAAGCTCGGCGCGGTGGGCTTCTGCATGGGCGGGCAGCTCGCCCTCTTCGCGGGATGCACCAACGCGAACGTGGGAGCGGTGGTGGACTTCTACGGCATCCATCCCAACGTCAAGCCGGACTACTCGAAGCTGAACGGTCCGGTGCTGGGGCTCTTCGCCGAGAAGGACGGATTCGTGACGCCGCAGACCGCCCGCGAGGTGGAGGCCGCCATCAAGAAGGCGGGCAAGACGGTCGAGATCAACATCTATCCGGGGGTGGACCACGGGTTCTTCAACGACGAGCGCGCCGACGTCTACAACAAGGCCGCCGCCGAGGACGCCTGGCGCCGCACCCTGGACCTGTTCAAGAAGCACATCAAGTAAGGCGTAACCGGGGGCAGTAAACGGGAGTCCGCAGACTGGGGGAGTGCGGGGGCCATTTCTGGGCCCCCGCATTTCAAAAGAGCTTGAAGAACTAAACGGTAGACAGCAGAACCGCGGCCCGCAGAACCACCACTACCCCGCCGCGGCCGCCGCCTTCTTGCGCCGGCCCTTGGCCGCGCCTGCGGAGGCCTCGCCCTTGCCCTTGGCTTTCTTGTCTTCCTTGGGAGCCTTCTCGGCCTTGGCGTCCTTCTTCTTCTTCTCCTTGGGCTCCTCCGGCCGGTCCACCAGCTCCAGCACCACCATCTGAGCGCGGTCGCCGGGCCGCAGACCCGCCCGCATGATGCGGGTGTAGCCGCCGGGCCGCTCGCTGAAGCGGGCCGCGATGGTGTCGAAGAGCTTCTTCACCACGACCGCGTCGGGCACCATGCTCAGCACCTGCCGGCGCGCGTGCAGATCGTCGCGCTTGGCGAGGGTGACCATGTGGTCGGCGAGGCCGCGGACCGCCTTGGCCTTGGCTTCGGTGGTCATGATGCGCTCGTGCCGGAAGAGGGCCACGAGCAGGTTGCGGAAGAGCGCCCAGCGGTGGGCGGTGACCCGCCCGAGCTTGAAGCCCGCCTTGCCGTGCCTCATTTCGTCCCTCCGCGGCCGAGCGCGCCCAGCAGATTCGGGTCGATGCGCATGCCGAGCGACAGGCCGAGCGCGGCCAGCGCGGTCTTGATCTCCTCGATCGACTTGGAGCCGAGGTTCTTCACCGACTCGAGGTCCTCATCGGTCTTCTGGACCAGGTCCGCGACCATCAGGATCTCGTGGTTCTTCAGCGCGTTGATGGCCCGCGCGGGAAGCGGCAGCTCCTCGAGCGGCTTGGAGAGGCTCTCCTGCAGGAAGCCCTCGCCGGTCGCCTCCACCTCCTCCTCTTCCTCCTCGCGCCCTTCCGGGGCCAGGTGGGAGAAGTGCGATTGCAGGTGGCGGGCGGCCCGCGAGAGAGCATCGTCGGGCGACACCGCCCCGTTGGTCCAGATCTCGAGGATCAGCTTCTCGTAGTCGGTGACCTTGCCGAGCCGCGCGTTCTCCACGCCATAGGCCACCCGCTGGATCGGCGAGAAGGCCGAGTCGAGCGCGATCGCGCCGGCGGGGACCGTCCCCGCGGAATGCCGGTCGGCCGCCACGTAGCCGCGTCCCGCGCCGATCCCGAGGTCGATCGCGAGGGTGGCGCCGGCGGCCAGGGTCGCGATGTGGATCTCCGGGTTCAGCACCTCGACGCCGCTCGCCTCCGACACGTCGGCGCCGGTGACCTGCTTGGGCCCCCGGGCCTCGAGGCGGGTTTCGGTCGGCTCTCCGGACGGCACACTCACCGCCAGCTTCTTCAGGTTCAGCAGCACGTCGGTGGTGTCTTCCTGCACCCCCGGAATCTTGGTCTCCACGTCCCTCACGCCCGGGATCCGGACCCACGACACCGCCGATCCCGGCACGATGGCCAGGAGGGTGCGGCGCAGCGAGTGCCCGACGGTGAGGGCGTAACCCTTCTCGAACGGCTCGGCGACCAGCCGCCCGTAGCGATCGGAGAGAATCTCCCACTGGATCGACTTCGGCTTCTGAAACGGTGTCCTGGCCATATGCCCCTTCTGGCGGCCGGTCGGCCGCCTACTTCGAGAACAGCTCGACGATGAGCTGCTCCTGCACCGGGATCTGGATGTCCTCCCGCAGCGGAAGCCCGCGCACCGTGCCCTTCTTCTCGTTGACGTCCAGGTCCAGCCACGGCGGCACCGGCGAGCGCCCCGCGGTGAGGTTGTCGGCGACCCGCTCCTGCATCTTGGAGGTTGGGCGCAGCTGCACCACCTCGCCGACCTTCACGATGAACGACGGGATCGACACCTTCCGCCCGTTCACCTGGATGTGCCCGTGACCGATCATCTGCCGGGCCTCCCGGCGGGAGGCGCCGATGCCCAGGCGGAACACCACGTTGTCGAGGCGCCGCTCGAGGAACTTGAGCAGGTTCTCGCCGGTGATGCCCTTCTCGGCCTCGGCCCACGCGAAGTAGCGGCGGAACTGGGCCTCGAGCACCCCGTAAATGCGCTTGGCCTTCTGCTTCTCCCGGAGCTGGATGCCGTACTGCGTCGGCTTCGTGCGACCCAGCCCGTGCTGACCGGGCGGGTAGTTCCGCCGCTCGATCGCGCACTTGTCGGTGAAGCAGCGAGAGCCCTTCAGAAACAGCTTGATGCCTTCACGCCGGCACTGCCGGCAAACGGCGGCTCGATATCGTGCCACGTACGTCTCCTCCTACACGCGTCGCCGCTTCGGCGGCCGGCAGCCGTTGTGCGGAATCGGGGTCACGTCACGGATGGCGGTGATCTCCAGGCCCACCGCCTGCAGCGAGCGGATGGCCGCCTCGCGCCCGGCTCCCGGGCCGCGCACGAACACCTCCACCTGCTTGAGGCCCACTTCCATCGCCTTGCGGGCCGCGTTCTCGGCCGCGGTCTGCGCGGCGAAGGGCGTGCTCTTGCGGGAGCCCTTGAAACCCACGCTGCCCGCGCTGGCCCACGAGACCACGTTGCCCATCTTGTCGGTCAGGGTCACGATCGTGTTGTTGAAGGTGGCCTGCACGTGGGCAATGCCCACGCGGACCTCCTTGCGCTCCCGCTTGCGCCCGCCCTTGCGGGGCGCGGCGGCGGCTTTCTCGTCCGGCTTCTGTTCCGCGGCGTCGGCCATCGACTCGGCTCCTTACTTTTTCGGCGGCGCGGAGGGCGCGGCGGCCACCGGCTTCTTCTTCACCATCACGCCCTTGCTCTTCCCCTTGCGCGTGCGCGCGTTCGTGTGGGTCCGCTGCCCGCGTACCGGCAAGCCCTTGCGATGCCGGATGCCGCGGTAGCACCCGATGTCCATCAGGCGCTTCACGCTCATGGAAACTTCGCGGCGGAGATCGCCCTCCACCTTGTACTCGCGCTCGATGATATCGCGCACCCGGCCCGTCTCGTCGTCCGACCAGGTCTTGACGCGCTTGTTGGGATCGACGCGCGCGTCGGCGAAGATCTTCTTCGCGGACGGGACCCCGATCCCGTAGATGTACTGGACCGCGATCTGGCCCCGCTTGTCCCGCGGCAGGTCGACTCCGGCGATACGTGCCATGTGGGCTCCTATCCCTGACGCTGCTTGTGGCGCGGGTTCGTGCAGATGATCCGCACGCGTCCCTCGCGGCGGACGACCTTGCAGTGCTCGCACCGAACCTTGATCGATGGACGTACTTTCATCTCAGCCCTCTTGCGTTACTTAAACCGGTAAGTGATACGGCCCCGGGTGAGGTCGTAGGGCGACAGCTCCACCTTCACCTTGTCGCCCGGCAGGATGCGAATGAAGTTCATGCGCATCTTGCCCGACACGTGGGCCAGCACCCGATGCCCGTTCTCCAGCTCCACCCGGAACATCGCGTTGGGCAGCGGCTCCACCACCGTGCCCTCCACCTCGATCGCGTCTTCCTTGGCCATCGACTCGGGTCCCCCTAGGCCGCGCGATCCAGTCGCGTCAGCACCTCGGGCCCCGCCTCGGTGATCGCGATGGTGTCCTCGAAGTGCGCGGCCCAGCTCCCGTCGGCGGTCACCGCGGTCCAGCGATCCTCGAGCACGCGCACCTCCCACGAGCCCATGGTGATCATCGGCTCGATGGCCAGCACCATGCCCGCCTTGATCACCGGGCCCCGTCCCGCGTCCCCGAAGTTCGGGATCTGCGGCTCCTCGTGGAGGTTCCGCCCGATCCCGTGTCCGACGAAGGCGCGCACGACCCCGAAGCCGTGGCTCTCGCAGTGGGTCTGCACCGCGTGGGAGACATCGCCCAGCCGATTGCCGGCGCGGCACTGAACGATCGCCTTGTCCAGGCTCTCCCGGGTGACGTCCAGGAGCTCCTGCACCCGTGGGGGTACCGGCCCCACCGGCAGGGTGATCGCGCAGTCCGCGTAGTACCCTTCGACGATACACCCGAGGTCCAGCCCCACGATGTCTCCCTCCCGCAGCTTCCGCTTGGGCGAGGGGATGCCGTGCACCACTTCCTCGTTGATCGAGATGCAGACGGTGGCCGGGAACCCCCGGTAGCCCTTGAACGCGGAAGCGGCGCCGCGGGAGACGATGAAGGCCTCCACGTCCGCGTCGATCTCCTTGGTGGAGATCCCGGGCTTGACCATCTCGCGCAGCCGGTCCTTGACCTCGGCGAGGATCCGCCCGGCCTTCCGCATGTGGCCGAGCTCGCGCGCCGACTTGAGCAGGATCACGAAGCCACCGGCTCCTTGACCGCTTTCTGGATCGCCTCGGCCACGCGGTCCACCGGCCCCTCGCCCGCCACCCGCACGAGCAGGCCGCGCTTGCGGTAGTAGTCGAGCAGGGGCGCGGTCTGGGTCTGGTAGACGTCGAGCCGGCGCCCCACCGTGGCCTCCGCGTCGTCCTCGCGCTGGTAGAGCTCGCCCCCGCACTGATCGCACCGGCCGGCCGCCTTCGGGGGGGCCGAGACCAGGTGGAAGGCGGTGCCGCACTGCCGGCACACCCGGCGCCCGGTCAGCCGGCGGAGCAGCTCATCGCGCGAGACGTCGAAGAAGACCACGCGGTCCAGGTCCTGGCGGAGCCGGCCCAGCAGCGCATCAAGCGCCTCGGCCTGGGCCACCGTGCGCGGGAAGCCGTCCAGCACGTAACCGGCGGTGGCGTCGGGGCGGGAGAGGCGCTCGTCCACCAGGCCGATCACGACCTCGTCGGGCACGAGGGCGCCCTGGTCCATGAAGCGCTTGGCCTCGATCCCGAGCGGCGTGCCCGCGGCGACCGCCTCGCGGAGCATGTCGCCGGTGGCCACCTGGGGCACGCCCGAGCCCGCGGCGAGCCGGCGCGCCTGGGTGCCCTTGCCCGCGCCGGGGGCGCCGAGGAAGATCACGCGGCTCATGCGCCCTTGGCCTTCTTGCGGAGGAAGCCTTCGTAGTTCCGCATCAGCAGATGGGATTCCATCTGGCGCACGGTATCGAGGGCCACCCCGACCACGATCAGGAGGCTGGTCCCGCCGAAGTAGAACGGGGTGTTGAACCACTGGATCAGGAAGTCGGGCAGCACCGAGATCATGGCCAGGAACATGGCCCCGGGCAGCGTGATCCGGGTCAGGGTCTTGTCGATGTACTCCGCGGTCTTCTTGCCGGGCCGCACCCCCGGGATGAACCCGCCGTACTTCTTCATGTTGTCGGCGAGGTCGACCGGGTTGAAGACGATCGCGGTGTAGAAGTAGGCGAAGAAGATGATCAGGGCGCAGTAGAGCACGGTGTAGGTGAAGTGGCCGGGCGAGAGGGCCTCCGAGACGTACTGCATCCACGGGTGGTGGATGAAGCGGGTCAGGGTCGCCGGGAACAGGATCAGCGACGAGGCGAAGATGACCGGAATGACCCCCGCGGTGTTGATGCGCAGGGGAATGTGGGTGGACTGGCCGCCGTACATCCGCCGCCCGACCACCCGCTTGGCGTACTGCACCGGGATCTTGCGCTGGCCCTCCTGCATCACCACCACCGCCGCGGTCACCGCCACCATCATGATCAGCAGGCCCAGGAACACGAAGAGCTTGAGCTCACCGGTGGAGATGAGGGTGTAGGAGGAGACGATCGCGGAGGGCAGGCGCACCACGATGCCCGCGAAGATGATCAGGGAGATGCCGTTACCGATCCCTTTCTCGGAGATCTGCTCTCCGAGCCACATGATCAGCGCGGTCCCGGTGGTCAGGGTGAGCATGGTCATGAGCCGGAAACCCCAGCCCGGATCCGGGACCAGGATGGCGCCGGTCTGGCTCCGCATGCTCTCGAGGCCCACCGCGATGCCGAAGGACTGCACGAGCGAGAGCCCGATGGTGCCGTAGCGGGTGTACTGGGTGATCTTCTTCTTCCCCGCCTCGCCCTCCTTGGCGAGCCGTTCGAGGGCGGGGATGACCACCGTGAGGAGCTGCAGGATGATCGACGCCGAGATGTACGGCATGATCCCCAGCGCGAACACGGTGAGGCGACGCAGGTTGCCCCCCGAGAAGAGGTCCACCATCCCGAGCAGGGTGCCCTGCACCTGATTGAAGAACTCGGCGAGGGCCGCCGCGTCGATGCCCGGGGTGGGCACGTGGGCGCCCAGTCGGTAGGCGGCGAGCAGCACCAGCGTCATGATGACGCGGCGCTTGAGCTCCGGAACCTTGAAGATGTTCTGGAAGCTCTGCAGCCCTTCGATCACTTGCGGACCCACGCGACCTTGGCGGCCAGCGACTCGACGCGGCCCCCCGCCGCCACGAGCTTCTGCTTGGCCGCCTCGCTGACCTTGTGAACGCGCACCGTGAGCGCGTGGGTCACGTCGCCGTCGCCCAGCACCTTGACCGCGCCCCGGCCCGACTTGCGGATCAGCCCGTTCGTGACCAGCGTGTCGGGATCGACCACGCTCCCGGCCGCGAAGCGGGTGGAGAGCTCGCCGACGTTGACGATGGCGAACTCGGTCTTGCCGCCGTAGGGCAGGAAGCCGCGCTTGGGCAGCCGCCGGTAGAGCGGCATCTGGCCGCCCTCGAAGCCCGGGCGAGCCCCGCCGCCGGACCGCGCCTTGAGTCCCTTGTGGCCCTTGCCAGACGTCTTGCCGTGGCCCGAGCCCGGCCCGCGCCCGATCCGCTTGCGCTTCTTGGTGGCCCCCGGTGCCGGCTTCAGATCCTCGATTCTCATGACTTCTTCCTTGATCCGGTCGGCTCGCCTTCGGCTGCGCCTCGCCCTTCAGTCACCTCGACGGCAAACACCACGTGGTCGATCATGCCCCGGATGGTGGGCGTGTCGTCGTGCTCCACGACCTGCCGGATGTGGCGCAGGCCGAGCGCATGCACGGTGGCCTCCTGTTTCGGGGAGAGCCCGATGATGCTCCGCACCAGCGTCACCTTAAGCTTCTTTGCCACCGGCCACCTCCTGCCCGTCTTCCATGGACCGCCGCCGCGCGGCATATGTCGCCTGCAGCCGCTTCAGCCGCCGGCACGCGTCCA
>Ga0207689_10002890_pt1 | contig 15844 bp, 16 predicted proteins | sample KBSMisM52_FD_184312 | JGI IMG/M metagenome (GOLD analysis project Ga0207689, IMG submission 184312) | Miscanthus rhizosphere microbial communities from Kellogg Biological Station, Michigan, USA - KBS Miscanthus M5-2 (SPAdes) (version 2) | ecosystem: Host-associated > Plants > Roots >... | reverse complement strand
GAAAGAACTTTATCGCCTGATCTACGTCGCAAAATCGCATTGTTTTGTAATGTAAAGCAGGAAGCAGTAATAGAAGCCGCGGATGCCCCTACTATTTATGAAGTGCCACTGGCAATGATGCGCGAAAAATTGGATATCATTTGCCTGAAGAAGTTAAATATAGCCGGTTACAAGGAGCCAGAGCTTAATAAGTGGAAGGAGTTTTTAGATAAATTAAAGTATCCAAAGAATAAAGTTAATATTGGGTTGATCGGAAAGTACATTGAATTGCAGGATGCTTATAAATCAATTTTGGAAGCTTTTGTACATGCCGGCGCTATGAATGAGTGCCACGTACAGGTAGTCAATGTGCACAGTGAGTTTATTGACGAGGAAAATGTAGGCGAAAAATTATCCGGTCTCGATGGTCTGTTGGTGGCTCCGGGTTTTGGCTACAGGGGTGTGGAAGGAAAAATTTCCGCTGTTAAATACGCCCGTGAAAATGGCCTGCCTTTTTTTGGCATTTGCCTCGGTATGCAGATGGCTGTTATTGAGTTTGCAAGAAATGTGTTGGGAATAAAGAATGCGCATTCTACAGAGATGAACCCAGACACGCCAGACCCGGTGATAGACCTGATGGAGGAGCAGAAAAAGATTTCGGTAAAAGGCGGAACGATGCGGTTGGGCTCTTATCCATGCGAGATCGTTCCAGATACATTGGCCTACAATATTTACAATACTTTATCAATAACTGAACGTCACCGGCACCGCTGGGAATTTAATAATAAGTACCTAAGCAAATTTGAACATGCAGGTATGGTGGCAAGCGGAAAAAACCCTGGTACAAATCTTGTCGAAATTGTTGAATTACCTCGTCATCCATTCTTTATAGGCGTGCAATATCACCCGGAACTAAAGAGTACCGTCGAAAACCCTCATCCTTTGTTCGTTAGTTTCATCAAAGCGTCTAAAACCTTTGCAGAAAAGAAAAATGAAGCCAAAAGCCCGCTGTTACAAAGTGAGATTATTTAATTTTTATCGCTTTCGGTAAACCTGCATTTTAGCGGGGTAGGAAGCCATACTTAAAGTGCTCTACTAACCACTTTACACTATCTTTGCCCCCTTTAAATTTTGATAAATGAATTTTGATCGAAATACTGTCTTGGGTTTTGTAGTGCTGGCTCTTTTGTTTTTTGGTTATTTCTGGTATACGAATAAAGAGCAGGCTGCTTTTCGCAAGCAGCAGGCAAGGGTTGATTCTATCGCAAATGCAAATAAGCCGAAGCAAGATACAATTGCGCTGAAAAAAGAATCTGAGCGCATAGATTCTCAAATTAAAGTGAGCAGCGCGGGTGCTGCTTTTGCGAAATCTGTAACAGGTTCCGAACAACTCAAAGTGGCTGAGACAGATCTTCTTAAAATTACCTTTTCTAATAAAGGAGGGCAGCCCAAAATAATTGAGCTGAAAAAATTTAAACAGCCAGATAGCAGCCTTGTGAAATTAGCCTCTACCGATTTTGACAAAATTGATTATCCCATAAACACAGATGGCAGAACTATCCAGGTCAGTGATCTCTATTTTGATAACGGAGTTGAGACAAAAAATGCTGATGGCAGCATCGCTATATCTTTTACATTGAAATCAGCAGATTCCGGCAGGTCAATAACTCATCAGTTTGTTCTTCACCCGGATAATTACATGATTGATTTTAATATCCAGATGAACGGCACGGATAAATTACTTACACAAAATGTTCTGAATTTAACCTGGCAAAATAAGGCGCTCAAATTAGAAAATAGCTTTGATTATGAAAAGCAGAATTCGCAAATAGGATATAACCTGCAAGGTGAGTATGATTATAATACATTGTTGAAATATACCAGTAAAGATTTTGATAAAGACCTAAAGTGGGTAACAGTAAAACAACAGTTTTTTAATACCACCATTCTTGCAAAAAATGATAAAGGCTTTGCATCGGGTAAGATAGAATGGGGTACACCTGTTGACACGCAAACCATCGTGCAGGCTGTTGCCAACCTGCGTTACCAGGTCCCCCAGGGTTCATCAGCTTCCATTCCTCTTGCTTTATACTACGGTCCTAACGACTATAAAATTCTGAAGAAGTATGATAACAAGATGGAAAATCTTGTAAATCTTGGTTATGGCATATTTGCTTTTGTAAAATATATTAACCGCTGGATTGTATTGCCAGTATTTGATTTTTTTACAAAATTCTTTTCCAGTTATGGATTGATCATTGCATTGCTGACAATATTCATCCGGTTGCTTACATCACCATTAATGTACCCGGGCTATTTAACGAGCGCAAAAACGAAAATTCTTCGCCCTGAACTGGATTTATTAAAAAAGAAATACCCCGATCAGCAACAATATGCGGTAGAGCAAATGAAATTTATGCGTGAGGCAGGCGTAAATACTTTTGCGGGATGTTTACCAAGTCTTCTGCAAATTCCTATATTCTTTGCGTTATATAGCTTTTTCAGTTCAAGCGTTGCATTGCGCGGGCAAAGTTTTTTATGGGCGAAAGATCTTTCCTCCTATGATTCCATTGTAAATTTTGGCGTTAATATTCCTTTATATGGGTCGCATGTCAGTTTGTTTACAATAACAGCTGTGGCAACAAGCTTTCTTATTTCTCTCTACAGTATGAATATGACACCGGACCAGAGTAACCCGGTGATGAAATACATGCCTTATATTTTTCCGGTGTTTCTTCTATTTATATTCAACCGGCTGCCTTCGGCTTTAACCTGGTATTATACGGTTTCAAACGTCATTACATTAATTCTGCAGTTTGTAATCCAGAGATACATTATTAATCATGATAAATTGCTTGCACAGATAGAACAGAACCGTAAAAAGCCAAAAACGAAATCAAAATGGCAGGAGCGGCTGGAGCAAATGCAGGAACAGCAAAAGCATCTTAAAGAATCGCAGTCAAAGAGTAAACGTTAACTCTCTTATAAAGATGAACTAAATCAGGAGCCGGGCAAATTTAATCTTTGGCCGGCTCTTTTCATTACGCAACTAATTCGATAATTTGATACGTCTTTTTACTAATTTAGGAACATGAAACAGTTACTTCAGATAATAGCTTTTACCAGTTTCGCATTTTTCGCATCCAATTCGTTTGCACAAAAAGCAATAACAGAAGCAACTATTTCTTATGACATAGTAATCAGCAACAGTAACCCTAACCCGCAGATTGCGGATTTACTTGATGGCGCTACAAGTGTTGTTTATCTGAAAGGGCCGTCAAGCCGTTCGGAAATGATCAGTTCATTAGGAACACAATCAACAATCATCGATGGTAAATCGGGAAACGTAACCGTATTAAAAGATTATGGTGAACAGAAATATATGATCACTATGACGCCCGCGAACTGGAAAGAATCGAATAAGAAATACGAAGGTGTCAATTTCGGGTTTATCGATGAATATAAAACCATTGCAGGTTATAAATGCCAGAAAGCAACCGGCAAGCTTGCAGATGGTACTACTTTTACCGTTTTCTTTACAAGAGATCTTATACCACAGAATAAGGATTTTCAATACTTAAACAAAAATCTGCCGGGACTGGCTCTTCAGTACGAGGCTTCTTTTGGCAAGCTGCTGGTTACCTATACAGTTTCAAACATTAATTTCAACCCGGTTCCCGTTGCAAAATTTGATTTGCCTAAAGCCGGATACCGGGTAATGACATATGACGAAAGCAGGAAAGCGGCTGGTACAAACAATTAATGAATGAATAGGATGTAAAATTCTGCGAAAGCCCTATAGCAGTAAAAAAGTTTGGAAAATAAAAAGCGAGGAATGAGGTTAACGATTCATTTGAGGAACACCAACAGAAATCTTAACGTTATTAAGCAGCACTTTTGATTTGATTGGAAGAATATAAGTGCGGTTGCCTCTCTGATAAGTAGCAACTGTGTTTAAATTAATATATACATCCTGCTTTACAGGGTTAATCACGTTGCTTCCACGATAATTGTAGCCAGATTTTAATGAAAAACCACCGTGCTTGATTGTAATTGTCCTGTCGGAAAGAATATTCGACTTTTTTGTTTTTTTGGATGAGCCGTCACCGAGAGTTGCAAATGCGCCGACAGTAAAAAGAGAAAGCAAAAGCAAAACTGCCAGTTTTCTCCTTTTGATTTGGAACATTATGTTTCGGTTTGTGGTCATCGGTTAAATTCTGTACAAAAGTAAGGATAAAAAGAAATATTAAAATAGCCTTTCAAAAAAAGTTTTAATAAGTATTTAACGCTGAAATAGAAAAAATGTTACTAAAAGTTGCAGTTTTTTCTTTTTTCGTCTTAATTTGTATAAACTACTGATATTCATGAAAGAAAACCCATATCGTGAAGACAGGGAGGAGTTCCGGGAGTTGTTGAAACAATACGAAAACCTCAGGTTGGGCAGGGGTCACAGCTTTTTAGATGAGGAATCCTTCGAAAAAATCATTGATCACTTCGATGAGCAGGAAAATATCCCAAGGGCAATGGAAGCCTGCGAACTGGCCATAAAGCAATACCCGTACTCGTCGTCCCTCCTGATAAAAAAAAGCGATTTACTCCTTTCCACGCAACAGTATCAAAAGGCTCTTAAAGTGTTGGAACAGGCAGAAATTCTGGGAAAAGGAGAGATTAACCTGTATATTTTAAAGACCGATGCCTACCTGGCGCTCGATCAGCAGGAAAAGGCTGTTGAGCTGTTACAGGAGGCGCTTTTATCTTTTGAAGGAGAAGAGAGAATTGAATTGCTATTTGAACTTGCCGATGTATATGATGATTACGAAGAGTTTGATAAAGTGTTTGATTGTTTGAAGTTGATCCTTGAGGATGAACCCAATAATGAAGAAGCGTTATATAAGATTTGTTTCTGGACTGATTTTACAGGCAGGAATGAAGAGGGCATACGGTTGCATCAGGATATCATTGATAATTATCCTTATAATGAATTGGCATGGTTTAATCTTGGAGCGTCTTACCAGGGATTAAAATTATATGAAAAATCAATAGATGCGTATCAATATGCGATAGCTATAGATGAAAAATTCGATTACGCCTACCGGAATATGGGCGACGCGTATATCCGTATCCGTAAGTATAAGGAAGCAATAGAAGCTCTTGAGAAAGTATTAGAGCTTTCAAAGCCGGAAGATGTAATTTATGAGGCCATTGGTCATTGTTACGACCGGTTGAAAAACTTTGCACAGGCAAGATTTCATTACCGCAAAGCGTCTCATCTTAGCCCCGACGATAGTAAGCTTTTCTATAAAATGGCTTGTACTTATTATAACGAAGGACAGTGGGAGAGTGCCGTTAAACAACTGGACTCGGCCATGAAGATTAACCGTACAAAACCCGAATATCATCTTTTGATGGGCGAATGTAAAATGAGGATGAATCAATTTAAGGAAGCCGTGCAAGCCTTATCGAATGTTGTAAGAATAAGACCACGGAATAAATCAGGTTGGGAAGCGCTGATCCGTTGTTTGTATAAGGCGGAGTATTATGAAGAAGCTATTGTTCAGATACAAGCTGCTTTGCGCATTACAAACGGGAAACCATTATTCTTGTTTTATAAAAGTATTGTTTTATTTGCCCTGGGTAAATCCAAAGAAGCTATTCTTTACCTCGAACGGGCTATGGAAAAAGCCCCAAAGCTTTTGAAAAATTTTGTAGGATTAAACCCGTCTATACTGCAAAATCAGCAAGTCGTTGATTTATTAGCAAAGTATAAGCATAACAGGACGATATAACATTCAAAATGCTGTGTCACCGGCTACCCGGATTTTCTATAACTAATCTTTCCTATTTTTGCCCGCCCGGAATTAACTATTTCAGGCAAACTAACGGGCTTCAGCGATTGCAAAGCAGACCTGCTTTTGAAATTGGAAATAAGAAGTTAACTGATAATTTTTGTATGATGAATTTTAACCTGACACAGATACCAGAGCGTAATCAGAAACCCAGACTTAGCGGCATTACCATGATAATGGATAAAGGGTTAAGTGTGAATGATGCCGAAAATTTTATGAGCGTGGCGCATCCTCATGTGGATATAGTTAAATTGGGCTTTGGTACTTCATTCGTTACGCCAAATCTTACGAAGAAACTGGAAGTATATCGCTCTTATAATGTTCCTGTTTATTTCGGCGGCACGTTGTTTGAGGCTTTCTTAATCAGGAACCAGTTTGATGATTACCTGGCGGTTTGTAAAGATTACGGCATTTCCTATATAGAGGTAAGCGACGGATCAATTACAATTCCGCATTCTGAAAAATGCGGTTATATTGAAAAACTCGCCAGTCAGTTTACTGTATTGAGCGAAGTAGGAAGTAAAGACGCAGCACATATTATACCTCCATACAAGTGGATTGAACTGATGAGAGCGGAATTAAGTGCGGGCTCGGCATACGTGATAGCTGAAGCAAGAGAAGCTGGTACTGTCGGTATTTATCGTGGTTCAGGAGAAGTGAGAGAGGGGTTGGTACAGGAAATTCTGACTCAGATACCCGGCGAAAAAATTATATGGGAAGCGCCACAAAAAGAACAGCAACTGTATTTTATAGAACTACTTGGATGTAACGTTAACCTTGGAAATATAGCCCCAACGGAAGTAATTCCACTGGAAGCAATGCGCATAGGATTACGGGGCGATACATTTCACCTCTATCTTAAAAAGGAAGAAGCATAATGAAGGTATACGGACTTATCGGTTACCCTCTTACTCATTCCTTCTCAAAAAAATATTTTACCGAAAAATTTGAGAAAGAAGGATTGGTTGACTATAAGTACGAAAATTTTTCGATCGCTTCAGTAAAGGAGTTAAAACAGATTCTTACTGATAATCCATCTATCGCAGGATTGAATGTTACAATACCTCATAAGGAATCGGTTATTCCATTACTTACAGAAAAATCAGATACCGTTAAAAAAATAGGCGCCTGTAATTGTATAAAAATTGCCGGAAATAAATTGTCTGGATTTAATACTGATGTTTTGGGTTTCGAAAAGACGTTATTGACAAAACTAAAACCCCATCATAAAAAAGCATTGATACTGGGATCAGGCGGCGCTGCCAAAGCGGTGGAATTCGTTTTAAGTAAATTGAATATCGGTTTTAAATATGTATCCAGAAAGCCTTCAGTCCGGCATTTTTCATATGAACAGGTAACACCTGCTATAATCAAAGAATATACTCTGATAATCAATACAACGCCGTTAGGAATGTACCCGAATATTGTTGAGGCCCCGCAAATTCCTTACGAAGCCTTGACATCCGGTCATTTTTTATACGACCTGATCTATAATCCTGCTGTAACATTATTTCTTCAGAAAGGAGAACAAATGGGCGCTGATATTTTAAACGGTTCGCAAATGCTGGTGATACAGGCTGAAGAGAGCTGGAAGATCTGGAACAGTTAAGTTATTACGCGGATAATTTGTCTTTCACTTCTTGTGGTACCTGGACAATTTTTTTATTCACGTAATCATAGCAAACCATTCCTGTTTTTGCAATAGCTATTAAAATTATTTTGTCATTGATTTGTTTTTCCAGTTTGTAATAAATTCCGAAAGCTACTTTGGAAAATTCAGAAGCTGTTACAGACGCGATGATAGTATCGCCATAGAAAAGCTCATTCTTAAATTCAATGCAGACATCACTCATTATCAAACCGGCGCCACCAAGCGTCAATTCTGAATAACCGTAATGGTTCAGGAACTGGACCCTCGCTTCATGCAGAATGGAAAGTATTGTATCATTGCCCACATGACCGCCATAGTTTATATCAGTTATACGCACGGGTATGTTTGTGGAGTAATTGAACTTTCCAGGAAGGTCAATTTTGATTCTTGGCATAGGTATGTTTCTGGTAAAATTAAAGAAGGAAAATCAGTTGCGGTTATCCTGCAGGGAATTGACAAGATCGAGGATATCCATAAAGTTGTCGGGCGATGGGATAAACGAAGAGGAAGCGATTTTTTCTCTCCATTTTTTCATTTGGTCATTGCAATTTTCATCCTGTTCTTCACCACTTACACAACAAAATAAATCTGTCAGTTTTTTAGAAATACGGACAAACTGTCCCTGGCTGTTTTTAAACATCAGGTAGCGGTCCGACGAATTATCCGCCGGTGAATCATTTACCGCAGCACGATGAGGGTATTGCAATTCGGGGTTTTTCTGAAAAACTGATCCGGTATAATCATTAGCTAACTGCACGGGTGATCTATATAGATTTCTACTCAATTTTGAGGAGAAGTTTGCTCCATGGATATCCAATTTTGCATAAGTATCCCTGCTCTGCTCCGGGGCATTTTCATCACTATCGTTTTGAGTTTGCACCGGCAGCGTTGTACCTGGCTGTGATTTATCAGTAGCCACGGGAGTATCCGATTTAGATGGAGTTATGCCAGACCCGACGGCAACATCAATTTTATCTGTACCAATTTTAAAATACCGGATAGCTCCGAACGCAAGCAGGCCGATCAAAGATGCAGCTACCGCGTATTTGAGAAATGAAGGAAATGAGGTTACCTTTTTTATTGGGATAACCGGAGCGATTTCTTCATCTAATGAAAATTGTATTTTATTCCAGATGTCCGGAGGAGGCGTTGCTTCGAGATTGTATAATGTCGCCGGAAATTTATAACCATTAAAAGAATCATCAAGGGATGCAGCAACTCTGTCCCATCCTTTTTCAGGCGGTTGGGCTTCGGAATTTTTGATTCTATCGGTCCAGTTACTGCTCATGAATTCAACTTACTTTCATTTTTCTGATCTATATATTTTCTCACCATATCCTGCAGTATCACCTTGGCTCTTGATAATTGCGATTTACTGGTTCCTTCGCTTATTCCCAGCATGTCGCCTATTTCTTTGTGTGTGTATCCTTCAACAACGTAGAGGTTAAAGACCGTTCTGTATCCGGGCGAAAGTTCCTGTATCAGGCTCAATATATCTTTTTCAGCCAGGCTGTCCAAAACTGAAAGGTACTTGCCTTCAATCGTGCTTTCTTCTTTTTCTGTTACTGGCTGCAGGTAATTTTTGCGCCTGAAATGTTCAATTGATGTGTTTACAAAAACCCGGCGTATCCATCCTTCAAAAGAACCTTCACCGCGAAAGCTTGACAATTTTTTAAAGATCTTGATAAACCCTTCCTGAAGAATATCTTCCGCTTCTTCAGCCTTGCCTGCGTAGCGGAGGCAAACAGCATACATTTTAGGGGCAAAACGGCGATATAATTCTTCCTGCATTCGTCTTTCGCCATTGAGGCATCCCTGAATTAAGTCGCTTTCCGTTATATTATGGTTGCGTTGTTCGTTCAAATTCTTTGCTTTAATTCCAGGTTTTTCAAAAATGTGATCAGTTTTTCTGTAGCCTTTTTGCGATGGCTGTACCTGTTCTTTTCCTCGATGTCCATCTCGGCAAAGGTCTTATCTGATCCATCCGGCACAAAAACAGGATCATATCCGAAGCCCTTACTTCCTTTCCGGCTTTCGATAATCTTTCCACTGGCGATACCTTCAAACAGGGTTTCATTTCCCTCTATAATCAACGAAATCACCGTTCTGAACCTTGCTCTTCGGTTCGGGGTACTGGCTAATTTGGTCAGCAGTTTATCAATGTTTTTGTCAAATGACCGGTCATCGCCTGCATACCTTGCACTCTTTACACCCGGCTCACCATTCAGCGATTCCACTTCAAGACCGGTGTCTTCACTAAAACAATTTACATGTGTCATCTGGTAAATAGTGGTTGATTTTCCGGTGGCATTTTTCTCAAGGGTATCATATGGTTCCGGTATATCGATATCAATGCCGGCTTCTTTTAAAGTCAGTATTTCGAATTTATTTCCCGTTATAGATCTTATTTCTGCTACTTTATTATCATTATTAGTGGCAAAAATCAATTTCATGGGCTCAAGATAAAAAGAAAGAATTAAATCGTCAGACATTAAAGATTCTGCGAAGACAAACCCATAGCTTGCTTTTCAGGATTTTATCTTCCTGTATTTCATGAAGAGCGGGGGTAAACAAAAAAGTATAGTTATTAAAAGACTGTACCTGGAAATGCGGAAAACTTACCGGAAGATTTAGCATGGCCGGATCAGTACCATACAATAAAACGATCTCCGGTTTGAATTTTTCAAATATTGTTTTATAAGACGGATTACCTATAGTGTTGAGATTGATAATAGCAACATCAGCAAGACCGAATTTGCAGGCCGTGAGCATATTTGTAAGAAATCCCAATTCATCATCAGGAAGAAAATTAATATTCTTGTTGTTTACTGCTATCAATATATTTTTCCCGTTTTCCCCAAGGAACTTTATTTCATCCTGCGTAATCGGAATATCGCTTTCAGGTATTTCGGTCTTATCATTACTTTTTGTTGTTGGTGATTGAGGTTCCCCGGTTGTAACGAGTGTTTTGTTATACAGGTTTGAAATAACTGAAGAGGGGAGTTTTAATGTATTTAGCTTCATTGAATAGCACCACGTTTACGTAAAAGTCTTGGCTTTTTTTGTTTTCTTTGCGTTGCAAAAATAGCTTTAATATGGTTGCAAGTACTGACATAACCGTTACCCGTGCAGAAAAAAGCAAGTTAAAGGAAACCAATTTTGATAAACTCATTTTTGGCCGCTATTTCACAGATCATATGCTGGAAGCAGATTTTGAAAATGGCGAGTGGAAAAACATTGAAATAAAACCTTTTCAGCCATTGGTGATGAGCCCCGCATTAGCGGCACTGCATTATGGCCAGTCAATTTTTGAAGGAATAAAGGCATACAGGGATAAAGCCGGTAATGCTTTTATTTTCCGGCCTCAGGATAATTTTCGCCGATTCAATATTTCGGCAGATAGAATGCAGATGCCACAGGTACCGGAATATATTTTTATGGAGGGAATGCGCCAATTGGTAGAGTTAGATAAGAACTGGATACCGGATAAGGAAGACTACTCTTTATACATCCGCCCGGTTATGTTTGCTTCGGATGAAGTAATTGGTGTAAAGCCTTCTGATAGCTATAAATTTTTAATCTTGCTTAGTCCGACAGGGCCCTATTATAGTGCCCCTATGCGGATATACGTGGAAGAAAAATATACCCGTGCAGCACCCGGTGGAGTAGGCTTTTCAAAAACGGCAGGTAATTATGCTGCAGCGCTAAAAGCCTCTGCGGTAGCAAAAGAACAGGGCTATGACCAGGTGCTTTGGACCGACGCCTTTGAGCACAAATATGTTCAGGAAATCGGGACAATGAATGTGTTTTTTATAATCGATAATGTCGCGATTACTCCCGGGTTAGGGGAGGCCACTATACTTGAAGGGGTGACCCGGGATAGTGCAATTACACTACTTAAAGAGATGGGATTGAAGGTAGAAGAACGGCCATTAAGTATTGATGAAGTGATCGAAGCAGACAAAAAAGGAACGCTGAAAGAGGTTTTCGGAACAGGTACAGCCGCCACAATAAGCATGATAAAAGAGCTGAAATACAAGAACCACGTCATTTATTTTGACACGGATAAATGGATAATAGCTCCTGAATTAAAAAGGCAGATGACTGATATTCGGGAAGGCAGGGCTGTAGATAAGTTTGGCTGGATGTGGAAAGTATAATGATGTATGACGGTTTCGGTGTGACAGCAGGTTGAGAGCCACTTCCTCATTTTCAACCTTTTCTGATTACAGAAACTGCATGAAAATATGTTGCTTGTCTCAAAAACCATCTGTGCAAAGCTGTTAGAAGAAATTTACCAGATAGCCTTTCCTTTTTTTTGCATTCTGGGTATAGTCCCCTACCTTTGCCCTCCCAAAAATAAAGGTTCAGAATGCCTACTATTCAACAGTTAGTACGTAAAGGAAGAGACATCATCAGGGCGAAAAGCAAATCAAGGGCTTTAGACAGTTGCCCGCAACGCCGTGGTGTATGTACCCGCGTATACACAACTACTCCTAAAAAACCGAACTCAGCACTTCGTAAAGTGGCGAAAGTAAGGTTGACAAATAAAGTAGAGGTGATCGCTTATATACCGGGTGAAGGACATAACCTGCAGGAGCACTCAATCGTGCTGATCCGCGGTGGTCGTGTGAAAGATCTTCCGGGAGTACGTTATCACATCGTTCGCGGTTCTTTGGATACTGCAGGTGTGAAAGACAGGAAAAAAAGCCGCTCTAAATACGGAACGAAGAAAGAAAAAGCTAAAAAATAAAGCGTTGATTAGCGCTGATACCTGAATACTAATAAGTAAAACTTAATAAACAGAACAGAGATGCGTAAAGCACAAGCAAAAAAACTTCCTTTAGCACCAGACCCAAGGTTTAATGATAAACTGGTTACACGGTTTGTAAATAACCTGATGTGGCAGGGTAAGAAGAGCGGTGCATTCACTATATTCTATACTGCGCTTGATAAAGTAAGTAAGCAGACTAATGAAGATGGATATGAGATATGGAAAAGGGCTTTAACGAATGTTACACCCGCTGTAGAAGTTCGCAGCCGTCGTATTGGTGGCGCTACCTTCCAGATACCTTCAGAAGTTCGTGCTGACAGAAAAATTTCTTTAAGCATCAAATGGCTGATCCGCTACAGCCGGGAAAGAAACGGCCGCAGCATGGCTGATAAACTTGCCGGTGAAATAGTTGCAGCAAGCAAAGGTGAAGGTGCAGCATTCAAAAAGAAAGAAGATACACACCGTATGGCTGAAGCAAACAAAGCTTTTGCGCATTTCAGGGTATAAGTAGCTCCATAAAATATATATAGCCTTCCAAAATAACCCTGCAATAACCTCTTGGTTTCTTCACTTGAATTGTCCGGGCTTAAAATCTCTCTTATGAGATGTTGATTATACCGGCTGCGTTAAACAATTGCGATAAGTCAACATTTGAATTGCTGTCCCTTCCGGGTTGAAGATATAAACCACATTTAAAAGCGAATTCTCAACTGAGTTTCATCTACCACCAATATACTGTGATTTATGTTTACTGTTTTAAATATGTTAACGGAGGACCCACTCTTTCGAAACCATGTGCTTTTCTAAGGTTGTCTCTTTCTTCTGCAGACATATTAGTGGCTATACCTTCGCTGATTTTTTTAAAGTACTCTTCCATTTTTCCTGCAGGCTGGAAACCTATTATTAATTTTGCTTCTCCTTGTCCTATTTTGGCCATAGTATGAGGTACCATTCTTGGACCAAATACCACGTCACCGGTTTTTGCATTATACGTTTTGTCGCCAACTTTAATAAGAAATTCTCCCTGCAACACGTACCACCATTCATCCTGGTCATAGTGAGTATGAAGTATAGGCCCACCTTCTTTTATTCGTGTTGATTCAAAAATATACATATCACCATCGGTATCTTTAGTTGACACTTTACTGTAAAAAGTGTCTCCTTCAAAAAGAGAAATACTTTTATCAAACCGGTCTTTTCCTGCATCAACTTTGAAACCTTTGTTTTCCCTTATTTGAGATTTAGACCGGGCATTAATAGTAAAAGGAGTTGTGAGAAAAGAGCCAACGGCGATGCCAAACTTTAAAAAGGAACTTCGTTTCATAAAATGTGGTTTAGAATTTACAAAGTCAAAAGTTTAGAAAGAAACAGTTTGTTCGCAATGAGTATAACGATTTGCGCTGTACTGATATTCCGGGAACCTTCCGCTCCAAACTGTCGTTGAATAAAGATAAATAGCTGAAATTATATTACAATGCTTGTCCGGATTGGCCAATAGAAAAAAAACAGATAAGCCAGGTGAACTGTAGCAGTACGCCGGGTGTTTTGTATTGCGGCCAGTGTTGGTAGTCGTTGTTTTATTTCTGCAAGCTAATGGCGGTAGATTTACTTTTAATCCACATCATGCTGAAATAGAAAATACATATCGCCGCTATAAAAATAAGAGTTGAAAGAATTTCCCATTTACTCAAACTTGTAAGTAGCCAGATAATTGCAGCAATGCCAATTAAAGGAGTGATCAATCGTCCGGGTGCTCTGAATGTTTTTTCATTTTCGTCCCTTTTTTTCATTCTCAATTTAATGGTTGACAAAATAACCGCGAGGTAGACAAGCAAGATGGCTGCACTCGCCAATACGGCTAATTGTTTAAAACCGCCGGAGATAGAAAAAATAAAAATTAATGAGCCGTAGGTTATTACGGCTAAATATGGAGTGGCAAACTTAGGATGAACTTTGCCAAGAAATTTCGGAAATATCCCGTCATTTGCGCCGGCAAATAAACACCTTGGCGTGGCCAATATGTCGGCTGTTACATTTCCAAAACAGGAAAAGGCAGCGGAAATCAACAGGATGGTTGCACCCAATGGCCCGATAATTCTATCAGCAACTGCAGCTAAAGGGGCATCTTTAAACTGAGACATTTGTGCCCCCAATACACCCTGGATAACTGTTTGTAAAAGCATATACACAATCAGCACAATTATACCTGCCAGGCCAATACTAATAGGGACGGTGCGTTTTGTATTTTTGAATTCTCCGCTTGTGCCAAGGGATGTTTCAAACCCCGCAAAAGCAAAAAATAAAACCAGCATAGTATCGCCAAATGTTTTCAGAGAAGGTATATGTTCCCAATGCAGATTGGAAGACTTCACATACCTGAAACCGAAAATGATAATGCCAAACAAGGGAAGTAATTTTATAACCGTGATCATTTTCACGAGAACAATGCCTTGTTTTGCGCCAAGTATATTTATTAATATCATAAAGCTGACCAGTACAAAAAAGAAAACACCGCGTATCAACGGATTTGCAAAAGCAGGGAATAGCACGGCCAATGAATCAGCTATAATATTCATCAGTGCAGCGCTGCTCAAGATGCTCCAGCCAAAAAAGTATAACCAATTAACAATATAGCCGGGAAAATTACCGAATGCGGCTTCTACATAGGCATACGAGCCACCACTTGTTGCAACACGGCTTCCTATTTCGGCATAGCAGAGCATAATAGCAGCAAGCATGATGCTGCAGAATATATAACCAAATACACCAAAGGCACCCATTTCGATACTTACAATTGCGGGAAGTGCAAAAATGCCTGCCCCGATTACGCCGTTTACGATTGCAAGCGTAAGTCCCGGCACTCCAATTACATGTTTTAAACCTTCATCAGATTTTGCAGTTGGCATTGTTGTTTAAGTATTGTTCATCAAGATAGGCAAGTAAACGGATAAAGGAGGTTTATTTTGGTATATAAAATTTTGTACGTGAACAGGAGTTTGATTTTTGTCGTCGCAATGATTGATAGCGTTTAGGGGTTCTTAACGACTTGATATTTGCAATTTTGTCAGAAAAATTTATACTACCGATGGACATTTTTGATTCCACTGATATGGATAGTACAGTGTAATTTTTTTCAGGGAAAAATAAGAAAAGACGTAACAGGTATTGAAAGACTAAGTTACCCCGTTACTGCAAAAATTTTATATATTCTTCAAGATATTCCAACGGCGTCGTTTTCCATTCGGTTACTCTTGTAACATCATTGCGTGTACATTGATACGCAAAATCGTATAAGATCTTTACAAGAGTTGCATTCGGAACTTTATTGTGCTCATCAGCAACTGAAAAGGCGCCTCGTTTTCCTGTTTTTTCCTCTTTTGCAATCTCCAGCATAGCATAATACACCGGTAAGCGGGCTGTTTTAACGCGGTCCAGAATCTCCGGTGAATCAGCAACTGCTTTTTCAGCATCATTAAATAGTTTGTTGTATACCGTTAGCAGCGAATCAGAAAGAAAACTCTCTTTTTCCATAACAGGGCTTCCAAAAATGGATAATTTATATCCTTCCTTTTCCATATTGTTGTCATGCAAAAG
>Ga0207689_10002887_pt1 | contig 15846 bp, 14 predicted proteins | sample KBSMisM52_FD_184312 | JGI IMG/M metagenome (GOLD analysis project Ga0207689, IMG submission 184312) | Miscanthus rhizosphere microbial communities from Kellogg Biological Station, Michigan, USA - KBS Miscanthus M5-2 (SPAdes) (version 2) | ecosystem: Host-associated > Plants > Roots >... | reverse complement strand
TCTCGTAAATGAACAGCATGCCCTGATTTTCCGCGAGGCTCTTGCGAAACATCAACCCCATTCGACGATCCTCTTCGCTATTGGCCACTTCGGCGCGAATGCTGTGACCATTGATTTTTAACGGATAGGTAAGGAGAGGATCGGCTGCCACCCCGTTCGCCTGCAGGCACGACAACAAGACTAGTACGGCAAAAGAAACTCGCAACTTCTTGCTCCTTAATCAAACACGCCGACGATACCCGACGAATCCAGTCAGAAACGGGCATCGTGCTGCGACGCAATATCGGCGCGGGTTTCCGGCCAATACCCTGCGCGAAATCGATTGACAAGATAAGGCCCTTTCTTTATGTTGTGGCTCGCTGTGATTCCAAAGAACAGCACGTTCCTCAATAAGATATATGTTGGACGTTGTTTCCAGAACTAACCAATCAATAACCGGCGCAGCGCATACCCGGGCAGGTCGACGGAGGCTATGCGCCAATTTCGGGAGGTGTCCCCAAATGATGAAGCAATTGTCGCTCAAGAAAGCGGCGTTGTCCCTCGCTGCGGCCGCGGCGCTGGGTGCTTCAGCACAGATTTCCGCTCAGGGTTTGGATTCGGCGGAGTCGAAGCTGTTTCCGAACTACGTAACGGACGACATGCTGCTGAACGCCGACAAAGACAGTCAGAACTGGCTGCTCTACGGCAAGGATTACCAATCGACGCGCTACAGCGTACTGAAGCAGATCAACAAGGACAACGTCAAGAAACTGCGCCCGGTCTGGAATCAGTCCTTCGGTGTTCTGGAAGGTCAGGATAGCGAGGCTGTGGTGGTCAACGGCACGATGTACGTGACCTCGTCGTTCAACCGCGTCTTCTCGATCGACGTGGCTACCGGCCGCGTGAACTGGAAGTACGAGCGCGAACTTCCCGGTGACGTGTTCCCGAAACTGTGCTGCGACGTCGTGAACCGTGGTGTGGCCGTCTATAAGAACAAAGTGTATCTGGCCAGCCTGGATGCGCATATCGTTGCTCTCGACAACCAGACCGGCAAGGTAGTCTGGGACAAGAAGATGGGTGATTACACCTACGCCGAGACGTTCACGATCATGCCGATGGCTCTGCGTGGCAAGATCATCTTCGGTACGGCCGGCGCCGAGTACGGCGTGCGCGGCTGGATCGCGGCGATCAACGCGGACACGGGTGAGCCGGTGTGGAAGACCTACACCATCCCTGGCCCGGGTGAGCCTGGCAACGACACCTGGCCCGGAGAATCGTGGAAGTATGGTGGCGGCTCTGCCTGGATCACCGGTTCCTATGATAAGGAAACCAACAAGCTGTATTGGCCGGTTGGCAACCCTGGTCCGGACTTCGACCGTCATGTGCGCGTAGGTGACAACCTGTTCACCAACAGCAACCTGGTGCTCGATCCCGATACCGGCAAGATCCAAAGCTACTTCAACTACACGCCAAACGATCCGTACGACTATGACGGCGTCAATGAAATGATCCTGGTCGATGTCGGCGGCAAGAAGCTCTGGCTGCACGGCTCGCGTAACGGTCACGTCTATGGCATCGACCGTGTCGCGACGAAGGCATCCAAGGCTGGTCAGGAACATACGTGCGTGTGGGTCACCGCTCTCCAGCGCGTGAACTGGACCAAGCCCCTTACTCCGGCCAACAACTGCAAACCGGTGTACAACTGGCCCGAGAAAGACGTGGTGTATGACAAGGTCACCACCGATATCGCCCCCTCGCTGGACGGCGGTAAAGAGTGGCACCCGATGGCATACAGCCACCGCACCAAGATGGTCTACGTACCGGTGTATGACTTCGCCATGGACCTCCAAGCCAAGAAAATGGAATGGAAGCGCGGCGAATGGTACCTGGGTGCCAAGATCATCAACTTCAATGCTGGTGCTGGCCACGTCAAGGCCTTCGACGCTGCAACTGGCAAGCTGGCCTGGGACAACACCATGTCCTACCCGGCCACCAGCGGCATCCTGACCACCGGCGGCGGACTGGTGTTCTACGGCGATCCAGAAGGTAACTTCTGGGCCGTCGACGATGAAACCGGCGAAGCCCTGTGGACCTTCCAAGTCGGCTCGGGCATCCACGGCAATCCGACGACCTTCACCGCCGGCGGCAAGCAGTACGTCGCCATCGTGTGGGGTGCGGGCGGCGGCGGAATTTGGCCCATCTACTACGGCGAATACCTGAAGAAGAACTCCAAGGGTGGCGGCGTAATGGTGTTCGCGGTCGAGTAATCTCTACGCTGAATCAATAACAAGTAAAGCGGTAGTACAATTTGAGGGAGGGCGGTTGCCCTCCCTCAATTTTTTGTCCAAACACAAGAATTCGGAATTTCCTCGATCGGACCGGGTCCAACGGCTGACGTGTCTGGAACGATCGCCTGTCGGCGCAGTACGCCGCGGCATTCCGAAACCTAAGGCAGTAGCGAGGAGCAAGCTTTAATGAAGTTCATCAGCATTGCTGGGCTGGCTGTGGTTCTAGCGTGTGCGATACCGGTCGCGCGAGCGCAGCAGGATTCTGGCCCACAGACAACAGACCCCGACGACATCACCGATACGCTGCAGCGATCCAAGGCCAAAGGCCGCTTGATTGCCTGTGCCGATCCGTACGACTGGCCTTATGCGTCGCAAAGCGCGGATCCTCCCGGTTTCGACATCGAGATCATTCGAGCTATCGCCAAACGCGGCGGCATGCGCCTCGAGATGTATTGGGCCGATACGGGCACACGCGGCGGGTTGGGACGAGCGTTCCGCAATTCGATTCTCGCCAAGCGCTGTGACGTATTTGTCGGCCTATCCGACAATGGCGATGACGACCTCCTGCCGAAGAAGCTGGTCTTCAGCGATGCGTACATGGGTCTGGGCTACGTGTTGGTTGTCCAAGGCAAGGCAGAAGGCGTGAAATCGGTTGCCGAACTCAAGCAGGCCAAACTCAAGGTTGGCGTGCCGATGTCAACGCCGATCGACGACTACATGTTTACCAATCAAATTCCACGCGAACTCTATCTCGATAACCGGCGCATCATGCAGGGGATGGCGAAAGGCGAAGTGGACGTAAGCATGGTGTGGGCGACTGCCGTTGCGGTCGCGAAGAACGAATTCCCCGAAGCGAAATTTCACATGGTCGACGGGTACGTGCCGGTCGAAGGGCAGCGCTTCAATATGAAATTTGCTGTGCGCAAGGATGACCAATCCTTGCTGGACTTCGTCAACGAAGGTATCAAGGACTTGCTCGTCAGTGGTCGCATTCAAAAGATCGTGGAGAGCTACGGACTGCCCTTCTATGCACCGTTCTCTTCATAAATTGGACTAGGGAGGAAGAAATAAAATGTTGCGGTCGGGTGCGTTAAGTTTAGGGAAGCTACTGGCGCATGTGCTTGTGGCGATGACGCTAGTCGTGGGTTCGAGCTTGTTCCTTGCGGGTCAGGCGGTCGCGCAGCACAAGTCGAACGCGGATGATATGGAAGTTCCCACGAATGACATGAAGGTCGTGGACGCTGGCCGGGAGAAGTATGGACAGCGCTGTGCATTCTGCCACGGTACCGGTGGTCATGGCGCCAAAGGCCCGTGCCTGTCTTGCGGAAAATTCCGTTATAGCGGGAACACCAACGCCGAGATTTACGCCACTATCGCTGGTGGTATCAACAATCGTTCGCTCGGCGGGACCATGGGTGCGTTCGGAACGACGATGAGCCAGGAGGAGATTCTCAGCGTGATAACCTTCCTGCGCTGGGAGGAGAAGCGCCGCATCGATGCAGGGGAGATTCCGAATCCCCAGGATGCGCACTGACCGGCCTGAGATCTGACGCGCGAATTGCGCGCCGACTTGATTCCGAATACGGGGGCGCGAATATGCGCCCCGTTTTACTAACGCTTACCCGTGCTGCCGAAACCCCCGGCCCCGCGCGAACTCTGCGTAAACTCTTCCACCAGATTGAAGCCGACTTGCAGCACCGGCACGATTACCAGCTGCGCGATGCGCTCCATCGGGTTCAACGTGAAGGGTGCGGTGCCACGGTTCCAGATCGAGACTAGCACCTGTCCCTGGTAATCCGAATCGATCAATCCAACCAGATTGCCGAGCACGATGCCGTGCTTGTGCCCCAGGCCCGAGCGAGGTAACACGATGGCGGCCAAGCCGGGGTCATCCAAGTGGATGGCCATCCCGCTTGGTACCAGTTCGGTCTGTCCGGGCGTGAGTTCGATCGCATGTTCGATGCACGCGCGCAGGTCCAGCCCTGCGGCACCTGCAGTGGCATAACTGGGTGGATATTGCTTGAGTCTGGCATCGAGAATCTTGAAGTCGATCGTGCGCATGCGTTCTTAGCTGAAAAGGCGTGGAGAGTTGTCCAGGATCGTGACGCCGCGATCAAAGTAGAGTCAAACGCGCGTCAATGTCGAGATAGGGTCACTTGGAGTCAAAAGGGCGGGTCAAGGCCGCACCGCCTTGAGCGCTGTCTTGCGATCGCGTTTGTAGAGTTTAGCCAGATGACGGATGAGGCCGCGTGCCTGGGCTAACTTCGCCCCACGCGGGAGAGGATGCCTGCCATCGTCATCGAACAGAATGAGCTCGTTGTCCGCTGCCCCGATGGCGGTCTGCGCGAGATTGGCCGCGAGCAGGGGCAGTTTCTTCTTCTTGCGCTTTTCCTCGGCGAACGTATCCAGATTGTGGCTCTCGGCCGCGAAACCGACGCAGAACGGTGGATTGGGACGATTCGATACCGTCGCAAGGATATCCGCCACCGGGACGAGTTCGAGCGACAACGTCTGATCGCTCTTCTTCATCTTTTGAGAGTTCGGTTTGGCCACTCTGTAGTCGGCAACCGCAGCCACCGCAATGAAGACATCGGAGTTCGCTACTTCCGCTTCCACCGCCTTCAGCATCTCCTCTGCCGTCACTACACGTACGAGGCGGGCTTTTGAGGGCGGTGCGAGTGCCGTAGTACCCGACACCAGCGTCACCTGCGCGCCGGCCTCCAGCGCTGCCTGTGCAACGGCATAGCCCATGCGGCCGGAACTTCGATTGGTGATGCCGCGCACTGCGTCGATCGGCTCGAATGTCGGCCCGGCCGTGATCAATACTCGCACGCCGTTGAGCAACTTCGGTTGCATGGAAGCGAGGATCTCCGCATACAACTCCTCGGGCTCCAGCATTCGGCCCATACCGGTTTCGCCGCACGCCTGATCGCCGCTGGCAGGCCCGAGTACGATCACTCCATCTTCCACGATGCGATCGATATTGCGGCGTGTTGCGGGGCTCTCCCACATTTGCCTGTTCATGGCCGGGGCGACCAGCAGCGGGCACTCCCGCGCCATGCACAACGTCGACAGCAGATCATCGGCGAGGCCGCCAGCCAGCTTACCGATGAAATCCGCACTGGCTGGCGCGACGACAATAAGGTCTCGATCGCGCGACAGGTCGATATGCCCCATCGCGTTGGGTATGGTTTCGTCCCACAGATCGGTGTGAACGAGCTGGCCTGACAATGCCTGCATCGTTGCAGGCGTGATGAACCGGCTCGCCGCTTGCGTCATCACGACTCTTACGTCGAAGCCGTCCTTAATCAGCAGCCTGCACAGCTCCGCGGACTTGTATGCCGCGATGCCGCCCGTCAAGCCAAGCAAGATGCGTTTTCCTACAGGTGTATCCATAGCGCTCAAGTGTCTGATCTGCAAGCTCAGAGTGTAATATACCGGCAGGAATGATGACACCTGAACGCATTTCGACCGTATCCGCAGACGGGACCAAGCATGGGTATCAAGGACTGGCCCGAAGGCGACCGGCCCCGGGAAAAACTGCTCAGCCAGGGCCCGGCCGGATTGACCGAGACGGAGCTGCTGGCGATCTTCCTGCGCACAGGGGCAAAGGGCAAGAGCGCGCTGGATCTGTCACGGGAGCTGATCCAGCGCTTCGGCAGCGTTTCGGCGCTGCTTTCAGCCACTCTGACGGAACTGCGGAAGACTACGGGCCTCGGTCCAGCCAAGGCAGCTCAGTTGAAGGCAGTCGTCGAACTAGCGCGCCGCGCGTTGGGCGAGGAGCTGAAAACCGGTGTCAACCTGAGTTCGCCGCAAGCAGTGCGCGATTTTCTGCGCCTGACGTTGCGCAACCCAGGCAAAGAGGTGTTTCTGGGCGTGTTCCTGGATGCGCAAAATCGCGTGGTGGCTGTGGAGACGCTATCCGAAGGAACGTTGACGCAGACGAGCGTCTATCCGCGCGAGGTAGTCAAGCGAGCATTACATCACAATGCGGCGGCGACTATCTTTGCACACAACCATCCCTCCGGGCTGGCCGAACCAAGCCGCGCCGACGAGGTCCTGACACAGGCGCTCAGGCAGGCACTTGCATTGGTCGACGTGAAGGTGCTCGATCATTTCATCGTCGGGGCAAGCACTGCGATGTCTTTCGCCGAACGTGGATTGCTGTGATGCAACCAGTTTGAAATCTTGCATCGCATCCGAAGTAGCGCTCTAGCCATTGCGCGGAGTCAGTCCGTCCGGCAGGCGAGTTCCATGCTAACGTTCCCTGCAACCAAAAGAGTTCGAGGATTCCGTGGTCGATTGCTCAATACCCAGCGGCGGCGTTGCCGAGCGACGAGGCATCATGCCGCCCCTCCATTCGAGGAGATTGCGTTTCGGGATTGCTCTGTGCCTCTTCTTCCTGGCGGCTTCAATTCTCTGGAATGCCAACGAAGGACTGGCCGCCACCGATGTGCTGGTCAATAACTACGACAATTTCCGGACTGGTGCGAATCTGAACGAAACCACTCTGAATCCTGCGAACGTCAAGCCACAGACGTTCGGCCATCTGTTCCGCTATTCCGTCGACGGCGCTGTCTTCGGCCAACCCCTCGTCGTGAGCGGGGTCAGCATCCCGAACGCGGGGCGGCACGATGTCGTGTACGTTACAACGGCGAACAATTCCGTCTATGCATTCGATGCCCAGCACGGCAATGGCGCACCGCTGTGGCAGAAGTCCTTGACCCGCTTGCCGAATGGCGGTGAGGCAGCGGTGGTCGGTATTTACAGTACGCCAGTCATCGACCGCGCCGGACACACTATTTTTGTGGTCGCAGGACTGATGGAGGGGACTCATGCCAGATATGTCTTGCATGCCCTGGACCTGTCGGACGGCACAGAGAAGAACTCTGGTCCCGTGGTCATCAACGGTTCAGTGCAGGTGGATTCACTTGCGGTACCGTTCGAACCCACCAGTACCAGGCTCGCGGTGCAGAGAGCCGCTTTGGCTATCGCGCATGGCAAGCTCATCATCGCCTTCGGCGGAGACTTCTTCGAGGGTTGGGTCTTCTCCTATGACAAGGACAATCTTCGGACCTCTCCGTCGGCCTTTTGCACGACATGCGTAAGTCGCGTCACTGCCATTTCTGGTGTCGAATATCTGAATCCGGACTGCACCTTCCTCGGGCCAGGCGGGGGTATCTGGCAAGCGGGGCGCGGCCCGGTTGTCGACGGCGATGGCATGGTCTATTTCTTCACCGGCAACAAGGCGCACATCGTCAAGAACGACTGCATGATCCCGCAGAGCACCAGTCGCTGTGCAACGTGCTCCAGCGCGGGCGGCTGCATGTGCAAGGGTATCGGTTCGCCCAAAGTATGCAGAGGCCCCGATACCTGCATCGCGCACGAGGCGCGCAATCGCAACTTGTTTGATGTGAATGAATCTTTGATTCAGTTGGACCCGAGGAAAGGTCTGAAACTGACCGGGTGGTTTCGGCCTGCCAATTGGGATGAGTTCGGCGTCGACGGTCTCGAGATGAGTGATCTCGATCTGGGTGGCTCAGGACCAGTGCTGATACCGGGCACCACACGATTGATAGGGGGTGGAAAGCAGGGGGTGCTGTATTTGCTGGACACGGCGCAACCACGTTCGCCATGCATCGCATCCCTGACGAATACCTGCTTGTCGCCTGCGTCCCCGAATCCCGTCCAAAGTTTTCAAGTGGCGCCGCCGCCACCGCCACCGAACGAATATTATCGTCAGTTGTTCGGTGGCCCCGTAATCTGGTCTCGTCCTGCAAATCAGGGCGGCTCCTTGGCGTTCGTGTGGCGGGAGAACGACTACCTGCGCAGTTACCTGGTCTCCGACAAATTCGAGGGGTGCGATACCAATAGACCTGCACCGACCACATCTCAGAATTGTCCGAGTTTTGCTCAGAGCACCGATTTCACAGACCGTCACCCCGGCGGTATTCTGGCCCTGTCAGCTGATGGCGTCGATGCATCGACTGCGATCGTCTGGGCATCCGTGAGTCGGGTGATGAATGGGCCGGGCAAACTCATAGCATTCAAAGCTGTGCCAGAACCGTCTACGCCGACGCTTTTAACCAAGCTTTGGGACAGCGAGCTTTGCGAGGAGGACAGGTTGGAAGGGGGGTCGGACTTCATTCCACCGACTGTTGCCAACGGCAAAGTCTATCTTGCGACGGGCGCAAACGAGGTCGAGGTATTCGGGCTGTCCGAACCAAGGCAGTGTGTCCCCCAACTGACACCGGACCTGGGGCCCATGCTGCAATAGCCTAAAGTGTCAGTTGCCGTGGCAATTCACTTTAGCTACGGCGCTTTGGCATATAAAGGATTCTGAGGACGATGCATCACGAGGGATATATGGCAGACAAGTTGGAATCGGCCGCCACCAGAGACGCGAGCCACGATCTCGAACGGGAGAAGCTCGCGTTGGAGCGGATGAGGTTGGACATCGAACGCGAGAAGCTGGTGGCCAGTCGGCAAAAGACCAAGTGGATCGCGCTCGCCTTCGTGGTCCCGCTGCTGGTCGTTGCGGCTACAGTATGGGTGTGGCTTGTTCAGCAATACCTGGAGACGCGCGATGCTGATGCGCTCAAAGCCGCTGAAATCATCAGGGCTGCCCAGCCTGATGACCCAGGGAAGGCAAGCGTCGCAGATAAAAAGGAATTGCTGGAGTTGCTGGTTGCGCACCCGGGTCAGCATGCGGAGATCGTCGCTTATTGGAAGGCTCTATTCCCGAACGCCGACTGGGTAGTGCCTTTGCAACAAACCGTGCAAGAGAGAGCACGGACGCGACAGGTCGCGTCTGTCACGAAACCGAAATCGAGTCCTGTTGTATCCGAACCACCTCCACGCACCCCGAAGGAGCCACCTCCGACTGTGCAAAATTTTGGCGGGGAAGCGCTGGGTATCGAGTTGCCACAACCGGGCGGCGGGCCTGCACCTAGTGGCGGCCCCGACGAGACTCCGGCCTTCCGCTGATCGGTGTTGAAAAATCGCGCTAGAGGAAGGCGCGATCTACGAACAGCCCCAACCCGATCACGAGCACGATCGTGGAGAGCACCTTGATCGTCCGTGCTTCCCACCGGGTCCGGTGAAGCCATAGCAGAACTGGCAGTGCCACGAGCACCGCCATCGCCTGACCTGCCTCGACGCCTAGATTGAAATTGAGCAACGACCAGATCAGGCCTTCTTTGGGCAGCCCCAGTTCCCTCAGCACACTGGAGAATCCGAACCCATGTACCAGCCCGAACACGAAGCTAACAGCCCAGCGGTGCGACGCGGCGCTGCGCATGAACAGATCCTCAGCGGCCACGTAGGCGATCGACAGCGCGATGGTTGCTTCAACCAGGCGACCCGGCAGGACTATGACGTTAAATGCAGCGAGGGCAAGGGTTATGCTGTGGGCGATAGTAAAGGCCGTGATGATCTTGAGCAAAGACCACACGTTGCCACCGCGCAGCAGCAACGCAAGCAGGAACAGGAGGTGGTCGTATCCGGTGAGGATATGCTCGATTCCGAGCAGGAAGAAACTTCCCGCTCCGCGTGATGGCCCGGCTGTCGGCGCGACGCTTACCTGGGCCTCGCGTGCGTCCGGCTGGAAGGCGAATTGCTGTACACCTCCGGGCCACTCGATCTTTGCCAGGGTGTGATAGTCCTTCCCGAGCGCATCAGAGAGGTCGTCCCGGATGGAGAGTTGGTGAGGAGCCGATGCGCAGACGAAATACACGATGATCAGAAAATTGCCGGTTGGATCGGCTGGTGGAGTCAGATCACCCGGTGCGGCGACGCAGCCATTGCCATCCGCCGAGACATGCAGGTGCTGTTCGACCGCGTCCAGCAAGGGCTGATAGTCGGGCGTGACGCCTGGCTGCCCCAGGTGCATCCGCTCAGACAGTTCCGGCGAGACGGCAGCGACGGGCAAGGTGATACTGAAGCGCATGGTCTCGCCGGAAGCGGTGATCGTCGCAAAGCCGTTTGTGCCGCCGGTGTGGCCCTGAGCGCCAGCGCTGAAGAGCACGCCTGCTGCAACTGTCAGCAGGCTCAGAACGAGTTTAATCAACTGAGACGGCCCGGTAGACAAACACGTTCATGGTTTTCGAAAGCGAGCGCAAGCTAGTGCTCGGCGAGCATTTGCTGCCGCATCGCCCGCGATCAAGGCGATTTCTTCGGCGCTTGAGTTTGGGCGGGCAGGCCGCTCACCGTCTGGATCAAGCCGGTCAAATTGTCGATCTGATAATTCGCAATCGTCGATATCACTGGAGTCCCGATGATCATGACGTAGCGGCTCAGCGTATCAGGCGCGATATCGCCGACCGCATATTGAGCAAGGGGCTGCGGGTCGTTCGTACGATAGACCAGCACGATCATCTGGGGTTTCGCGACACCATATGCTTCCAACCCTTTCTCCGGGGGGAACTGGCGCTCGATACGCGCGCGGTCGAAGCCGGCGAGGGCCTTGGCGATTCGCTCTGCCATGGCGGGATCAGCCTGATGTACGTGACCTGCCTGAGGCTGTGCGTGTGCGCTGTGATAGAACCACGCCCCGGCGGAATCGCGTTCGAAGCGATGTACGGCTCCGTTGTAGGCAATCTCGATTGCACCCACTTCATCGATCGAGACGGGAAGCAGGAGGCGCGCATCACGGGCGGGTCGGCTGCCTGCAGACGGCTCTGCTGCGCGATCATGCAGCTCTACTGCAACGATCGCCCCGACCAGTAGCGCCAGCAAGCCCCAGACGACGATCAGCCTTGGGCGTATCCCGCGCGAGCTCAACGCTGTTTCCACCACACGGCAACGCCCACCAGCGCCATCAGCGCGGGGATCAGCACGATAGACAGGAAGAAGGTGCCCTTCATCTGCCGATTAGTGAGGTTGACGCGCGGCAGGTCATAGGTGCGCGGTTCGATCCCGATCATGTTCTCCTGCGACGCCAGGTAATTCACGGAGTTAAGGAACAACTTTCCGTTGCCCATGATGTGAAAAAACGAATTGGTCGCGAAGTCGGAGTCGCCGATGACGGCCACGCGCGATTTGCCGGTAAACTTCGACGACTTGACCTTCTGGGCACCGGCATCGGGCTGCGGCTTCTCGCCTCGCAGCTCGCGCAGCACCGCCTCTGCGGGCTCCACGTACTCTGGCTTGCGAGTGGCGACCACCATGATCGTCGCGGGACCAGGCTTGTCTTTCGCCGGATTGAATTCAGCCCTGTCGCGACTGGTACCCGCGTAGCTCTCTTTGGAGGAATTGATGATCGGCCTGACCGACACTCCGGGCACGGGACGTGTCGTCGGCGATAACGAGCGCGCACCGGGAAAGAAGCTGAGCGGCAGGTCGACAGTGATTTCGGCCCGGTTATAGTCGGTTACGGCTGGCGCCGACACATCGGTCCAGAAGTGGCTTGCCGAGTCGATGATCATCGTATCGTCGAGCATCACGCCGAACTCCTCGACAATCGCCTCCAACCCAGTCTGGATGAAGGGATCGATCATGAACAGTGCATTGCCGCCGTCGGCCAGGTAGCGGTCGATGGCTTCTATCTCGCGAGGCAGCAGCGTGGTTCTGGGCCCGGCAACGATCAGGATGTTGCAGTTCGAAAGTGATTCGCCCGACTGCATCAGCAGAACCTTCCTGACCGAGTAGTTCATCGCCTCCAGGCCGTGACGCGCCTTTGCCATACCGTGGCGTTCATGCAGGACAGTTTGCGTGCCCAGACCGTGCGAATGCCCAGCTGTGCCTTCCGCATGGTCATGGCTTTCAAGGCTGAAAGGGTCCGGCTCGTTGTGGCCGTCCAGGAAGCACACCACCTGCTGTACCCCACGCGAAATGCGCAGGATGGCGTTGGCGATGTCGGTTTCGCTGGGCCCGCTGATCTGCAGATGTCGCCCCTCGCTTTCGATGATCGAGGTCCCGGCGAATTCCACTCCACGCATACGGGCCTGGGCGGGATTGAGCATCGGATCGAAAAATTCCAGCGTGACTTTGCCATCCGAGTTGGCCGCGAAGAGCTGATAGAGCTCCACCGTCTCGCGCATCATCGGGTCATGGAAGAACGTCACGTGCACCGGCTTTTCCAGTCGCTTGAGCATCTCCTTGGTTTGACTGGACAGCGAGTACAGCCCAGTCGTCGTCATGTCGACGCGGACGGTAAAGCGGACGGAGAGGTAGGCGACTGCGACCAGCACTCCGATCACGCCTAGTGTATGCAGCGCGATCTCGCCACGGCGTTGCCGCACCATCGCACCCAACTCGGTGCGCAACGAGAATGCGCCCCACCCCAGCAGTGCGATGCCAGCGAGACCGAGCAAGCTGGGCCAGGTTACCGTGTCCGTGCCGATCGCACGGATCGAGCCGGCAGTCGCCAGCAGCGCGATGCCCGCGAGCAGAATCAGGACAGAACGAAACGAGCGTTCCATCTCAACGCCGCCACTGCAGATAGCTGATGTTCAAAGTCAGAGCGATGGCGCTGACAACCAGGTAGAACGCCACGGCTTCGCTGCGCAGCAGACCGCGGATAAAATCGCCGAAGTGCAATGAGAACGAAAGGTAGCCGAACAACTCGCGCAGAAGGTAATCAGTTTGGAAAGTCTGCAGATGTCCGACGAACCAGAAACCGAGAAGAACGGGCACTGTAATCAGTGCAGCGATAATTTGGTTTTGCGTGAGCGAGGAGAAAAACTGGCCTATGGCAAGGCAGGCCATGCCGAGCAGCACGAATCCTAGGTAGCCAGTCAAAATCGTTTTCGTCTCTGGATTTCCGTAAAGGTAGAGCGGGATGAGGTTGATCGCGGTTGCGGCCGTCATGAGCACGAACATCGTCGTCGCGCCCAGATACTTGGCAAATACGATCTGCCAGGGCTTGAGCGGCAGCGTCATCAACAGTTCCATGGTACGTCCGCTGTACTCGCCGGAGAACAACCGCATCGTAATCACCGGGATGAGCGTGAGCAGCAGGATGCCCATGTTCTGGAACGTCTCATCCATCGTGCCGATGCCGGTCAGGAAGATGTTGTAGAGGAAAAAGTACCCGGTACCGAGCAGGAACACCGACACCACGAAATAGGCGATCGGCGAGCGAAAATAGGTCTGCAGTTCCTTGCGGTAGATCGCAAGCACGCCGTTCATGCGGCTTTCCCCCTGACCGTGTCGCCAACATAGCGCAGAAAAACGTTCTCGAGGGTAGGTTGCTGGCGTTCCAGCCTGTGCAGCTCCCATTGGCCGGCCACGGCACGCGCGATGCGAGCTTCGATGCCTTCGCGCGAATCTACCTGGCATTCGACGCTTTGCATTGAGCCCTGGCCCGGCAGCGGGTGCACCGAAACGGCTCGCACCCCGTCGACGCCAAGCAGCGCCTCCCGTAACGGCTCCGCCGGAGCAGTGATCTCCAAATGCACGCTGTTGGTTTGTTCAGACGCTTTCTGTAGACCGCTGGGAGAGTCGATGGCCAGAAGTCGGCCCTGGTTGATGATTGCCACGCGCCGGCAGATCAACGTCACTTCGGGAAGAATATGCGTGCTGAGCAGGACAGCGTGATTCTCGCCGAACGCGCGGATGACTTCGCGCGTCTCCTGGATCTGTCCTGGGTCCAATCCTGCCGTCGGTTCATCGAGCAACAGAACCTCTGGTTCGCCCAGAAGCGCCTGGGCCAGGCCGACGCGCTGTCGGTATCCTTTCGACAACTTGTAGATCTCGCGCCGCGCCACGCTCTCCAGGCGGCACGCGCTCATGACGCGGTCGAGATCTCGAGGAATCGCCCGCGTGGGCACGCCCTTTACTTTTGCAACGAACCGCAGATACGTGGACACGTCGAGCACGTCATACAGGGGCGGTTGCTCTGGCACGTAACCCAGTTTGCGCGCGGCATCTTCGTTCTGCGTCGCCATGTCGAAGCCGGCGACACTGACGCGCCCCGACGTGGCCGTCGTATAGCCGGCGATCATGCGCATGGTCGTGGTCTTGCCGGCGCCATTCGGGCCGAGGAAGCCTACGATCTCGCCTTTGCCGACCGTGAACGACAGGTCGTGGATGATGGTCCGGGAGCCGTAGCGCTTGGAAACGGATTCGAGTTCGATCAACTGGGACCAGCTGATTAAGTTGTTGCGATGATAAACAAAGAGCCCCCCACGAAGGGGGGCTCCTTGAGAAGAGCGAAATGACCTACCTGGGGCTTATTTATACCACTTGTTGCCCTTGGCGGCGAACTGGTCCTGGTCGTGCGCCATGAACAACTGGGCGCCTTCCAGATCGCGCATGAACTTGAGACGATTCAGCGAATTGGTGTAGGCCTGCACGCTGTAGTTCAGGCCGGCGGGGTAGCCGTCCAGGTTTTCCTGCATCCAGACTGCGTCCTGCGACATGATGATCGATCCGCCGCTCGCGAGCTTGGCCTTGACCGACTGGTGGCCCAGCGTGTGTCCAGGCGTGAACAGGATCATGACGCTGCCGTCGCCGAACAAGTCGTAGTCACCGTCGAGTTCGAGGTAGTTGTAGTCACGTGCCGAGGCCACATCGTTCAGCACGAAGGTGCCATTGACTGCGCGACCCTGGAACTTCTCGGGCCACCAGCCTTGGTAGAGCTCCTTCTTCTGGAACGCGTGGATCGCGTTCGGGAACATGGCGATGTTACCGGTGTGATCCAAGTGGGTGTGCGAGGTGATTACGACCTTTACCTTGTCGACGGAATAGCCCAGTTTCTTCAGCTGCTCGTCGATGACGTCGCTGCGCTTCTGGCTGGGCTTGAGGAAGTCGCAGTTGCCAGCGGCCCAGTAGCTCTTGCAGTTGCCGTCCGAAATGGCGACGTTGTTACCGGTGTCGAACACCACCAAGCCCTTAGGGTGATCGATCACCCACATGCTGACCGGGATGGTGATCTGGCGGGATTTGTCCGCGGGAAGCGCGGGGATCAGCCCTCTGATATCGAAGGGGCCGAACATGCCGCTCGTGGTCCAGTAGATTCCTTTGACTTGCGCGAACGATGCGGTCGAGCCGACAAGGCAAAGCAAGCCGACAAGAGCCGCAAATAGAGCTGATTTTTTCATGACTTTATTTCTCCTCAAGAAGTTTTTGGGTCACACCCTTCCGCGCGCACGACCCATTGTTGTCGTCCCCATACCGCCCACCCCGGGACTATTGTTCTCTACCGCTAACTTCTTCCTCGCCACGATTGCCCCTAGGTATTCGTCTCGGGACCCGTGGTTCATAGCTATCGTGGCGGCTTCAATTTGTACTCTACCGCCCGGCACGCAGCATATGAGATTACCCGGTTGTTTGTAAAGGGCTCAGTTGGCGTGGCCGCTCGTAAACCCCCTGTAGGATTTCTTTAACAATATGTAAGAAGGCGCAATGGGACCGACATTGCCCGGTGACCCGGCAACTCAACGAAGGGTACTCTGTGTTACCGCATCCCATTCCGCACCGACGAACCGGGATAGCATGAAAAGTTCTCGACGTCCCTCGACGCGGACGTATTGCAGATACCCATCGGGATTGTGACCGCCGAAGTGGGCCGCTAGTACGGGTTGCGAACCTTCGAACAGGACGATCGACACGGCCGGATGCTCCAATCCGAACTCGC
>Ga0207689_10002885_pt1 | contig 15851 bp, 10 predicted proteins | sample KBSMisM52_FD_184312 | JGI IMG/M metagenome (GOLD analysis project Ga0207689, IMG submission 184312) | Miscanthus rhizosphere microbial communities from Kellogg Biological Station, Michigan, USA - KBS Miscanthus M5-2 (SPAdes) (version 2) | ecosystem: Host-associated > Plants > Roots >... | reverse complement strand
AACGGCACTTCCTTCTCCGTGAACTACATTTACGTTCACACCACGCATCTACCCTGGGCGATAGACAAGAACCTGCTTCCTGGAGCACCAATCATGAGCGGAGTACCCGGTGCTAACGGCCTGCCGACGAACGGGCTTTCTTTCCAGGATTGGGGAGCGCCCCTCTGCGAGCCGGCGAGTGCGCAGAATCCCACCGGCAACCCTGCCCTGTGCTTTGCCGACCCAACGCGCACGATTCTCCAGAACAACCAATACAGCTCCGTGGCGAACGCGGTTTACCACGGCGGCACTCTGGAACTGCAGAAACGCTTCAGTCGGGGATTCCGATTGATGGCTAACTACACCTACAGCAAGGCAATTGATGATTCGACCGACTTCAACAGCGATTACTCAGCATTTAATGAGGTGGACTTGCGGGCCGAACGAGCTCTGTCGGACTTTGATCAGCGACATAAGTTTGTGTTTGCTGCGATTGTCGAAAGCCCCTGGAAGAATCGCGTCCTCTCAGGATTTGAACTGTCTCCGATTATTAGCTACAACAGCGGACATCCCTTCAATCTTCTGGCCGGCGCCGATATCAATGGCGATAATCACTTCACAAATGATCGGCCACCCGGCGCTCCTCGCAACAGCGGACTCGGACCGAATTATGGGGTGTTCGACATGCGGATGGCGCGTAGGTTCAAGTTTGGGGAGCGCGCCAGGCTGCAATTCACGGCAGAAGCTTTCAATATCGCGAACCGCACGAATTATGCCACCGTAAATAACATTGTGGGCGCGGCGTTTGCCCCGCCGTTTGCCGTGCGCGGAACATCTGCCGTTTCCCCCAGTCAACCGCTGGGATACACTGCCGCTCTGCCGAAGCGCGAACTACAACTTGGGGTGAGATTCGAGTTCTGAAGGGTTGATCATGTCTGCATCGGTAAGAGCTATTGCCGCGTACGCTCTAGGTCATTCGGCCACCAAGCCCCACCCGGCGCTCAATTTCCCCGAATCTTGGATCGTCGCGGATACCGTCGAAATGTGGCCATGTTTTAAGGAAGACGAGGTTCGTCTCGCGGTTTTCGCAAGATCTATGCAGGGATTCTAAAGCCACTTCCTTTTTCATGAGCCCTTCATACGCGATGACGTGGGCGAGAACGGGAATATAGGTACTTTTTGAAGCCTCCTGTAATTCGCGCAGGGCTTGCAACGCTTTAGAACGATCTCCAGACTTGCCATAAGCGTGAGCGATGAATGCTTTTGAGTACCCGATGGCACCCCCTAGTGAAAGACACTTTTCATAGGCACTAACCGCTTCCTCATACATCCCCTTTTGCTCATAGGCAACGCCCATAGTCCAGTAGGAAAGAGTCATGTTCGGATCTACTTCGATCGCCGTAAGAACTTGCTCGATGCAAGCATCATACCTGCGGCTAAGCATCAGAACGAAGGCCCGGGCAGCATTCAGCACGCCAGACATAGGGTCGTAACTTAGGGCCGCCGTAATTTCTCGAATGGCTTCCTCGGCGTGCCCTAAGAGGGCGAGGTGATACGAGTAGTGATAGTGACCCATGGGATAGTTCGGATTCAGCCTGATGGTTCGCTTGTATTCCTTTTCAGCACCAGGCCAATCCCAGTCGTAGTTCTGGAGGACAGTGGCCAAGACCTCGCGTGCTTCAGCTAGATCCGGATCGATTTCCAAAGCTCGTTGCGCTACTGCTCTAGCTTTCGGGTAGGCCACATTAGGATCCACGACGCCGTAGTAGCAGGGGACCGATATGCACTGCGCGAGCTGTGCATGTGCTAAAGCATAGTTGGGATCAATCTGAATCGCTCGGGTCAAGTACTCCACTCCACGTTTGAATCCCTCTGCACTTCGCTTTTCGCACCATCTTCGTGCCCTCACGTACAGCTGATATGCTTCGATGTTCTCTGTATATCGTCTAACTAGGCGGCTCTCGGTTTCCCCGGTCATTTTCAGACGGAGCTTCTGGGACACTTCGCGAGAAATGCTGTCTTGCATTGCAAAGAGCTCGGTGAGATCACTGTCATACTGGTCTCCCCAAATCTCCTCTCCGTTGGCTGTGTCCAGCAGGTCCACATGTAACCGCAATTTGTTGGCGCGTTGCCAAATCCTGCCGGTGAGTACCGCTTTCACGCCAAGTTTGCGGCCGATGGCTAATGGATCTTTGTGCTGACCCTGTTCGCTCGCGGCACTTCTCCATGAAATAACCCGCAGATTTGAAACTTGAGAGAGACCGTGAATGACGCTGCCAGGGATCCCTACGGCGAGATAGTCCGTGTCTGGATCCGAGCTCGCGGTCTCGAAGGGGAAAATCGCGATGGAGTCGAGCGGCGCCCCGCCTGCTCGCGGCTTCGAAGCTGCCCCATCGACGGTGGCTTTGAACCGGTAGCCGCGACGTGGCAGAGTCTCGATATAGAGCGGAGTCTCGGCGGTATCGCCCAAGGCTTTCCGCAGGCGATCGATGGCATTGTTGATGCCATGATCGAAGTCGACGAAGGTGTCCGACGGCCAAATTCGCCGTTGCAACTCGTCGCGCTGGATTACCTTTCCGGGCTGCTCCAGGAGAATCTGAAGGACCTGAAGCGGCTGTTCCTGAAGCCGGACCTTGGTTCCGTTTCGGCGCAGTTCTCCCGCGTCCTGATCCAATTCAAACTCCCCGAACCGTACGATGGTTTGTGATGAGCTGAAGTCCCCCACAAAAGCTCCCAGCGCGACTGGAACAGAAGTTTAGCACCAGCAGTTTGAACCGCATAGCGGGCAAATCTCCCAATTTTGTTGGTGTGGAGAGACACAAGAGCAGCACACGAGAGAGCCGTGGGATTTACTCGCGTTGCCACATTTGAGATAACCACACGCAGTCGGGCTGATCTCAGGCCCTGAAATCTTCGTGGGGAGAACAGAAATGAATAAGACGACTCTAGCTGTAGTGGCGATTGCCATGCTTTCGCTTACACCAAGCCTTCACGCCGGCTGCAGCAACGCGACCGCAGCAGGGAAATGGGCGTACACCTACAGCGGAACTATCTTCACCCCGAACGGCCCGCTGCCGACAGCCTCTGTAGGACACTTTAATCAGGACGCAGCCGGAAATGTCTCTGGCAGTCAGGCCCGGAGTGTCGCCGGAAACTCCGGCGTGGAAGACATTTCCGGGACAGTGAACGTGAACAAAGACTGCACGGCCACCGCGACCATCGACGTTCTGGTGAACGGCCAATTGCAACGCACTGCCGATTTCGCGCTGGTCTATGACAGCGACGGAAATCATGCGCGCATGATTTTCCAATCCCTGAAGCTGCCGGATGGAACCAATGTCCCTGTCGTACTCACCGTTGATGCGAACCGGTTAGTGAACAAGGATTAATGACGCTGGCAGGATTATCCGTCGTGTGTAGTAACGATTCGATTATCAACCGATCGGAAGAGGTGGTTCATGACTGGAAAACGAGTGGTCTCAGGGGCGCTTGTCCTGCTGTGTATGAGTCGTGTTTCCGACGCCGCTACGGTTTCATTCCAGCCCGAACGCAGTTACAGCGTCGGCACGAATCCCAACGCCGTTGTGGTTGGAGACTTCAATCACGACGGCAAACGGGACTTGGCTGTCGTTAACTACGGCGATCCCACGACCGGTGATAACGGCAGCGTGAGCATACTGTTCGGCAATGGCGATGGCACATTTCAATCAACCAAGAACGTGGCCATTGGGAAAAACTGCACTAGCCTCGTGGCCGGGGATTTCAACATGGATGGCGACGATGATCTCGCACTGGTACGGCCAGGTGACGCCATCATCAGTGATGATGGCGATGTCACCATCTTCCTCGGCAATGGCGATGGCACGTTTCGGCAGGGACAAGTCCTCATGCCCGGCAAGAACCCTTCGTCTCACAAAGGAGCAATCATTGCTGTTGACCTGAACGATGACCAGCGGCTTGATCTGGCAGTCGCGAACTCGGGCGACAAGACCTTCAGCGTACTGTTGGGCAACGGGGACGGAACTTTTCAATCGCCCGTTCCTTACCCCGTGACCATTGCACCTTCCTCAGTTTTTTCGGTGGATCTCGCCGGCAACGGTGGGAAGGATTTGGCGGTGTCCTGGGTGTTGGGTGCCGGGATTTGGTTAGGCATTGGGGATGGTAGGTTTCGGCAAGGGCCCGCCCTCTCAGGCGGTGGAGTCACCGCAGGCGACTTCAACGCAGACAACAAGGAAGATTTAGTGACACAGCAGTTTTCAGTTTGCCTGTTCCATCCCTGCCAACCCGTTTGGCCTGAAATTCGTCTTGGAAATGGCGACGGCACATTCCAATCAGCAATCAGTGTCGGACAGCCTGTCGCCGTGTCTGCAGATATTGACGGAGATGGCAAACTCGACCTGGTTGGTGGTGGGTCTCCCCAACTTCTCGTCATGCAAGGCAACGGGGACGGCACCTTCCAGCAGCCGGTGATGTTTGCCATCAATTCCAACGAATTGCTAGCCGCCGCGGAAGACGTCAACGGCGACACGGCTGCCGATTTGATTCTGATTGGCCGGAACAGCATTGGTCTCCTCCAAAACGTTGGCACTGACTTTTCGATCTCCGCATCGACTCTCAACCCGAGCACATTGAATCGCGGCCAAAGCGCCACCTCGACCGTTTCACTTAGCTTGCTCAGCCTATTCGACAATCCGGTCTCGCTAGCGTGCTCCGTGCAACCGGCGCAGGCTGGTGCTCCGAGCTGTTCAGTGAGTTCACATTCCGTCACGTTTGACCAGAGTGGCAAAGCAAACGCGACGCTCACAATCAATGGGACCTCGAGTGCGGTTTCGCTGAACTTGGCTAGACCGTCCAGTACACGTGGATTGTTATGGCTTCCGCTGGCCGCCTTCGCATTCCTCGGCAGGGGTGTGGGCCTCTCGCAGAGGAGAAGACTATCGGTCGTCTTAGTTGGCACAGCTCTGTTCACCGGGTTAATGATGCAACTGGCTTGCGGAGGAGGAGGCGGACCGAAGCCCACTGACTACAGGGTCACGGTTACAGGTACGTCGGGAGCCACGCAGCACTCTGCTACTGTCCCGCTCACGGTGCAGTAACGGTGGTAGCAGGAGGTTGACGAGATGAAAGTGATAAACCAACTGGTGTTGCCAGCTCTTCTTATGTCGCTGCTGGGCATGACGGCGTGCGGTGGTGGTTATGGTCCGACCTATCCAGGAACGAAACCAACGCCTGTCTCATGGGACTTTACAAAAATGGTAGACTCCGACGCCGACTTGACCTCCTACGCATATGGACCGTCAATAATTCGTAAGAACGGCGTTTACCATGTGTTTTTCTGCTCAGCCGGAGCTTCGCCGGCATGGGATTTCATTCGTTATGTTTATTCGAACGACGGAAAGAATTGGTCAGCTCCGACCATCATATTACGTGCGACGGCCGCAAATGGATTTGATTTGGCGGCGTGTGATCCGAGCGTCGTGTATTTTCAGAGTTTCTATTATATGTATTACTCGTCGGCGTATACGACTGCTCCCGGCTTGTTCCAAACGGTGATTCAAGTGGCGCGATCGGTCAACATTGACGGCCCCTATCTGGCGTACACGCAACGCGGAACATGGGAAGACACTCCTAACGATCCGCAAATAATCATCAAGCCACTCGTGACTCGGAATCAGGATCCAGTGGGTTACGGAGCCGGACCGCAGACTGTAGTTGTTCGCAATGGCGAAATCTTTTTGTGGTACACGGACGACTCCATCGACCTTGATGCCACCAGAATATACATGCTCAAATCCACAGACCCGGTAACCTGGACACCCAGCCCAACTCGGCAGATTGGTATTGCGGCAGCTTCAATCGACGTAAAGTACGACGCATCGAAGCATCAATTTGTAATGATGAGCTTAGTGAACCCGCATACCGCAAACGCATATCTAGCCCGATCGTTTTCTTCCGACGGGATGTCATGGAGTGCATTTCAAACGATCATCGATGTGCCGGCGTTCCCCGATTATGCGAACAACGTTGGCGCTGTCGGTGACGAAACGGGAAACACAGTTCCTTTACCGACTCTGGTAGCTTTTGGTGCGCAATATGACCTCAGTAGCTATAACAATTGGGGACAGTGGGACCTCTATGGGGTTTTTGTCGATGGTCCGTAGCATCCGGGTTTCGGCCCCCTTTAACCTTCGACCAAACCATCATAAGCAAAAGAAATTCTTCTTTTCTGTTCGCCGCTGAAGCCTTGTTCGTCGTCGCAAGGTCGTTATCCAATGGTGCGCTCGAGCTAAGCGATCTCGGCGGGGGTGTGTGCACGCGGGAAACCTCAAATCGCGTAATATCAGGCGAGATGACGAACTCAAGTTCTGACGCGATTGTAACCAGGAACATTTCCCGACACTACAAACTGGGAACTACTGTAATCCGGGCAGTCGATGAGGTCAATGTCGACATCAAGAAGGGTGAGTTCGTTGCGTTGCTGGGCGCGTCCGGGTCAGGAAAATCGACACTCCTGAATTTGTTCGCTGGTTTGGATCGCTCCACAGCCGGGTCCATTGAAGTATTGGGCCACAATCTTGCTCAAGCGTCTTCTGAGGAACTCTCCCGCTTTCGCCGGCTGACAGTGGGGATGATTTTTCAGTCCTTCAATCTGATTCCTTCCATGACGGTTTTCGAAAACATCGAATTACCCTTACGGTTTGCTGAGACCGAGCGCAACAAACGGGAGAGCCTCGTGTTCGCGGCCATCGAAAGAGTGGAGCTGAGTCATCGTTCCCGGCATCGCCCAGGTGAATTATCAGGTGGTGAACAGCAGCGGGTTTCGATCGCGCGGGCTCTTATTAACAATCCCTCGATATTGTTGGCCGACGAACCCACGGGTAATCTCGACAGCCGTACAGGTAGCGAAATTATGAATGTAATCCGCCGCTGTAACGACGAATTGAAGATGACAATTGTAATGGTGACTCACGAGCGCTCCATCGCTGATCGGGTTGCCCAATACACGATTTTCATGCAAGACGGCAAGATCACCCTTCAGGAGCCAAAGGGTGAGGTGAGTCTATGAAGGTCAACCAATGAAAACTTACGATCTGCTTGAACTTGCCGGCCGAAACCTTCGCGAATCTGTTCTGCGTAACGGGCTCACTACCGCCGGTATCAGCATTGGAGTTGCCTCGCTAGTCGCCATGCTGTCTCTGGGCGCCGGTTTGCAGGACCTCGCAAACCGTCGGCTTTCGCGTTCCGGGCTCTTCGATACTGTATATGTAACATCATTCCGGGATTTGCGAGATGGCAGGGAAGAGCAAGGACGCAAGTCAGACCCCGGACAAGCTCAAGCCCTGAATGACGCGGCGCGTGAAAAACTTGCAAGCATCCCCGATGTCACTGAGGTCGAGCCAGAAATTCGCTTCATGGGGGAGGTGCGTTATGCCGATGCTCCCCATCCTGCGATTGTCGCTGGTCTCTCACCTTCGGACAAAGACAACGACAGTTTCGAAGGGATGACCGGACAGTTCTTTTCCTCTGCCCAGTCGCCGGAGGCGATTGTGCAACTGGATTTTGCGAAGAGCCTTAACGAGCAGAATCCAAGGGTCGTAATCGGACAGGACATTGAATTGCGCTATGCGGAGCGGCAATCACTTGGGACGGAGTCCAGTTCTAGCTCAGCGAAAAACGACAATGCCGGATTCAGTGTGGTGCGCAAAGCTCAGAAACTGAAAATTGTCGGCATCACCGATCAAGAGCCATTTGGGGGCATGCGGGGTATCTCGCGGGCTCGCGTATTCATTCCGATTCATGTGGCAGTCGGCCTGAATGTGATGCAGTCCTCCGATTTGCGCGGTATTACCGGCGACACTAGCGGTGAGAAAACCTATCCTGCGCTCGTGGTTCGGGTAGCGAGCGCCGGCAAGGTACAGGCCGTCCAGGACGCAGTCAAGAACCTTGGTTTCCGTACTTACTCAATACTTGATGCAACCAAGGGACTGCGGCGGTTCTTCGCGGTCTTAGATCTGTTCCTGGCAATCTTCGGCAGCCTGGCGCTGGCGGTAGCCTCGCTGGCCATCATCAATACACTGGTAATGGCTGTTTTGGAGCGCCGTCGCGAGATCGGCATCATGAAAGCCATTGGTGCCAGTGATGGCGACATCAAGAAACTATTTTTTGCTGAAGCCGGTGCTATGGGAGTGATCGGTGGACTGTCGGGTGTGCTGCTCGGTTGGGCCATGGGACAACTCATTAACTTCGGGACCAACATCTGGCTTCAGCGCCACGATCTTCCGCATGAGACGATTTGGTCTTCGCCGCTATGGCTGATCGGGGGCGCGATTGCCTTCGCGATAGTGGTAAGCCTCATCGCCGGGCTTTATCCTGCAGCGCGCGCTTCAAAACTAGATCCCATCCAGGCTCTGAAGTATGAATAAAAGGCACCGTTCTACGATTGCCTGCATTTTCTTTATACTCTCCAGCTTATGTACTGCTGTGGCTGCAAGCCGGGCGGAATGCAGCGTTGTCAAGAGCGCTATTCTGGGTCATGCTGTGAGTTATTGCGTGCTGCTACCAAGTAGCTTCGACACCAATAAGACGGGGAAATTTGCGGTACTTTACCAACTCCACGGCCTTGGTGGGAGTGAACAATCATTGCTGGATATGGGCTGGATGTTGATCGACGGCCTCAAAGAAAAAAAAGAAATCGGCGACTTCCTGGTTGCGATGCCCGCTGCAGGTTCTACTTTTTATGTGAACTCGCGAGATGGCCGGGTTCGCTATGAAGATTTTTTTATCAAGGAATTCATACCCTATATCGAGAATCATTACAGGGCGTATGGCATGCGTAACCGGCGAGGGATCGGCGGCGTTTCTATGGGTGGCTACGGGGCCCTGCACTATGCTTTCAAATATCCCCAACTGTTTAGTGTTGTGACCGCCAACAGTGCGGCATTGGTTGAAAGTGTTCCCTCCGGAGCCCTACTGGTTGGTTCTGGAACGGCAAGCCCATTCGGAGATCCTTTGGACCAAACATACTGGAGCGCGAACACGCCCTTCACGCTGGCCAGGAAAACTCCAGCTACACTGCGGCGGCTAAGGATCTATTTCGACTGCGGAACCAACGATGACTACAATTTCCAAGTTGGCGCACAAACGCTACATAAGGAACTGACCGACCTCAGAGTCCCCCATGAATTCCATCTCTATCCGGGTTCCCACGATGTGGCGTACTTCGCTCAGCATCTTCCTGCGTCGCTGAAATTTCAATCCCGTGTTCTAGCAGGTCACTAAGCTGTGAGCTGCCCGTTATGCTTCAGTCGAGCCAAGGGGGACATCCAGATCTCAAGGAGTGAGCCCTTGAAGGGCGGCTTTAACCCGTCGTACCAGATCGGGGTTTGGCGCTCGATCCAGGCGCTCAAGCTCTAGTTTTGAGCCCTGAAATGCTTAGCGGAGATTCAGTTCTGTGGCCGAGAAGTAGAGCTGCCTTAGGTTGGTCTCCGTTCTTATTCGCTATAGCGAACTATCGCGTCACCCAAACCATCCTTGAGCGGGCCAAGCCAAAACTCGTAGTTCTTCCACTGGTCGAGACCCTTACGAAAAATTGGTTGCCGGACCTGCTCCGAACTGGCCGTGCCGATACTTCGCTCTAGCTTGTAGAAGTCGACGCAGGTCGATTCAAACTTCAAGCCGCAGAATTCTAAGATGCGTTGTACGCTTAGCTCGAAGTTTTCCACGACATCTTCATAGCAGACGCGCAGAACTTTTCCAGGAAGCACCGTGTCCCAGTGCCTCATGAGTTCGAGATAAGTCCTGTAGTAGCGTGCGATGTTGTCGATGCTGTAGACAAACTCCTGCCCGCTTGCAAACAGCTGCTTCAAATTGCTGAAGCAGCAGGCAATCGGCTCTCGCCGCACATCAATGACCTTGGCGTTTGGCAGCATCAGATGAATGAGCCCGATGTGCCGGAAGTTATTCGGCATCTTGTCGACGAAGAGTGGCCTATCGCTCCGATAAGCCCGCGTGTTCTGAAGATAGCCCTCTCCTAGTCTTCGGCATTCCTCGGGCGGAAATTTTTCAAGGCAGTCCGGATAACGGGGATTGATGGGATCGGGGCGAGGTCCCTCCAGCCTCTGGACAATGCGCGGGATTTCGGGAAGTTCGCCGGCGCCGTCAACTTGGGAATGGGATGCGAGAATCTGCTCGATGAGTGTTGACCCTGATCGTGGCAACCCGACGATGAAAATCGGGCCAAGATCGTGCGCACCCACTCCAGCCCGCGCAGCGAAGAACTTTGTCGTACATACCTCGACTTGTTTGCGCGTATTGGTTTCGGTCATTTCGGGATAGTAGCGACTTTCGGTACGTTTGAGTGCGTTGCCACGCTGGTAGAACTGCCATGATTCCGCGAATTCCTTTCGATCCTCATATGCTTTGCCCAGAGCGAAGCACAAGTGATAGCGATCAATGAGGCTCGTATCCGGAGCGGCTTCGGCTGAGCGCATTTGCGTAATTTCGTCTGTCTCGAAGCGATAGGTTTTGAGATTGGCCAGGCTCCAATAGGCATCGCCGAAGCTTGGCTTGGTAACAGCCGCTTCACGGTAACAGTTGATAGCTTCCTGCTGTTGGCCCAGGCTCTGGAAGGAGTGACCGAGCGCGAGCTGCAGACCGGATGACTTCGGCGACGTTCGAAGTAATTCGCGATATGTCTCGATGGCAGCTTCATGCCGACTGAGACCAGCGCAGGCAGCCGCGTACAAGGAAAGTAGGTCCCGATTACCAGGCTCAAGCTGAAGCAATGGCTTGATGACCGTGTGCATCTGCAGATATTTCTGCTGATCAAGTAGCGTGTGCAGATAGTCCAGATGCGCAGCCCGGTGGTCGGGCGCAACTTTCAGAGCAGCTTCGAGCAAAGATTCTGCCTCCTCGAGCGCGTTGTATTGGCGTTCGATTCTGGCGAGCAGCCGGAAGGCTTCAACGTGCTTACCATCGAGCAAATAGGCCCGGAGAGTGTTCTCGGCCGCTGATAGGTCGCCATCCGAAAAGAGGCTTCCTGCCCGTACCACCTCGGGTGGCAGAGCTCTCAACGTGGAAACTTGCTTGGCCGCCATTGCGGCCTTCGCGCTTTCTCCAGTCACGCGATACAAACCTTTAAGCATCGTCCAGCTTTTCACCAGCGCCGGGTTCAAATTTACGGCTTGCGTGAAAGAGCTAATCGAGCGCGATACATCTTTTAGAACGAAATAACAGTGGCCAAGTTCTTGATACAGCAGGCTGAACTGCGGATGCTGTTGCTCGAGTCGGGCGAGGGTGTCCAGCGCCTCCTTAGTCTGGTTCAAACTTCTTTGGTTGGCAGCGATCAGGTAAAGAACGTCACGATTTTTGGGTCCTGTGGCTGCGAGAGCTTGGGCTGCAGTCAGTGCTTCATGGTATCGGCCGGACATACTCAACTCGCGGATGCGGCGAACCTCCAATTCCATCGGCGAGAGTGAAGGCAAGTTTGTCACAGTGCTCGATTATAGGTGGGAATGAATCAGTGGCCCACAGAAAGACAGACTTCCAATGATAGTTTTAGAGAAACAATTTTCGAGGTTAGCTTCAAGGTTTGTAACATTTCCGAACATTTTCTATTACAAATTATTCATATTGCAGTGATCCGATGTTCATTTTCCTGAGCTAGGCTTCTCTCCTCCAAGAACAATAGTTGACGCGTTGCGAATAAAAGTTGCGCGCAACAAATAAGTTTGCGGAATTCACGATCTTTCGAAGAGAGGCGTTCTCCATGAGTAATCACAATCGGCGCACATTCCTGAAGTTGATGGGCATAACGGCGGCAAGTTCGGTAACCACCATGAATTCGAGCATTGCCAAGGCGCTCGACATTGCGGCAAACGATCGCACACGGTCGATTAACGATGTTGAGCACATTGTAATTTTGATGCAGGAGAATCGCCCATTCGACCATCACTTCGGAACCCTTCGCGGAGTGCGCGGATTTTCCGATCCGCGAGCGGTCAAGATTAATCTTCCGCTTGCCGACGGCAGCGGAATCACGCCAGCATCAGTCTTCCTGCAGCCGGCCGGTCCGGACAACGAAGCAGCGGGATACGGAGTGCCACCGGACTCTGGTGACTTGGGTGGCCCGACGGGTGGGGCACTCGTGATCCCGCCGTTTCAGATAGATCCTCATGGTGCGAACCCTGCTCTTACCTATCTCCCCGGAACGCCTCATAGTTGGGAGGCCACGCACGCTTGCTGGAATCAAGGTCAGCATGACCACTGGCCGCAGGTGAATGGTCCGATAGCGATGTCCTACTTCACGCGCGAAGACATTCCGTACTACTACGCTCTCGCGGATGCCTTTACGGTTGGGGATAACTACTACTGCTCAGTTCTCGGACCGACCAACCCGAATCGCATGTACATGTGGACGGGCTGCATCGGCAATCTGAGCAACTTGGGCCCCGAGGGCACTGACGGCCATGGCGCCGGACCGGCTACCGCTAATGGACTGAGTCCCAACCATGCGTATTGGATCTGGAAGACTCTCCCCGAAGCACTACAAAAAGCCGGCGTGAGTTGGAAGATCTATCAGGACCTCGCCGGGCAGACTTTCGCGCCGGATTTCGGGGACGGCACCGGCAACGCCTTCGCCGGAAACTTCGGCGACAATTCGCTTCTTTATTTCAACCAGTACTTGAACGCTCCGCCGGGAACGGCATTATTCGACAACGCTTGTACCGGCACCAGCATTCTCGATGTTATTCCTGAGTCTGGCGCGCCGGAAGATGCCTGGGTGGCCTGGGCCGGACACCTGTTCGACCAATTGCGCACGGACGTGAACAATGACACGCTCCCACAGGTGTCCTGGATCGTTGCTCCCGCGGGTTATACCGAGCACTCGGATTGGCCGGTGGATTACGGTGCCTGGTACATCTCGCAAGTTTTCGACATCCTAGTGTCCAACCCCAAGGTGTTCAGCAAGACCGTCTTTCTTATCAACTTCGACGAGGCAGACGGAAGCTTCGACCACATCGTGCCACCGTGCGTGCCGCCGACACCAACTGCCGGGGCCTCGACGGTGAGCATCAAAAACGAGATCGTTACGACATCTGAGCCGAACGGCCCGATCGGACTTGGCTCGCGTGTCCCGTTCCTGGTGATCTCGCCGTGGAGCAAAGGAGGCTTCGTCAATTCCCAGGTCTTCGATCACACGTCGGTGGTCCAGTTCATCGAGAATCGTTTCAGAGTGCACGAACCCAATATCTCCCCGTGGCGGCGTGCGGTTGCGGGCGATCTGACGTCGGCCTTCAACTTCAAAAACCCGAATAAGTCTGCGGTCACCCTTCCGTCCACCGATAGCCTAATCCCGCCGCCGTTCGAGCTCGCTGGTGGAGGCGTGGACACTTTCATTCCTACTCAAAGTGACGTGGTCGTCGGCATACCGACGCAGGAACCAGGGATCCGCCCAGCGCGTGCTTTGCCCTATGAGTTGAACGTTCACGCGGCGGTACACGCAGCGCTCAAAACGGTGACCCTGACGTTCACCAATACGGGCGATGCGGCCGCAGTGTTTCACGTGCGTTCGGGCAACGTTGCGGATGCGCCACGCTTTTACACGGTGGAACCCGGCAAGAAGCTGAATGGTCAGTGGAGCGTTGTCTCTAACTACGATCTCTCTGTTTACGGCCCTAACGGCTTCGTGCGTTTTTTCACTGGCATCATCGCCCACGGGGCGAACGCTCTTGATATTCAATCGCAGTATGGAAGCGATCGCGGCAGTTCGATCCAGTGGATCATTACCAATGGCGCTTCCGGCCCCGCGGTAGTGAACGTGTTTGACGCCTATACCGGCCGTAACGTAACCACGGAACTGCTTCGTTCCAAAGAGTGGGTTGATGGGAAATTGACGCTAGACAAGTTCCATGGCTGGTACGACCTGATCGTAACGGTTGAGGGAGACCCGGTTTTCAAATATCGGCTCGCGGGTCACGTCGAAACCGGAAAGGACAGCTTCTCTGATCCGGCCATGGGAGGACTCGTTACCCTCCAGGGATGATTGTCGCCGTTGGCTCATAGAGCAATGTTATGGTTGCAGTTGCTAGGCATCTCCGAGACAGGGGCAGGTTGTCTCTGATGTAACTGGGAAGTCGGCCACTCAGTCCGCAGGGCAGGGAAGATCCGCATTTTTCCTTATCCTTATTACTAATATGCTGTGTGCCAGCCGTGTGCCGGATTTCGAAAGCTAGTACTTTGTCCGGACATATATTCGACCAAAGACAGACGGGCACGGGAGGAAGGCAGAGGGCTACCACGAAAAACCATGACTACATCGTAATGCTCAAGGTTCGCAATTTTTGCGAACTTAGTGTCTACACTATAGCCAACCGCCTCATCACGTCTATCATTCTTCTACTTGTCATATTGCGCCACATGTCAATTGATAGTCGTCGTTGGGGGACTAGCGAGGTATTGGGCCGCTGCTCCGGGGAAACGTCTTCATTTTGAGATTCGAGCAACCAGTGGGTTATAAATTCCTTGCGTTTTACCAGCTGTGTGCAGCCTCATGAGGGTAGTCTCTCCCTCATCTGATGGAGATCAAATCCGCTGACCCAGCCCCACAAAATGTCCTTAATGTCTCGATCCTCGCTCCGCAAAAAGAGACAAAGATATATTCGACGACTTTCATGTTTTGCTTGCAGAAGCCGCTTGTTGCTCTGTGGCCAAAGATGTCCCCTTGTGTTGCATGGTGGAAGACCGGATCGGAGCCGCAACATGGTTGGAAAGCACAACGGTTTCGACATCTACGTTAGGATTTATTCCCGCTCCTCGCTCTTCCCGCAGACGCCTGTCGGTCGGAACCTCCGCGACTGGTCCCCAATATGGAGCAACGGATCAGTGTGTCGACGAGGCGTCCGAATTCTGGAACTACTGCCCAATTAAGTAACCGCTATCTTCTTCAATCGCTCAAGCAATATTGAGACGCGAGCTTGGCTCGCTTGGTCGGGAAGCAGGTAGCCAGGTAATGCGTCGAGAAACTCACGAATGGCAAGTAGCTTCCTGATTTCTGCCGCAATGTATGCTCTAACATCCGCCGCCCCCGCGTGGATGTCTTCGACTAGTTCGGCTCGCCCATCCACCACGGCCATCAGATCTTCAAGATCATGACTCGACTGGTAATCATTCTTACCTCGACCAGCAAATGCTTCCAACTTCGTCGCACAGAAGTAAACTGCAGTCACGACGCGTACTGGCAGGTCTGCTTCCAGTTCATGTACAACGGCGGAATCTAAAGCGGGCTTGTACCAGAGGTTGGAGAATCCAAGGATCTTCGCATCGAGCGGCATGACATCCAAGATGGTCTTCTTCTGCCGCCACCGGCAAACGGGAGCTCCTTCTCCGGTATCTTCCGTAAAGCCGCACCGGCTGAGCCGTTCCGAGAAGTCAGCGTAAGCGGCGTATGAGCTGATCTCGGCAATCGCATCCACATCGTACGTAGGACGGACCTCTGCCGCCGCTTTATCGGTGATTAGAAGAGCAGTCGTGCTTCCTCCGACAAAGACCAATTCTCCGAGGAGTGGCTTAAGAAGGCGCGCCGCCTCAGCGAGCAGTTCGAGATTGTGCTTTGACATTTTCTTTACGCAGTCTGTTTAAGAGCTCTTTCTCCGCGGCCTTACGTTCACGCGCTCGGCCGTCCCTGATGGCATCAACCAAGGCGAGCAACTCGTAGAGGATGGGATCGCGGAGGGCCGCTGCGGGGGCGGTCCTATATAAAGGTTCGAGTGCTATGCCCCGGGTTTCCCCATCCCGCCATGGCCACACGGGAGGAAGCTCGTCACTCGACGCAATATCATCCTTCAGCGGAGGAGCGGCGAACGACGTTGGCA
>Ga0207689_10002880_pt1 | contig 15865 bp, 10 predicted proteins | sample KBSMisM52_FD_184312 | JGI IMG/M metagenome (GOLD analysis project Ga0207689, IMG submission 184312) | Miscanthus rhizosphere microbial communities from Kellogg Biological Station, Michigan, USA - KBS Miscanthus M5-2 (SPAdes) (version 2) | ecosystem: Host-associated > Plants > Roots >... | reverse complement strand
CCTGCAGCATTCATCGGCCGAGCATGGATTTTACTGACCGCGAGCTTGAAATGCTGAGGCTGATTACACCCCACCTCAGAGCTGCCTTTGCAAACGCACAGGCTTTTGAAATAGTCGATAGCGAGCGAAAGTATCTGATCAACGTGGTGAGAAGGGGCATAGCAGTTATGAATGCCGAGGGAGACCTAATATTCGTTTCTGATATTGCGGAGAAGTTCTTACAAACTTACTTCCCTGATTGTATTCCTCACGGTCTACCGGAAGATCTGCGAAGACATATTCAAAGTCAGACGAACTCAGCGAACGGTCAACAGTATCGCGCATCGGCTGAACCATTCACGATAAAGAATGAGATCTCTGAACTGATAATTCGATTAAGTTTCGATACTCAGGCGAGACAACTGACTCTGATCTTCGAGGAAAAGCTCGAGCGGAAGAAAAGTGATTTCTGTTCTCTGGGGCTGACTGCGCGTGAGTCAGAAGTACTATTTTGGATGGGCAAGGGGAAGACTGACGGGGAGATTGCTGATATCTGCTCCGTCAGCCTCAGAACTGCCCAGAAACATGCAGAGAATATTTTCATAAAACTCGGCGTTGAGACACGTACCTCGGCAGTGATGGCGGCAATAGAGAAACTCGATCACTGACTGGTTATTGCCACCTCCATGCCGCGTGACCATCGTGCTTTACGACGCCGTGTCCTTGCTACCACGAGAGGCTTCCCAATTCCGAGCAATATCGTCGGAACTGCGTACTCGGCGCACTAACTCCCGGCACTAGCGTCATTGTTCAATATGCTCGTTCCTATATTAGATAGTTATTCTCTCTGTAATCCGATAGATTGAAGTCAATTCAGTCGTATGAGCGCAGTCAATAGATACTTCACTTTCAGGACGTCGCTTTTTAAATTGGCGTGGTTGGCCCTCATCGTATCCGTGTGTGTCAATGGTCAGGTGCCTACTCACGACGATGTGCCTGCCTTGATTGGTCGGGCGCGGAACTCATACTACAACCTGACAAGAAAAGGTTTTAAGGGTTTCACCGCGACTGTAGATCCCAATTGGGAAATCATATTAGCGAACGCTGCTACTTCGGAAAATCTGAAGGTGTTTCGAGATGTGAGGTTCTTGATGGTCGTTGATGGTAATGGTGTCGTCACTGTTCGCCACGAACTGGGCCCTAATGCCGCCAAGCCTAACTTAGAAACGATCGTTCAGAAGATTCACTACGACATGGAGCGGCTGATAGTAGGTTTTTTCAATACGTGGCGGATATTTATGGTGTCGTCGCCATTTCCCGAGACAGAAAACCCGATCAAGTTAGAGACTCCGGGTGACCAATACCGGCTCGTTTACAACAGGCAAGCCGGTGAAGTGGTGATCATGTTGACCCGTGATTTACTGATTACGGACTGGAGCCTTACTAGTCCCACAGCGAAGAGGACGGTTAAGCCGCACTTTCAGAAAACTGCTGACGGTTTTCTCTTAACCTCGTACCAGGGACTCTTTGAACCTGTCGGTGCGGGCATTAAAACAACCTTGGACTTCACAATCGAGTATCAGGATGTCAGCGGACTAAAGCTCCCCTACAAGGTCCAGCTTAAGGGAATGCATGGCAGTGAACCTGTCGAGGCCGAACTCGTATTCACAGTGAAGAGTGACTAGTGAGTTGCCCACAGCTGCCTACTGTTAATTGCTGCTGCACTAATGTATTTTCCTCCCAATGCTTCCTCCAAAACTCGTGACCTGGATTAAACGACTTGGCTTCTGGGGCTTTGTGTTGTTCCTGTTCAAAGGACTGCTCTGGTTGCTTGTTCCTGCACTCGTAGCAATTCTTGCTGACTAGCGCTTCCCGATCTCAAATTTCAAATACAAGATCTCAAATGGGATCAGCCATGAAAACCAATTCTCAAACAGCGCACAAACGAACTCTTGTTCGCGGTGTCGCACTCTTGATTCTGGCATTGATCTCCTGCACAGCCAGCGCGGCGCAACGCCAGAAGTGGTCTGCACAGCAGGCAAACGATTGGTACAAGCAGCAACCGTGGCTGGTAGGCAGTAACTATGTTCCGGCGACTGCCATTAATGAACTTGAGATGTGGCAAGAGGACTCGTTTGATCCGCAACGAATTGACCGTGAGCTTGGTTGGGCCGAGAGCATCGGCATGAATACGATGCGTGTGTTCTTACACGATTTGTTATGGAAAGATCCGGAAGGCTTCAAACGCCGCGTAGATGCATTCCTCGCGATCTCGGCCAGGCATGGTATCAAGCCAATGTTTGTACTCTTCGATTCTTGCTGGGATCCAAACCCACAGCTCGGTAAACAACGTGCGCCGCGACCCGGGGTACACAACTCGGGTTGGATGCAGAGCCCAGGTGCAAAGGCGTTGCAGGACGCAGCTGACTATCCTCGACTTGAAGCGTACGTGAAAGGTGTTGTCAGTGCGTTTGCTCACGACCGTCGCATACTTGCGTGGGACATTTGGAATGAACCGGATAATACAAGCGACAGAGATCCGAAAAACAAAGTCGAGTTAGTTCTCACCCTGTTGCCGAAAGCATTTGCATGGGCGCGTGAGGCTGGTGCTGAACAGCCTCTAACGAGTGGTGTGTGGACCGGGGATTGGACTGACGAGAAGCTTTCGGCAATGCAGCGTCTACAGCTCGATTTGTCGGACCTGATTTCGTTCCACAATTACGACGGTCCCACTGAATTGGAGAAGCGCATCAATTGGCTTCTGCGTTTTAACCGTCCGCTGCTCTGCACGGAATACATGGCTCGTGGCAACGGAAGCTTTTTCATCGGGTCTCTTCCTGTCTTCAAGAAATATGGTGTGGCAGCAATCAACTGGGGGTTGGTGCAGGGCAAGACGCAAACTCATTTTCCCTGGGACTCGTGGCAGCGACCTTACGTCGATCGTGAACCAGCAATCTGGTTTCATGAAGTTTTCAAGACAGACGGCAGTCCCTATATTCCAGAGGAAGTTGCTTACATCAAGCGTATGACGGGAAGAGGGAAGGCGCGCGCGGTTAAGGAGTAAGCTTACTTGAATTTGACTGACTGCATGATTCCCGCAAACGACGGCAAGTCTGAATCGTTGAGGTACGTGAAAAACATCTCAAGAGCGTAATCGCCTTTGACCGTTACGTAGATTCTCTGACTGTATTCCCCAACAGGTGAAGTCACCTTCACAGTGGTAACTCCGAACTGTGTTGCGCTCAAAGTCTCCGTAAGAACCTCTCCAATAAATTCAACCTTGAAGTTTGTGCCTTTCATCACTTCTCGCATTGCCTCAATTACATCCAGGCCGGTTTTCATCGATGGCGAGCCGAGGCGCTCAGCGATGAGCACAAACTGGGCATTGTTGGGTTGACCGTCGGGTAGTTTAGTAATGCGCAGAAGGGTTGTGCTCCGTTCGATCGACTCCTCTACCTTAGTTAATTGTTTCTGGTCCTCCGCCGTGACCATTTTCTTAACCTGCTGATCAAGCTCGACCCGCCGCTGAGCAGTCGCGACCACCCATTCCCTGGGAATCGAAAGCGAAAGTCGGAAAAAGTTGTTAGCGTAATCAACGCCGTCCAGTTGTCCCAGATCAAAAGATTGAGGACTCGGGTTGGCTGGAGGGGCAGGAGCTGTGGGCTGATGGGCCTGGCCCATCGCCGAGATTGAGCATAGCGCGACAAAGATAAGCAGTTGGACGGAGTTGTAAATGCATTTGGTCATGTGTTGGGGGTCCTTTTGCGACTCGAAACGAGCGTGCGCCAAATCAAAACCAAGCATCTTGAATGTCAGTTGAGTGCTATGGTGCAAATCGATTTCGATACTCGCTCGACAGAATAAACGCTTTGACCATTTCCGCGTCAACAAAGTTTCCCCCGAACGAATTTAGCTTATTCAACCAAAACTGGTAGCCCGTATCGTTTCCGTCGGGTGGGTCGGTCGGATTTCTTCGCAGATATCCGTAATACTGCAGCAGGACAAACGCCGGGTTCACTTCTGCACTGATCAAAGATGCCGAGTCAACAAAACTTCTTAGCGCCGCGACTCGACCTGCCGTGCCACCTGAACCGAAGGCACTGATCGCCGCTTGTCTCTCGGTAGCGGTCAGCGTCACCATCGCAGAGAAGGCTAGTGAATCAACGTATTGATCTGCATTCAGCGTAGTTGAAAACCTGGAAACAAAGGCTGCGCTGTTCACCACTTCTGTTGCATAAGCCTGCTTATTATTTTCGAGTTGCTGGTCTGCCCCCGCCTGTCCAACAACCACCCCATCACCAACTCGCCTGCTATCTCGCACAAACTCCAGGTAGGGGAATCGTAAGGCGGCCGTGTCAGACTTTCTTCCAAACGCAACGCGTTGGAGCCGTATCACAAAGAAACTTGTTTGCTGAAACTCTATCGAGAGGAAGAACGCCGCGGACGCATTGATGCGCTTGGTTTGAATGCACTGCTGATCTCTTCCGCACGACGTAATGGTGTTGGTCCAAAATGCAAGACCGGCGGCGTCAGGTTGGCGATTTAGAAAGTCATGGTAATGCTGACCAATGAACGTAGCCGGATCGTCGTTAACGTTAGTTGCCGGCTCCGCGACGTCGTCATTGATTTGAATGGTTGCCGTGCCGATTGTATCTACAGCCGCATTTCCGGTTGGATTGCTGAGACTGATCGAAAATGATTCTGTACCTTCGGTCTTGGAATCTTCACTTATCAAAATGTTGATAGTTTTGCTGACTTCGCCAGGCGCAAAATTGAGAGTCCCGCGAGCGATGGTGAAGTCGTTCTTCTGCGTGGCTGTCCCGTCTGTCGTCGCAAAGTCGACGCTGGCCGCCGCACTTGTATTTCCCGAACGAAGGACCGTCACGGATGTTGACGTAATGTCTTCCTGAACTGCGTAGGTAGACTGTTCAAACTGGAACGCGGAGCTTGCCACCGGTCCTGCCAACCTCACTACTGCCGTTACTGCTGGACCAGATCGCGGCAGTGCTTCAACGAGTACATACAACCGCTCGGCCCCCGTCTGTTGAAGACCGGTCACAAATTGAAGGTTCAAGCTTGCGCCTGCGCCAAGCGGAGTAGCCGTCGTAACGTTATCCGCAGACCAGGAACTATTGAAGCCACCGCCGAACAATTGAATTGGTGGTCCTTCATTAGTAGCTCCCTGCACGAACACATTACACGGTGCAGAAGCAGGTGCGCACACTGCCGGATCATTAGTGCTAACGGTGTTTGAGTTAGCATTGAGTACACGCAGATCGGACGCGCAATTCGCTGGTGCCGGTTCGACATTACATCCGGCGCCGATCGATGGCAGCGTTGTGATGTCGACAATACGAAAACGTAAACGCGTTATGGGTTGGCCTACGTTATTGGTGATTCGTCGTCTAAAGATGACCGTACCGAAAGTGCTGTTCTGGAGATTGCCGGGAGTCGTGTTGCGTTCGCGATTAGGCGCCGCATCTTCCGCTACTGTCGAATCCAAACGTCTAATCACCAGACCAGGGCTGAGAATACCTGCAAGTGGACCCGATAGATTCTCGGGTCCGGGTGTACCAAGCCGTCGGGTTGAGCCCGTATCTGTTGCGTTGACATCTCCGTAGAGAAAATCGTCGATGTTGCTGTCCGTGTCTTGCGGATACGGGGTGGCAGGACCAAGGGTCGAGTTGATCAGTGTGATCGTATTGCAGTTTCCAGAGATTGAACCCGTGCAACCACCTGGCAGTCTGCGGAAGAAACTTCCTTCCAAAGTGGACGACGGAATTGGCGCATATCCGTTTCCTTCACGGAAGAGTTCGTTGTTATCAGCACTCGATCCGACGGCGTCGATCCGGTTCGCAAGGTTGTAGTTGAAAGCCACGGAGGTGCCGAAGATAGCGAGGCCAACGTTATCAGGAATCTGGATCGTATAAGTGGTATTCCCGGTGGCTGTTGTTCCATTTCCGGCTGGATAGTTATTCAGGCTATAGCCGTCGGAGTTAGTTGCCAGATAGTGACCACGCGCTGGAATGATAGTGCCATTGGGAATCACAAACCTGGTCGCTACGAGGTTGTCATTGATTAGCGCATTGGACGATCCGACGAGCGCATAACCGGAAGCCGTGCCGTCGACGGAATTAACGGTGTGGGGCGAATCGCTGTTGTTATAGATTTCAATAAACTCGTCACTCGGTCCATTGGGTCCGCGCAAACGAAACTCGCTGATGATCAGTGGTACGGATGCGGTCTGTTGGGCAGCGACCGAAGCGTTAGTCCATCGATTCTGCAAATATAGAAAAGCGGCTAGCGTCAATAACAACAACAAGAGCGCGTGAGTGCGTTTGAGCATAGCGACACCTCAAAGTTAACTCGCCTCAACCTCGCCGCACTCAGTTAAGAGAGATTCAACTGTCGTTTCGAAAGATCAAATCAAAAGACAGGGCTAACTTGTATTCATTGAGCTACCAGCTGTAATAACCGGTCGTAGGAGGACAAGGGGGTAGAAGGACTGCTGGCTAATCAAATTTTCTAACGGTATTTCAGACTCAAGTCAAGAAGGCGAGTCAGTAGTAGGTTGTTTCCAATTTTCAGTTTCGCCGGCTGTGCCTCCTCTCTTGTTCAGTTGCGGATTCGCATTCGCTTGCGGCTGTGCCGCCTCCCGTGCGGAAAGCCTACGGCTTTCCGTCAAGGCACACTACTCTTTGGCGCTACGCCGCCCGAGGCGAAGCCTTCTCCTTTTTCTACGGAGCGAACGGAAAGCGAGAGGCTTTCCGCACGGGAGGCAGCACAGCCGCATGACCTCACAAAGTTTCATTTAGTTAGTGTCTCTCGATAAGATACGGGGCCGGAAACCAACTTCGAAAGGTTTAGAAACAATGCAGCATCACCTGACCGCGACGGTATTGGTAATCGCATTTCTACTTGCTCCGGGCGCAGCCTTAGCCCAACAGCCCGCTTCAGCGCCACCCGTTATCCAAACCAACACTCAGGCGCCGCTCGATCCAAATGATCCGATTGCCAAGATCCGAGAGGAGGGACTAAAGCGGTCGCAGGTTATGGAGACTTTGAGTTATCTCTCGGACGTGATTGGCCCACGGCTAACTGGTTCGCCTAACATGAAACGTGCGAACGAGTGGACGCGTGACCAACTGACGAAGTGGGGGTTGCAAAATGCGCATCTGGAATCATGGGGACCATTTGGCCGAGGTTGGGTGCTGAAGGATTTTTCGGCTGAGTTAGTCGAGCCGCAGACAATTCCGCTTATTGCTTATCCCAAAGCCTGGTCGCCGGGCGTCAACATCCCTGGCAGTGAAGTCGTCTATCTGGATGTAAAAGATGAAACCGACCTGGCACGTTTCAAAGGTCAACTGCGCGGAAAGGTTGTGCTCGCAGGTGCCATCCGTAATGTGGGTGCGCATTTCGATCCACAGGGCACACGCTTCACTGAAAAAGAACTCCTTGCGCTTGCGGATGCTGGAGACCCGAATGCTCCCAGTTCGAGTTCTGCGCTCGGAAGTCCGGGCGTGCAGGAATTCATTAAGAGTCGGATCTTTGCTAACAAAGAACTCCAGTTTCTTGACGCCGAAGGAGCCGCACTTATTATTTTCCCGAGCTCGGGTGATGGTGGAACCATCTTCGTCGACGCGGCATTTGTTCCAAAAGAGCTCGACATGTCGTCGCCAATTGCCGCCGTTCGTAGTCTCTTTCTGGATGGACCACAACCCTACGACGCCAAGGTTAGACCGATACCGCCCCAAATTGTGCTTGCCATCGAGCAATACAATCGGCTGGCGCGAATGATTAAAGCCGGCGAAAAACTGCAGATGAAAGTTTCAATGTCTACTCAGTTCACCGACAACGATCTAAACGCCTACAACACGATTGCCGAAATTCCGGGTTCAGACAAAACCGATGAGATTGTGATGGTCGGCGGTCATATGGACTCCTGGCATTCGGGAACTGGCGCCACAGATAACGGCGCCGGTGTTGCCGCGGCTATGGAAGCCGTCCGCATTATTCAGGCGTTGGGACTAAAGCCACGACGCACAATTCGTATTGGACTGTGGAGCGGTGAAGAGCAGGCGCTATTCGGATCGCGAGCTTACGTCGCGCAACACTTTGGCAAGGCAGCGAACGATTCGAAGGACGCAAGTTTTTTGCGTATGGTTCAAGGTGGCCAGGCGCCAAAAATCACACGCGGTGCGGACTACGACAAACTGTCGGCTTACTACAATCTGGATAACGGTACGGGAAAAATTCGCGGCGTGTATCTCCAGGGTAATGAGGCAGTGCGGCCGCTTTTCCGACAGTGGTTAGCGCCGTTTAGAGATCTCGGAGCTTCCACGCTGAGTGCTTCAAATACAGGTGGTACAGATCACTTGTCGTTCGACGAGATAGGGTTGCCGGGCTTTCAATTTATCCAGGATGAAATTGAATATGACACGCGCACGCATCATTCAAACCAGGACGTGTTTGACCGCGTACAGGGCGACGACTTGAAACAGGCAGCGACGATCATGGCAGCGTTTCTCTACAACACCGCGATGCGTGATGAAAAGCTGCCGAGGAAGAAGGCGCTGGAGCAGTAGATCTCGTCAATCGAGCAATTTGTGGTAGTGCCTCAGTGTCTCTGTGGTGAAACCTAACTCAGCAACTTCCTCAACCACAGAGGGCACTGAGGTAGTACAGAGATTCCAAACAGGGTCACTATCGGATGGGCTTTTTAGCAGACAGTTTCTTTTAAGCGATAGCATTGGTTTATGAAAGCCAGGCTGCGAATATTTTGGGTTCTCGCTGCTGTTGCAGCAGTACTCATAGCTACTTCGCTTATCCTCTCACGCCATTGTCCAGGCGAAGGCATTGCCTTAACCAGTAAAGCACGAGCTCTTCACCGTTTGAAAAACCGCACAGCCATTCCGCAAGCTACTGATTTCAATTCGCAAATCTCTCTGACTGAACTGCTCAAACAAGGAGACGACAGCTCTCGATGGTCAACTCAATACGCCGTCCGAGTAGAGGGATTTGTAATTGACGTGGCCAATGCTCGACCTGAGGCAACTAACTGTTATCTCCCGTGTCGTCGCGACATCCATATCAATCTCGCCAGCCGTCCGGACGCTCCTCAAAACGAACAAGTAGTTCTCGAGGTGACTCCAAACATACGTGAGTGGGCCACTCAACAAGGACTCGATTGGTCTGAAACCACTCTACGCACACAACTCCTGGGTCACTGGTGTGAGTTTGAAGGCTGGATGTATTTCGACGAAGGTCATGCTGATCAGGCAGAGAACACAGCCCCGCACAATTCGACTAACTGGCGCGCAACGGCCTGGGAGATTCATCCGGTTACGAAGTTGAGAGTACTCAGATAATTGTGTTTGGCTGAATAGCACGTCCCTCGTCTCGGCTGTCGGATTGTTATTGCATTAGACAGATTTCGATCGGGAAACACCTTTCGCACAAACCGATAAGCCTGATATTTACTGCGGAGTGAGTGGCATTCTCATTGCGGTTGTAGTGTTCGCTTTTCCAACCACGACACTAGATGGCGCTTGCGTTTAAGGCCCACTGTGGACGCGGCTACCAGAAACGGAAACTACAATCATGAAAAAATATCTGCCTTGTCTGCTCGCCAGCATTCTCCTCATCGCCAATATGTCGATGCCGGTTGCTGCGTATCAGAGTAAACCGGAGGCGACGCCAGTGGAGAAGGTTAAGGCCAAGGTTGCCAAAATTGGTGTTGGTGAGAAAGCCAAAGCCACCGTCATACTGAAGGATGGCACGAAGAAGAAAGGTTACATAGGCCAGGCTGGAAACGATGATTTTGTCATTCGTGATCGGAACACTGATGCGCCAACGACGATCAGCTATAGCGAGGTCACTAAGGTTGAGAGCAATAAGGGCCACTCAACCGCAAGGAACCTGGCCATTGGTATTGGCATCGGTGCCGGCGCGCTCCTCGCAATAATCTTTATCACGATTGCGTCTTTGGACTAACGCTGCGGAAGCAGTTGTAGAAGGAAATAAACAAAAATAACGAATCCCCGACGCTCTTCAACCATAGCGTATGTCACGTCTGCGTCGGGGATTCGTTATGTCAAGTCGTCAAGACATTGCGGGCACCGCATTGAACAATTGATTACATAGCTCAACCGGATGCTCTGGTGGCTGCTTTCGCTTCGGCAATCTTCCTGATGAGGCGACGATTTCTCTCGACAAATGCGAGATAGTCTCCGAGGCAGCTCTCCAACAAGACACCTACACCAAAGTGGCCGGTGCTATCTGCGGCTGCGACCAGTGCCACATACTCTCCGATTCGCCAATGAGTTAAATGCATTAGCTTAGACAGGATGAAAAGTTTCCTTACACCTGGCGCCTTGATTTCCGCAACTTCACGGCGGAAGTCCTCGACAAAGACTTCTTCGGTTTTACCGCTGAGCTCTACTGGCTTTTGGTTTATCAGCTTGAACGCCTGGTCAATCTTATCGAGAGACTTTTCCGCCACGAACGCTCTCGCTTCGACTGCTTCCTTGATATCTGGATCTTCAGCGAGTTTGGCGACCTCCTGATAGAACCCGGCTGAGCGTTCTGTCTTTCGTCGTACATCGCTTAGTAGTAAGACAAACATTTCCTGTGGACTATTAACTGCCATTACATACTCCTTTCAGTCTCGGAACCGATACTCCCCCGCACGTGGCGCACGGTATGACTATAGAGTCACGTTGATTCACAATCCGTATTGATTTACAACGGCGGAACGGCCGGGGATATTTAGGGAAGAAGAGCGGAGATACTATGGCGGGAGAAGCAGAAAGATACTGTCACTTTTGACAGGTGTAATTTTGAAATTGCAATGAATGGAAGAAGAAGTGAATCGTGATGTCACTTCACATTTTCATACTCTTTCTTCGCCTCGATCAGGATCGAAATTTCAGGATCAGCATCCTTCCACAATGTAAAGAAGTCCTGATACGCCTTGCGCGCTTTCGCTGAGTCACCTTGCAACGTAGCGGCGCGTGCAAGTCCGACGTGAGCAAGCGGGTACAGCGCTGACAGTGGAGCCTGGCCTCTCGCTCCAATAATCTTCTGGAATTCAACCGCTGCTTCCGCACCTTTGTTGAGCTTTAAATAAGCTTGACCACGCAGATATTGCGACCAGAACTCCCCTGCAGCCTCGTAGCGCGTCGCGGGCTCGAGATCTGTCAGCGCTTGTGCAGCATTGTTGCGATCAAGTTCCAACGCTGCGCGGATCGGAGGTAGCCAAATCCCATTAACGATTGTGAACTGTGGATACTCCTTAGCTAATTCTTCGACGAGTGCCTGTGCCTGACCGACGTCGCCACACAACGCCAGCGCGAGGCTGCTACGCGTTAGAGACACTTGATTGCGTTCGAACGAAAGAGCCTGTGTTGCTGCGGATTTCGACTCCGCGCACTTACCTAACACCGCAGCGTGCAGCGCTGCCTCAGCTGCATACTGCGCTGCCACTGCCTTTGCATTGCTGTGCGCAGCGAGGTCAATCGCACGGCGCGAAAAATCCTGCATCTGATGCCACTGGCCGGCAAAGTACGCTGAGTTAGTTTGCCAGTCGAACGCTGTGTACTCATTCGGCTTCCCGGTCAACCCATCGATTTCGTGCTTCATTGTTGCCGCGTCACCACGAATCGCAGCATTGTAATAAGTGAAAGTGTGCAAAGGTTCGCTGTCGAGCTTGAACTGATGAAAAGCCCGATCCAGAACCGCCAGGGATTCATCATAGCGATTGAGGCGCATGTAGGCGCGGGCCAGGTTGCTTTGGGGCGCGACCGTATTTTGGTTCATACGAATAGCTTCAGCTGCTTCCTGAGCCGATTTTTCCCACTGGCCAATCCGATCGTAAACGACTGAAAGGTTAATGTAAGGTCTGTCATCCCGTGGATAAGTCTGCTTATAGAGCTCCAGCGTTTCAATGTACTTGTCTAACTCTCCAGTAGTATCGAAATAGTAGAATGCTGTGATCCGGAATTTCTCAACTTCGCTCACCCGATCGCGCAACGCATACGCTTTGCTCATATTTTCAGCCGCCAATTTGGGTTGAAAAGTATTGGCGTAACAGACTGCCAATCCGCTATAGGCAGAAGCGAAGTTGGGATCCAATTCCAGGGCGTGCTTGTAAAGATCAACGGCTTCGAGCCATTTGCCAGCGCCCGCCTGGTCAGATGCCAGTGTGTAGGCTTTGAGCGCCTCCAACGATGCCGTTGTGGCTTCGAGTGGTGCGTCGAATCTCTGAATTGAGTTTAGCGATTCGCCCAGCTTCTCGCGCAATTTGTTAGCAGCCTGAGTGAGCGCTTTCAGTACCTCCTCCTTGTTTTCTGCTTCGCTCTGTTCGCTGGCCACTACTTCTCCACTCTGGCTGTTGACTGCTGTTAAGGTCAACACGTAGTGGCTTCCGAGAGCAGCAATCGAACCGGTGATTAACGCTTTCAGACCCTGTCGTTGACAAATTTCTCTCGCGATATCCTGAGTGACCCGGTCATCCGGTGGGTGACCCATCATGCGCAATGTTTGCCGCACGCGCGCGTCAGGGAAGAGACTTAAGTACGGCGACTGACCGAGTTGAACGACAAGTCCCTGCTTGAGAGTGCCATCAAATACGCCGTCTCCAGTGGTGTTGACGAAATCGGAAATCAGGATCGTGTCTTTGTCGGTTAAGGCAACGGTGCGGCGAGCAAATACGAAATAGCCAACGGTTGCCAGCACTACCGCAAACACTACTGCCGCCGAAACCGCAAAGCCTTTTTTGTGTTTCTTAATCTCAGTAGCGATGTACTGCGCGCTTGAAATCTGATGAGTCAGTTGAGCACTCGCACTCATTGTGGCCGCGGTTTCTTGACCGGTAGCTGTTGAGTGAGCGGGAACGTGGGCTGCCGAGATGCCAGATGTTCTGTTCACTGGTGGAACGGTGCGCTCGATCTCCGACTCCAAATCAAGATTCCGTTTAAGTCTTTTTAGATCGACCAGGATGTCTTTAGCCGTTTGATATCGTTCCTCAAGATTTTTAGTGAGTGCCTTAGAGACGATGCGTTCGAGTTCAGGCGGTGTATCTCGCTCGAAGCGTGCCAGCAATGCAGGTTCCTTGTTGAGAATGAGGCCGAGGACTTCGCTGGGTGTCTCAGCTTCGAAGGGAGCATGGCCCGTCACCATCTCGTACATAACCGCGCCCAGGCTCCAGAGATCAGTTCGTCCATCAAGGCGTTGTCCTTTTGCCTGTTCTGGCGACATGTAAACAAGAGTTCCCAAAACTACGCCTGCACCGGTATCGACCAGGGTTTTTGTAGGAGCCTCGGTATCAGCGGTAAAGCCTTGAGGTTCGGTGAGCTTGGCCAATCCGAAATCCAAAACTTTGATATAGCCGTCCGGCCTGGCCATGATGTTCTCAGGCTTGATGTCGCGATGGATAATTCCGGCCGCATGCGCCGCTACGAGCGCGCCTGAAGTTTGAATGGCGATTTCAAGAATGTCACCCAGCTTCATGTGCCCGTGCTTCATTCGCTTTCTCAGCGTCTCGCCATCGATGAATTCAGTTGCGATGAAGTGGCGAGAGTCGATCTCACCAATCTCATAGATCGTGATGATGTTCGGATGATTGAGCGCGGAAGCAGACTTAGCTTCCTGCACGAAGCGACGCATGCGTTCCTGGTCCGATGCGACTTCATCGGGCAAGAGTTTCAGCGCAACTTTGCGATCAAGCTTCGTGTCCTCGGCAAGATACACCTCACCCATGCCACCCTGGCCGAGCTTGGAGATGATGTGGTAATGGGAGACTGTTGTTCCTATCATTGCGTTGTGCTCCAAACAAACCTGCTGCAAATTTTGTTTCGCAGCGTGTTTGTCTTTCTTTCAGGATGTGAAATGAATGCAGCGTGCTTGTCTGATCTGGTTCAAACAAGCATTACGATCGAACTATTGGTAACACTGGAACAGGAAACTAATCTATTTGAGAGCTTAAAAACCGGTTGGAAAAACGTCCGTTGGACGAGGCGTATTCTAAAACAATATGATCCAATCAGCTAGCTTGAAATCAAAACGGCTGAAGAACTCGTCGCGCCTTGGACTGGTGCTTCGGCACCGCTTTCTTATCGCGATACTGCCGTCTGGCATGCCTGGGGATATGGTTACCGATTCTGCGTTCGTATCAGATCGTTGAGGACTTGATAGGTGGGCAGCTAAAGTCTGTTTGTTTTACTTGGAAATGATGGCTGGATTACACGCTAAACGTGAGTCTCGATGATCTCATTACAATCGACCCATTCTTGGAGGGACACCTGTATTCAAAGGTACGCGCGTGCCCGTGCGAACTCTTTTGGAGTATCTGGAGAACGATTATTCATTGGAGGAATTCCTCGAATGCTTTCCCTCACTGAGCCGCGAAATGGTTCGCAAAGTACTTGAGCGCTCTGATCAAGCCTTACTCTCGCCTGCATGAAGATCTTGTTAGATCAGTCTCGATGTTGTGCTGATTAAAGATTTCCATTGAGCCGGAGTCCAATCCACAGATTACGCAGCGCGGCTCAGGCCGCAACCAAACAATAATTTTGAGGTCACGCCTCAGATACAGAACCAGGAAGCGACTGAATGCTAGGGAGCGGTCGCTTAATTCCCATAGTGTTCTTCTCTCTGGCGTGCAGTCGGTGCGCTCCTGGCTCTGTAATAATTCTTGCTACGAAAACAAGAAGTTGCTCGTTTGCTACGCAGATTTCGCCGATTCTGACTGCAATCTGCGTAATCTGCGGATGATCTTTCTCTGATTTGCAGGTGGCGTGGTCACGGAGGACCACTTCTACAATGACGAGCTACGCGCCTTGTTTCTTAGCCGGTTGATACGTACCTGGAACTGTTCGTGCTGCAATGCTCAGACGGTTCCACGAATTGATCGCCGTCACTGCAAGAGTCAAATCAGCAAGTTCCTTGTCGTTAAAGAACTTTTTGACGCGCTCAAACACTTCATCAGGTACATGGCCTTCTTGAATGTTGGTTACCGACTCCGCCCATGCGAGACCTGCTCGCTCGCGCTCTGTGTAGTAGGGGGATTCTTCCCACGCATCCAGCCCATAAAGTCTTTGCTCTGCCTCACCTGCTGCTCTGAGGTCTTTCCAGTGCATGTCGATGCAGTATGCACATCCATTGATCTGCGACACACGCAACTTAATCAAGTTTTGCAGCGACTCTTCCAGTCCGCATTGTTGCAGGTAATGCTCAATACCCAACATGGCATGGTACGCACCCCGCGCCGACTTCAAGTAATCAATTCTTGGCTCCATTTGAATCCTCCTTGTTAATGGTTCCCGAATTACGAAGATTAGTAATTCGCAGATTACGTCGTTAGCGAAAAACAAATCAACTCTGTCCCATCTCGCTTTTTCGAGATCTGAGATCTTAAGTCTGAGATCCCTTGTGTCTGCGACGAAATTGAGCGGGAGGGGAATTGAACTCGCGCTTGAACGCACGATTGAATCCGGCTTCTGTCTCATAGCCCACTGCCACGGCCACCTCCGCGATGCTGTCCTCGGTCGACTGAAGAATCTCAGCAGCCAGTTTCAATCGCCATCGAGCCAGGTAGGCCATCGGTGACTCTGCTAGAAAATGTCGAAAACGTTCCGCAAGTCTCGTCCGAGATAGACCAACCCTTCTCGCCAGACTGGAGATGGTCCAGGGATGTGCCGGATCCTTGTGTAGAAGTGCAAGAGCTTGTCCTATGGTTGTGTCACGCGCACCTGCCAGCCATCCAATCTCGTCGTGAGGTAGCCTGTTAATGTAGCGCCGAAGTGTTTCTACGAAGAGTAGTTCAGCCAACTTGGCGTGTACGAGATCACTGCCAGCGTTTGATCCATTTGACTCGTTGACTGAGAAC
>Ga0207689_10002877_pt1 | contig 15867 bp, 14 predicted proteins | sample KBSMisM52_FD_184312 | JGI IMG/M metagenome (GOLD analysis project Ga0207689, IMG submission 184312) | Miscanthus rhizosphere microbial communities from Kellogg Biological Station, Michigan, USA - KBS Miscanthus M5-2 (SPAdes) (version 2) | ecosystem: Host-associated > Plants > Roots >... | reverse complement strand
ATCGTGTGCGGCTATTACACCCGCGCCGCCGCGCTGCTGCTCGCGGGCTTCTGCCTTGCCACCGCCGTGTTGTTCCACCGCAAGCTCGGCGATCGCAATCAGCTCCTGCATTTCGAGAAGGACCTGGCGATCGCGGGCGGGCTCCTGGTGCTGTTTGCCCATGGCGCCGGCGCCTGGGCACTCGATGCGCTCCGGACGCGGTACCCTGATCCCGGAGCGAGCCGCGCAGTTCGCCCAGACTCCTGAACTCCTGACACCCCACGCCCGTTCCTGGCGGCACCCGCTTGAATTTATGCAAATTTCACGGATTCCCGCCCTCGAACCTTTTGGATGTTGGCGCGACTAATCCTTAGAGCCCAGTTCGGACCTCATCGGGAGGTCCGTGGCAACTTGCACTAGGGGGGCCTTCGTGCAGAAGACTCAACGGCCCAGTATGGGTCATTTCTACTCCCGCAACCGCACAGCTCTGTTGGCCATGACGGCGAGTGCCGCCCTGCTGACTGGGCTGGCCAGCTCCGCCAATGCCGTTCCGCTGATCATGCAGCCCGAACCGGCACCGCGACCTGAAGCCGCGCGTTCCGTTAAGCCGAAAAGTACGGTTCTGGCGTCACGCGACAAGGCCGCGACCAAGCTCAAGGAAAGCGAGGACGTGGCCGCCAAGGCGAAAGGCGTGCTTACGGTGGTCGTCTCGATCAGCAAGCAGCAGCTCACGCTGTATTCGGACGGTCAACCGATCGCGCATTCGCGTGTCTCGACCGGCGTACCGGGCCATGCGACGCCGACCGGCGTGTTCAGCGTCATCCAGAAGGATCGCTGGCACCGTTCCAACATCTATGACAACGCCCCGATGTTCTACATGCAGCGGATCACCTGGTCGGGGGTGGCCATGCACCAGGGCGTGGTTCCAAACGGCCCGGCTTCGCACGGCTGCATCCGGCTGCCCGAGGCGTTCGCACGCCAGATGTGGGGCATCACCAAGCTCGGCGTCCGTGTCATCGTAACCTATGGCGACGTAACACCGGTCGCGGTGTCCAACGACCGCCTGTTCGCGCTCAAGCGCGACACGCCCGAGGTCAAGCCCGAGTCCACGCCGGAAACGGAAGTCTCGTCGGCGGACAAGATCAGGGCCACTTACGGCGTCCTGGAAACCGCCCAGCTCCAATCTGGCAAGGGCAATACCACCGCGTCGGATGCCTCCAAGTCGCCGTGGGATACCGCCAAGCCGGGCGATCGTGCGCTTGACGCCATGGCCTATGCGATCGGCGCGCCGCGCGAATCGGCGGTGACCGCGACGGAGCCGAAGCCGCTGTCGGACGCCGGCAAGTCACGCGTGGCCAATACGGCCACTAATACCACCGTCGACGAGCTGCGCCCGCTCAAGCCCGGCCCGGTCTCGGTGTTCATCAGCCGCAAGGAAGGCAAGCTGTTCGTGCGCAAGGGCTTCGAACCGGTGTTCGACGTGCCGGTCACGTTCGAGCGACCCGACCAGCCGCTCGGCACCCATGTCTTCACCGCCCTGGCCTTCAACAACGACAACACCACGCTGCGCTGGAACGTGATGTCGATGCCGGGTGGCGGATCGGCGCCGGTCAAGAAGGCCGAGAAGGGCAAGAAGGTTGAAGTTGCCGTGCCGACGATGCCGACCTCGAATGCGACTGACGCGCTCAACCGCGTCAGCATTCCGCAGGACGCCATCGATCGGATTTCCCGCCTGATGTCACCGGGCGCCTCGCTGATCATCTCTGACAAAGGCATCAGCGGTGAAACCGGCAAAGGCACCGACTTCATCGTGCTGACGCGCTGATCCCCAACGCGAAAACCAAAGCTTTAACGTCATGCCCGGCCACTTGGCCGGGCATGATTGTTTTGGAGGCTCAGAATTTGTCCAGCCGAACGGCCAGAGATGTGGTCTGGGCTCAGATGCGCGCCAGCGCTGCGAGCCCTTCCGGCGTTGTCACCGTGGGCGACCAGCCGAGCCGGGAAAGGGCGGATGGCTCCGCCACCAGCGAGCCGGCGAGCCGCTGGTAGATCTCGCTCCGTCCGGTCACCCGCAGCGCGGTCTCGAGCACGGAAAGCGGTATCGGGATGAGGCCGGGCCTGCGGCCGAGCCCGCCGCGTAGCGCCGCAATCATTTCAGGAATCGTCAGCGCCTTGGGATCCGCCACGATCAACGGTCGCCGCAAGCGCTCCGGCGTCGTGAGCACCGCATCGATTGCCGCCACCAGGTTGTCGAGCGACAGCAACGACCGCCTGGCCCGGAGCAGGCCGAGCGGTAGCGGGTAGGGCGAGCGCGCGAAGCGTACGAGCTCCGCCATGTTGCCCTTCACGCCCTTGCCGTAGACGAGGACGAGGCGCAGCGCGACCCAGTCCAGGTCGAGCGCCGCGAGGCCCTGTTCCGCCGCAAGCTTCGAGCGGCCATAGGCGTCAGTCGGTTGCGGCGCGATATCCTCAGTCAAAATGTGGTCCGCGGTCGCGCCCGCCTGGGCGCGGATGGAGGACAGGAAGACGAACCGCTTGGCCCCCGCCCGTTGCGCCGCGCGCGCCAAGCCGATCGTGGCCTCGGTGTTGAGCATGCGATAATCGTCTTCGGGCAGCCCCGACATGGCGTGGGCGAGGCCGGCGGAATGAATGACCGCATCGACGTCGGCCAAAGCCGCCGCCATATTCTGCGGCCGTGCGAGGTCGCCGACGACCGCGCTCGCGGCGTCCATCGGCACCACGCTCGGGCGTCGCAGCAGGACGCGCAGCCGGTAGCCGCGCTTGGGCAATTCCCGCAGCAGGCATTGCCCGATGAAGCCGGTCGCTCCGGTGAGGGCGATGAGAGGTCTATTGGCCGCACCGACGGGGTTCACTGCTGCTCTCCGGCATCCCAAGCGCTTGCGCTGTTCTCGCCAATATATCGCATTGGGCTCCGCTGCGATCGTGCGATTGGCGGTCCCGCGATCGGATGGGAGGCGCATTGCGGTTAGGATATGCTCCGGAGCGGAACGATCGCGGCAGTCCTTTGTCATCACGGAGGTCCCGATGTTGGACGGCGTGATGTTGCTGTGGTTCCTGCTGACAGCGGCGTCGCTGCTATTCGTGGCGGTGGACATTCGGAGCACGCCGGAATCTCCGGTGCTCAAATGGGGGTTCGTACTGCTCACGGCGTATACCGGCGTGTTCGGCGCGTTTCTCTACGTGCTCGGCTGCCGGGAGCCGCTGCCCGGACTGCACGAGCGCTACGTCGCGGCGCGCTGGCGGCAGGCGCTGGGATCGACGATGCATTGCGTCGCCGGTGACGGCATCGGGATTCTCGCCGGTGCGGTACTCTCGAGCGCTTTTGGTATTTCCGGATTGGCGGAGGTAGCGCTCGAATACATTCTCGGCTTCGCCTTCGGTTGGACGATTTTTCAGGCGCTGTTCATGCGCGACATGGCCGGAGGCTCATATCTGCGCGCACTGACCAGCACCTTCATGTCGGAACTGCTGTCGATGAATCTTCTGATGGCGGGAATGGTGCCCACGGTGATGGCGCTGAAGGCGCGTATTCCGTCAGCGTCCGATCCAACGACACCGAGCTTCTGGTTCGTGATGTCCATCGGACTTCTGGTCGGCTTTATCTTCGCCTATCCCATGAACTGGTGGCTGGTGGCGCATCATTTGAAGCACGGCATGATGACGGTGCGTCGGCCGAGCGCGGCTGCGATGGTCGGCGACGCGCACGCCGGCATGGACATGGCGCCGCAAGCCGCGCCTGCCATGCGCATGGATGGTGGCGAGAAGCCGTGGCCTCCGGTGCCGGTGATGGCGCTGCTGTCGTTTCTGGCGCTGGCGGCCGGGATCGCGATTGGCCTGCTGTTGAAACCGATGTAAGCGGCGGCGCGTTGCGCGGGCTTCACGGCTGACCTCTCGCCGCATAATCTCCGAACCGTGCCGCCCCTGCCCCGTGCCCTCGCTTTGCTTCGGGAGGTCAGAGCATGCTTTCACGCCGTGCCTTGCTGCTGTCGGCCGCCGCGGCCTCGACCCTCGTGCCCACGCTCGCGCGTTCCCAAGCTGCACCGTCGGCGGGTCCCGGCGGAGTTAGCGAACCGCAGACGGCGCTGCGGCTGTTGCGCCGCACGATCGAGGTCAAGGGAAAGCCTGCGTCGGTTTACGGAATCCAGCAGCCCGACGGCACCTTCGGCCTCAGGACTGGAGTGGGCAAGCGGTTCCGCGTCCGCGTGGAAAACAGGATCGAGGAGCCCAGCCTGATCCACTGGCACGGGCTCACGCCGCCCTGGCAACAGGACGGTGTCCCCGGTGTCTCCGGACCAGCGATACCCGCAGGCGGCAGCGCCGACTACGACTTCCCGCTGCGCTTCGGCGGAACGTTCTGGATGCACTCGCACCAGGGTTTGCAGGAGCAGCTGCTGATGTCGGCGCCCCTGATCATCCGCGACCAGCGCGACCGGCCGGACCAGCAGGAGGTCATCCTGATGCTGGCGGACTTCAGCTTCACACCGCCGGAGCAGATATTCGCGGAGCTCAGAAAGGGCGGCAAGATGTCGTCCGTGAACGGCCCGACGGCTGTGCCCATGGCCGCGGGTGCGTCCCCTGCCGCTGCGGCCCCGACCATGAAGGGAATGGGCCCGGCCGACAGCGCGCCGCGCGCGGGCATGGCAATGGGTGCGGCCGCCAAGCCTGATCTGAACGACGTCACGTACGACGCGTTCCTGGCCAACGACCGCACCCTCGGCGATCCCGATGTCGTCAAGGTCGAGCCCGGAGGACGCGTGCTGCTTCGCGTCATCAACAGCTCCTCGATGAGCGCCTATCACGTCGATCTCGGCCAGCTCGACGGCGAGTTGATCGCCGTGGACGGCTTCCGGGTCGCGCCGGTGACGGCTCGCCGTTTCCCGATCGCGGTGGCGCAGCGGCTGGACATCCGGCTCGCGCTTCCGCGCACGCCCGCGGCGCATCCCGTGCTGGCGGTGCTCGAGGGCGAGAACAAGCAGACCGGCATCGTCTTGCAGGCGGGGCGCGCACCGGTCGCGCGCATCGCAGATACGGCCAGCACGGCTTCGCCCGCGCTCACCCTTGACGTCGAAAGCCGGCTGCGCGCTGCGGCGCCACTCCAGCCGCGCAAGGCCGACCGCGTCCACACGCTGGATCTGACCGGCGAGATGAGCGGTTACGTCTGGTCGATCAACAACGTGGTCTGGAACAAGGATGTCCCGCCGCTACCGCTCGCGAAGGGCGAACGGGTCGAACTGATCTTCCTCAACCGCACACCGATGCCGCACCCTATGCACCTGCATGGGCACGAATTTCAGGTCGTCGAGATCGACGGCAAACGCTTTGCCGGGGCGGTGCGCGACACCGTGCTGGTGCCACCCGGCCGGCGCGTCGTGGTGGCGTTCGACGCCAACAATCCGGGACTTTGGGCGCTCCACTGCCATCTGCTCTACCATCTCGAAGCCGGGATGTTCACGACGTTGCGCTATGTCTGATCTGCCTTTCGCCCCAGTTCTTTTGCTGATCGGTTTAACGCTCGGCCTCGCATCGGCTGCCAACGCCGCCTGCCTCGATCTGAAGCAGACGAATGTCCTCTCGTTCGAGGGCACATTGAACTACCGCATTTTTGCAGGTCCGCCGAACTACGAGGATGTCCGCAAAGGCGATACACCCGAGCCCACGTACATTCTCACGCTGGCCGAGCCGATTTGTGCCAACGGCGATGAATTTGTCGATCCGCGCGACAAGTTCGATCAAGTTCAGATTTTTCCCGAGTCCTCGGACAAAGCCGCCCCGGCGTTGTCGAGAGACCTTCGACGATGGATCGGAAAGCAAGTTGTCGTGGAAGGGGCTTCCCCCTTCGGCGCCCATACCGGACATCACCACGCTCCCCTGATGCTGCCCATAACCCGAATTGCGCTCGCGTCCGTCCCCACCAATCGTACGGCACGGCGATGACCACAGTGCAGGCGTTTTACGCCGCGCTGAGTGCGGGCAACGGCGAGGAAGCCGCCAAATTCGTGATTCCGAAGAAGCGATCGTCCGGACCGCTGTCAGCGACCGCCATCAGCAAGTTCTATGGCAATCTTCCCGAGCCGCTGACGCTCGTCGATGTGGTTGCCACTCGCTCAGGCGAGTATCGCGTACGCTACCGATACGTAGCATCTGGTCCGCGACGCTGTGACGGAGAATCGATCGTTCGGACCACCCAGGTCAGCGGGTCCAATCTGATTGAATCGATCAAGGCCGTTAGCGGCTGCTAAAAATGTTCGCGAGGGAAGATGCTCCGGGGGGCTTGGCTAGTCTTAAGGCTGGCCACCGCAAACCTCAGTCTCACGGCGTGGACATGCCCCTATTGGTTCTGCAGACAAGCGTCTGACCGCGGATTGATTGCGCAAAAATAGCTTTTGTCTCTGGTGCAGAACCCCAAGCTGTAATCTTTGGTGTAGTTCGCGAGGCACGTATTCAGCCAGTCGATGCTGATCCGCGCCTTGTCGAAATCCTCCTCACCACAGGACTCGTCGAGGTTCGATGCAACGCGGGTAAATTCTCGCGGGACCGACTGCTTGGCTCGCTTGGAGAGCGCTTCCGCCCGCTCGTAGAGGGTCTGCGAGACGGTGAGACAATCATTCTTGTTGGTCGGGGTCTGATCGGTTGCAACGGCAGGTTTTGGCTTCTCTTTCGCTGCCGGGGCAGCGCGCGGTTTCGTCGTGACCGACCTGTGTTTGCCGGACCTGTACCTCGCGGCATCCGATTCCGTGGCAACCACGCACAATGAGGCCACGGCGGCCACAAAGCACAACGCGGCCGCGATCCGAGGTCGTCGCAGCATGGTGGTCTCCTGATGCCGCATGCTTTGCGCGATTTTAGCCGATGATTTCCGTTCCGACGCGCCCGTCGTGGGTGCCTTTCGCCTGCCGATGGGGCGAAAGGCGGTTTCGGTCATGGCCGGACAACCAATCACTTGACGCGACACGTCTGCATTGATTTGATGCCCCAATCGCGCCACAAGAAAGAGCGTTTTTCGCCCAAGGGAGACGAATGTGAGCCGCAACGCATCGAGAAAAGTCCAAGGCAAATCGGTCGGTTCCCGTGCCAAGAATTCAGCCAAGAGGAAGCGGGCCCGCACCCCGCGGCAGACAGATTTCAGGTCTTTTGGTTGGTATGAGAAAGCCGCTCTGTCGGTCGGGATCAGCGCCAGGGCGTCCTAGCCGCTGACGACCGGTTGAAGGTTACGCGGCGGCTTCTTAGCGAACCCGCGCATCTGTTCGACGTGTTGGCGTAGCGTGATGGCTAACCCATCGCGCTTGCCTTCGATTCCGGCGACTCGTCAGGCCGCCCTTGCGGCCGCCGGTGATTGCAGCTCAAGTTATTGATTATTTTGTAGAAATGGTGGAGCCAGGGGGAGTCGAACCCCCGACCTCTTGAATGCCATTCAAGCGCTCTCCCAACTGAGCTATGGCCCCATGCGGGACGCGGTGTCGGGACAATCGCGTCCAAATCTCAAGCTGGACTGTAACGGCTCTCCGTTGCGGTGACCAGGATGCGGCTTGTTGCCGTCCTGGCCGGCAACGTCAAGTCTCCTCCTCGTCGTCGACGTCGCCGATGATGTCGGTGACGTCCTCGTCGCCTTCCTCCTGCTCTTCAATGAAGGCGGCGTCGTCCAAACCCTCGTCTTCGAGCTCGACCTCATCCTCGGCGCCTTCGACCGCCTCGCCATCGGCGGGCTTCTTGCCCTGAGCCTCGGCATCGGCGTCCTCGAGCGAAACGAACTCGGCCTCAGCGGTCTCCGGCACCACCGTCTCTTCTTCGGGAGCGGGCGCCGCCGCGCGCGCAGCGGCAGAGTCCGGTCGCGAGCGTGAACTCACCGCGGCGAGCTCCAGGACGGTGTGGCATTTCGGGCAGACAATCGGGTCTTTGCTGAGATCGTAGAATTTCGCGCCGCAATTGCCGCAGAGGCGCTTAGTGCCGAGCTCGGGTTTCGCCACGGTCCGGTTTCCTCGAGGGGGTCTAAAATGAGGTGCTTCACTTGGCGAGTTGCCGTGCCAGTGTCAATAGCTCCTGAACAGCTTCCGCTAGCCCGCTCGTGCGCCAATTCCGGTCCGGGATGACGCCTGTATGGCCTCATGCTAGAGAGCGTTTTCCCGCACAAACGAGATTGCAAGTGGATCACGCCGTCCCATCCCCGCTCACGGCACGCCGCGCGGGCGCCCTCAAAGGCCGCCTGCGCGTGCCCGGAGACAAGTCGATCTCGCACCGTGCCCTTATCTTCGGGGCGCTCACGGTCGGGGAGACGCGCATTTCGGGGCTGCTGGAAGGCGAGGACGTGATCAACACCGCCAAGGCCATGCGGGCGCTGGGGGCGACCGTCGAGCGGATAGGTGAGGGCACCTGGCGCGTTCACGGTGTCGGGGTCGGCGGGTTTCGCGAGCCGCAGGCCGTGCTCGATTTCGGCAATTCTGGCACCGGTTGCCGTCTGGTCATGGGAGCGGTGGCGGGCTGTCCGGTCACCGCCACCTTCGATGGCGATGCCAGCCTGCGCAAGCGGCCGATGCGGCGAATTCTCGACCCCGTCGAGTTGATCGGGGCACGTACCGTGAGCGCCACGGATGGCGGCCGTCTGCCGATCACGCTCGCGGGCGCACGCGATCCGCTCCCGGTCGTCTATCGCACGCCTGTGCCTTCGGCCCAGATCAAATCGGCCGTGCTGCTCGCCGGGCTGGCTGCGCCGGGTGAGACCGTCGTCATCGAGACCGAAGCGAGCCGTGATCATACCGAGCGCCTGCTCAAGCATTTCGGCGCCGATATCGTGGTCGAAGCCGACGGTGCTCAGGGCCGCAAGATCACGCTGAAGGGCGAGCCCGAGCTCGCGCCGGCCCCGGTCGTGGTCCCGGCCGATCCGTCCTCGGCCGCTTTCCCGATGGTAGCGGCGCTGATCGTGCCGGGCTCGGAGGTCATTCTCACCGCCGTCATGACCAATCCGCTGCGCACCGGGCTGATCGTCACGCTGCGCGAGATGGGGGCCGACATCGAGGCGCTCGACGTGCGCAGCGACGGCGGCGAGGAGATGGCGGATCTCCGTATCCGAGGATCGGCACTGCGGGGGATCGAGGTGCCGGCCGCGCGCGCGCCGTCCATGATCGACGAATACCCGGTCCTGGCAGTCGCCGCGAGCTTCGCCGAGGGCACCACGGTGATGCGTGGGCTCAAGGAATTGCGCGTCAAGGAATCCGATCGGCTCGCCGCTGTCGCTGACGGCCTGCGGGCGAACGGCGTCGAGATCGAGATCGACGGCGACGACTTGATCGTACACGGCCGGAGCCAGGCGCGCGGCGGCGGCACGGTCTTGACCCATATGGATCACCGCATCGCCATGGCTTTTCTGATGATGGGACTGGCGAGCGAAAAACCGGTCGGCGTCGACGATGCGGCCTTCATCGCCACAAGCTTCCCCGGCTTCGCGGCCACGATGCGCGGCCTCGGAGCCGATCTTTCATGATTATCGCGATCGACGGGCCGGCCGCCTCCGGCAAGGGTACGCTCGGCAAGCGGCTTGCCGCGCATTATGGCTTGCGGCACCTGGATACCGGTCTGATCTACCGCGCGGTGGCGAAGGCATTGCTCGACGGAGGTCACTCGCCGGGCAACCGCGCCCGCGCGGTGGCTGCCGCCGAGGCGCTGGACCCGACCCAGTTCGACGAGCCGGCCCTGAAGAGCCCGGCCGTCGGCGAGGCGGCTTCGGTGATCTCGGCCGTTCCCGAAGTGCGCGGCGCGCTGCTCAGCTTTCAGCGCAGTTTCGGGCGGACGCCACCCGGCGCCGTGCTCGATGGTCGCGACATCGGGACCGTCATCTTTCCCGATGCTGACGTGAAGATCTTTCTCACCGCGACCGCCGAGATGCGGGCGCAACGCCGTGCCGTCGAGTTGGAGCGGGCGGGAAATGACATCAGCGAAGCCGAGGTGCTGGCCGATATCCGCCGGCGGGACGAGCGCGATACCGGCAGGGCGGCGGCCCCATTAAAGCCGGCGCCGGAAGCATACTTGCTCGATACCACGCATTTGGATATAGACGCCGCATTCCGGGCCGCCATCGACATTGTCGAAGCCGTCCGAGCAGGCCGGACGCGCGGCTGACCGCGCTTCCGCTTTTGGAGGATGAGCCTGCTCCGCCCGCTTCTTTGATGGCGCACTGGATCTGAACCATCGTTTCGATCGCCGGGTCATCGGGCCGGGTCGCCATTTTTGGCGGCTGTCGAGGTCCGCGGGACTTTCGGCCCCTGCGCGCGAAACGCCATCAACCGCCGTCCAGCGAAAACCGTTACCGAGGAGAGTTCATGGCCACCGCCACCCAATCCGCCACCCCGACGCGCGACGATTTCGCGCAAATGCTCGAAGAGTCCTTCACCCAGGGCAGCCCGCAGGAAGGCGCCGTCGTCAAGGGCATCGTCGTTGGGATCGAGAAGGATCTCGCCGTCATCGATGTCGGGGCTAAGACCGAGGGGCGCGTCGCGTTGCGCGAATTCGCGGCACCGGGCCGGCAGGCGGACATCAAGGTCGGCGATACGGTCGAGGTCTATCTCGAGCGCGTGGAGAACGCGCTTGGCGAGGCCGTGCTCTCGCGCGACAAGGCTCGCCGCGAGGAGAGCTGGGGCAAACTGGAAAAGGCCTTCAGCAGCAACGAAAAGGTCCAGGGCGTCATCTTCAATCAGGTCAAGGGCGGCTTCACCGTCGACCTCGACGGCGCCGTGGCGTTCCTGCCGCGCAGCCAAGTCGATATCCGGCCGATCCGCGACGTGTCCCCGCTGATGAATCAGCCGCAGCCCTTCCAGATCCTGAAAATGGATCGGCGGCGCGGCAACATCGTCGTGTCGCGACGCACGGTGCTGGAAGAGACCCGTGCCGAGCAGCGCCAGGAGCTGGTGCAGAACCTCGAAGAGGGGCAGGTCATCGACGGCGTGGTCAAGAACATCACCGACTACGGGGCCTTTGTGGATCTCGGCGGTATCGACGGTCTTCTTCACGTGACGGACATCGCCTGGCGGCGCGTCAATCATCCGACCGAGGTGCTCAATATCGGCCAGCAGGTGAAGGTCAAGATCATCAAGATCAACCACGAGACCCACCGCATCTCGCTCGGCATGAAGCAGTTGCAGGACGATCCGTGGCAGGGCATCGAGGCGAAATATCCCGTGGGCGCCCGCTACAAGGGCCGCGTGACCAACATCACCGACTACGGCGCCTTCGTGGAGCTCGAGCCCGGGATCGAAGGCCTCATCCACGTCTCCGAGATGTCGTGGACCAAGAAGAACGTGCATCCCGGCAAGATCGTCTCCACCTCGCAGGAGGTGGACGTGCAGATCCTCGAGGTCGATCCGGTCAAGCGCCGGATTTCGCTCGGCCTCAAGCAGACCATGCGCAATCCGTGGGAGGTCTTCGTCGAAAAGTATCCGCCCGGCACGCTGATCGAGGGCGAGGTCAAGAACAAGACCGAGTTCGGGCTGTTCCTGGGCCTCGATGGCGATGTCGACGGCATGGTCCACCTGTCCGACCTGGACTGGAAACGTCCCGGCGAGCAGGTGATCGAGGAATACAAGAAGGGCGATCAGGTCAAGGCGAAGGTGCTCGACGTCGACGTCGAGAAGGAGCGCATTTCTCTCGGCATCAAGCAGCTCGACGGCGATCCCATGGAGACGGCCGGCGACCTCAAGAAGGGATCGGTCGTCACCTGCGAAGTGACCGAGGTGAAGGAGGCGGGTCTCGAGGCGAATATCGTCGGCAGCGATCTCTCGACCTTCATCAAGCGCTCGGAGCTGGCGCGTGATCGCGGCGAGCAGCGGCCGGAGCGTTTCGCCGTCGGACAGAAAGTGGATGCTCGGATCATCCAGTTCGACCGCCGCGCCCACAAGGTACAGGTCTCCATCAAGGCGCTCGAAGTGGCGGAGGAAAAAGAGGCGATCGCGCAATACGGCTCTTCCGATTCCGGCGCGACGCTCGGCGACATCCTGGGCACCGCGCTCAAGCGGGCGACCGAAAAGCCAGCCGAGAAAAAGGAATAGGCAAGGTCCCAGCCGGTCATCGTTGGGTTGGCGGCGCGTGCCGCTGACCCAACGATACGAGCCTGCGAGCCGACGTCGCGGTCTGTTGCCACAATTGCGGCCGCTTCGTGCGCGCCATTGACATGGCGGCAGGCGGCTGCACTGGCCGTCCCACTGATCGTCAAGGAGATGAGCCATGGCGCTCGATGCCGATACCATCGTCGATCGTCGCCGGATGCGGCGCAAGCTCACCTTCTGGCGCGTCTTCGCCATCCTCATCGTCATCGGCGCCGTCGTTGCCGTGGGCGCTGCGTTGCGCGTGCCGGGGACCGACGTGCTGACCGGACAGGCGAGCGGATCGATTGCGCGCGTCACCATCACTGGCCTGATCCGTGGCGACCAGGAACGCGTGGAGGCGCTCGAGCGACTTGGGAAGTCGCGCGCCCGCGCCGTGATCGTGCACATCAACAGCCCTGGCGGCACCACCTCCGGTTCCGAGCAGCTGCATGACTCGCTGATGCGGCTCAAGGAGCAGAAGCCGCTGGTCGTCGTGGTCGATGGGCTGGCGGCCTCGGGCGGCTACATCGCTGCGGTGGCGGCCGATCATATCGTCGCCCTGGAAACCTCGCTGGTCGGGTCGATCGGCGTGCTGTTCCAATATCCGAACGTCGCCGATCTCCTGAAAACCCTCGGCGTCAAGATCGAGGAGATCAAGTCCTCGCCGCTCAAGGCGGCGCCAAACGGCTTCGAACCGACCTCGCCGGAAGCGCGTGCGGCAATCGAGTCCGTCGTCTCGGACTCCTATGCCTGGTTCAAGGGCATGGTGAAGGCGCGCCGGCAGCTCGACGACGAGATGTTGCAGCGCGTGGCCGATGGACGCGTCTTTACCGGCCGCCAGGGCATTCCGCTCAAACTCGTCGACGAGCTTGGCGACGAGAGGACGGCGATCGCCTGGCTGGCGAAGGAAAAGAACATCGATCCCAAGACGCCGGTGCGGGACTATCGGCTGCGTGACCGGCTCGGCGATTTGCCGTTCCTGCACACCGCAATCGTGACCAGCCTCGACGCGGTGGGCCTTGGGTCGTTTGCTCGGCGCTTCGAGGAATGGGGTGCGGTGCAGGCGATCGAGCGCCTCAACCTTGACGGACTCCTGGCGCTTTGGCACCCTCCGACCGCGAACTAGAGCAAAATGGCTTTGCGTTGAATCGCGATTTCGCTCTAAGCCTTCAATTGGTGGCACGATGTTGCCCGAAAAGTCCGCGGCTTTTCGGGGTCGTGCTCCAGCGAGCGGAGCGGTTGGTCCCGCCTAGCCACGGACGGCAGCACCGATGATCAAATCCGAACTCGTGCAGCGCATCTCTTCGCAGAACCCGCATCTTTATCAGCGCGACGTCGAGAATATCGTCAACGCTATCCTCGGTGAGATCGTCGCGGCGATGGCGCGCGGGGACCGCGTCGAATTGCGAGGCTTCGGCGCGTTCTCCGTCAAGAACCGCCCGGCCCGGACCGGCCGCAATCCCCGCACCGGAGCGCACGTGTCGGTGGAGAAGAAGTCCGTGCCGTTCTTCAAGACCGGCAAGGAGATGCGCGAGCGGCTCAACCGTTCGAGCGTGTGATGCCATGATCCGTAAGATTGTCACGGCGCTCATCCTCGTGCCGCTTGCCATCGTGTTCGTCGCCTTGGCGGTGGCGAACCGCCAACCGGTTCTCGTCTCCTTCGATCCTTTCGATCAGCTCAATCCCGCCTTTGCGCGCGCGCTGCCGCTTTATGCGCTGATGCTGATCCTGGTGATCGCCGGCGTGGTGGTGGGTGGTATCGCCGCCTGGGTGAGACAAGCGAAATGGCGCCGCGCCGCCCGACTGGCCGACGCGCAGGCGCGCGAGCTGCGCGCTGAGGTGGAGCGCCTCAGGCGCATGGGACCTGCCGAGGTCATCGTGGGGCCGAGACCGCTTTCCACCCGGCCCGTGCCCCCGGACTACGGCCCGCGGCTCAGCATTCCGCCTCCCGCGGCCTGATTCCGTGAGTTCCCCTTGAATATCAAGCGCCTGCAAGGGCGAGACAAACCGTCGGCAGCGATGTAGAACCGCGGCGTGCAGGAGCCTGCGGCAATGTCCGTCCTGATCAAAATCTGCGGCCTGAAGACGCCCGAGGCGCTCGATGTCGCGCTCGCGGCGGGCGCAGATCTGGTCGGCTTCGTCTTTTTCCCGGCCTCGCCGCGACATGTGAGCTTTGAGATTGCCCATGCGCTCGGCGAACGGGTGCGGGGCAGGGCGCAAAAGGTTGCGCTGTCCGTCGATGCCAGCGACGAGGAGCTTGCGGCGAGCATCGAAGCGCTCAGGCCCGACCTGCTGCAACTCCATGGCAAGGAGGCGCCGGATCGCGTCGCCGCGGTGCGGAAGCGCTTCGGACTTCCGGTGATGAAGGCGCTGCCGATCGCCGAGCGGGCAGATCTGTCCCCGATCCGGCTGTACGACAAGGTGGCGGATCATTTGATCTTCGACGCGCGGGCGACGGGCGAGGCGACACGGCCTGGCGGCCTCGGCAAGAGCTTCGACTGGCGGCTGCTCGACGCCCTTGCGGTGAATGTGCCGTTCATGCTCTCGGGCGGCCTCCATGCCGGCAACGTCGCCGAGGCGCTGCGCATCACGGCGGCGCCCGGTGTCGATGTTTCGTCCGGTGTCGAGCGCGCGCCCGGCGAGAAGGACCCGGACAAGATCCGCGCGTTCGTCGCTGCGGCACGTGACGCAGCAGGCGCGCTTGCAGCGCGCGTCAAAATGATGAGTGGGGCATGACCCTTCAGCAGCCCAATTCGTTCCGTACCGGTCCCGACGAGCGCGGGCATTTCGGCCTCTATGGTGGCCGCTTCGTCGCCGAAACGCTGATGCCTCTCATTCTGGAACTGGAGCGGGCCTACGCGGCGGCAAAGAACGATCCGCGCTTTCGCAAAGAGATGGACGGCTACCTCAAGGACTATGTCGGACGTCCGTCGCCGCTCTACTTCGCCGAGCGCCTGAGCGAGCATCTGCGCGGCGCCAAGGTCTATTTCAAGCGCGAGGACCTCAATCACACCGGCGCGCACAAGGTGAACAACGTGCTCGGGCAGATCCTGCTCGCCCGCCGCATGGGAAAGCCGCGCGTGATTGCCGAAACCGGGGCCGGCATGCACGGGGTTGCGACCGCGACGATGTGCGCCAAATTCGGGCTCGAGTGCGTCGTCTATATGGGCGTGGTCGACGTCGAGCGGCAGAAACCCAATGTGCTGCGCATGCGCGCGCTGGGAGCCGAGGTGCGTCCGGTCGAGTCGGGATCCAAGACGCTCAAGGATGCCATGAACGAGGCGCTGCGCGACTGGGTCACGAATGTCGCGGACACCTTCTACTGCATCGGCACGGTCGCCGGGCCGCACCCCTATCCGATGATGGTGCGCGACTTTCAATCGGTGATCGGAGACGAAACGCGCGAGCAGATGCTGGCGGCGGAAGGACGTTTGCCCGATTCGCTCGTTGCGTGCATCGGCGGCGGCTCGAACGCGATGGGCCTGTTTCATCCGTTCCTGGACGATGCCCAAATCGAAATCTATGGCGTGGAAGCTGCGGGCCACGGGCTTTCGAGCGGCCTGCATGCAGCCTCGATTGCCGGTGGCCGACCCGGGGTACTGCACGGCAATCGGACCTACCTGCTGATGGACGAGGATGGCCAGATCAACGAGGCGCATTCGATCTCGGCCGGCCTCGATTATCCCGGCATCGGTCCGGAACACGCCTGGCTCAACGACATCAAGCGGGTGAAATATCTGTCAGCCACCGACGAGGAGGCGCTGGCGGCGTTCCAGCTCTGCTCGCGCCTCGAGGGCAT
>Ga0207689_10002870_pt1 | contig 15893 bp, 13 predicted proteins | sample KBSMisM52_FD_184312 | JGI IMG/M metagenome (GOLD analysis project Ga0207689, IMG submission 184312) | Miscanthus rhizosphere microbial communities from Kellogg Biological Station, Michigan, USA - KBS Miscanthus M5-2 (SPAdes) (version 2) | ecosystem: Host-associated > Plants > Roots >... | reverse complement strand
GGTAGTGATACCGGCCGCTATATAAGCTTTTGCCTGGTCACCCCTTAATCCCGGAGCATGACCGTCTACCGGTTTTTGTAACCGATGAGAGGCAGCAATTTTTTTCATTACATCTTTATCCTCATTCAACACGCCGGGAAAGTTCATCATCTCGCTCAGGTATTTTATATCGTCCCGTCGCAACAATTTTTCTACGTCATCGGCATTCAGCGTTGCGCCTGCCGTTTCAAAGACCGTTGCCGGTACGCAACTCGGTGCACCGAAATTGAATTTAAAAGGAACAGTCTTCCCATTTTCAATCATAAATTCAACGCCTTTCATACCGCATACATTGGCTATTTCATGTGGATCGCTCACTGTTGCAACGGTTCCGTGTACAACTGCAAGTCTTGCAAACTCGGATGGGACCAGCATAGAGCTTTCGATATGAACGTGACTGTCGATGAAGCCGGGGAGAATGTAGCGATGAGTCGTGCGTAGTGAGTCGCGAGAAAGTTCTTTGATTGAAATAATCTTTCCTTCTTTTATACTTATTTCTGCAGGATAGATTTTTTGCGTATGTACGTTAACGAGATTGCCGGTTATGGTGAACGAAGACATTATTGGAAAAAATTAATTGTGGAAATTATGGTAAAGGTAGCTTGGTTTCTATTATTAGAAATCGCAATATAACAGGTCAATAGGAAATACCTGAGTTAGTTTGTAACTTTGAAACGTTTAAAAAATTATTATGGGTTTAGTATATGCTGAGGTGCAACTTATCAATGGAGAGGATTTGTTGATGGCAAGACGAAACATGATCGGAGAGGAGGAAATTAAACAAATGACTGTAAATGCGCTTGTAGATACAGGTGCATATACATTGTGTATTAATGAAAATATTCAGGAACAGTTACAGCTACCTCTTTTAGAAAAGAGAATGGGCAATATGGCTGATGGTCGAATAAAGGAATATGATGTCGTTGGTCCGATCGAACTTAAATTCAAAAATCGCCGGACGATGGTGAATGCAATGGTATTGCCGGGAGATAATGAAGTTTTATTAGGTGCTATTCCTTTAGAAGATATGGATGTTTTAATTCATCCGCAACGACAGGAATTGATTGTCAATCCAGACCATCCTTATTTTGCACAAATGAAATTAAAATAGGCTCCTTAATCCACCGGAACCGGCGGTGGTCCATCCGGCAGCATCGCTTTCCATACCTCTTTTCCTTTCCGTTGTTCAAATTCCTTGCGTATATCCTGTCTTAATTTCTCATTCTGAAAAAGATCAACCATTGTCGTACCGAGTGCTTTTGATGCAAACAACATTCCTTTATGACCGATACTCATTCCACCACAGGCGACAACAACCCATGAATGCCACGGAGATTTATAGGGAGCCGTTGTAGCGAGTAACGAAATTTCAGGAACGAGATAACTTACATCACCCACATCTGTTGATCCGCCTTCGGGATCATCTTTTGTTTTTTCCAACGGCTTGATATTACCGTTAATTCCCTGCGATTCTACACCATACTCTTTCATGATTTTATCTGCAAATTGAAGTTCATCATTTGTGTAGGTAATGGGCCCGATCAATTCCATATTTGACTGTAATGCTTTCGCACCTGTCTCGTTGTTCAGTAATTCATACAAACCACTGTTTAATTTGATATCGTATTGTACACCGGCCATCAATGCTGCGCCTTTTGCGATGTCTTTCATTCTTTCTTCTACCGCAGCAACCCCGTTTCTTTTTGAATCGCGGATCCATAGCCAAACCGATGCCGTATCCGGAATAACATTGGGCACTTTGCCTGCTTCTTTAAATACATAGTGAATGCGAACACTCGGTTTTACATGCTCCCGCAGGTAGTTGATACCGTTAGTAAACAATTCAGCAGCATCCAATGCACTGCGCCCGTTCCATGGATCGGCGGCGGCATGTGCGCTCTTTCCCTTAAAACAAACGCTATAATCTATTACAGCTTGTGAACTCTGCATGTTTGCTTTATTCTCGGAGTCCGGATGCCAGTCAAGACATACATCCAGGTCGTTGAAAAAACCATCTTTTGCCATCCATACTTTACCGGCAAGGTCTTCTTCTGCAGGCGTACCATAAAATCGGATAGTTCCTTTTAGCTTCCCTTCTGCAATCAATTCTTTTATGGCAACTGCGGCACCAAGACTCCCGGTTCCAAACATATTATGTCCGCACCCATGCCCTGGTTTTCCGGCCTGCAAAGGTTCTTTTGTTGGTTGTGCTTTTTGAGACAAACCCGGCAGTGCATCAAACTCACCGAGTATTCCAATGATGGGTCTTCCTGAACCATATTCTGCAATGAAAGCTGTCGGAATTTTTGCCACACCTCTTGTCACTTTCAATCCTTGTGCTTCGGCATAATCGGCCAATGCTTTTGAAGATTGTTTTTCCCGCATAGCTATTTCTGCATAACCCCATATCTTATCGCTTAATTCTATTAACTCATTTTCATGTTTTTGTACCGACGCAATTATAGCTCGTTTATCGGCATTCAACATTGGTGCAGCGGATTTTTTTTGGGCAATAATTAAAAAGGTAAATGACAGGCCCGTAAGCGTCAGAAGAAACTTTCTCATGCAGATAGTTTTTAGCGGAATTAAAAAAGGAAGATAAGGCATAAATAAAAACGGCATCTATGAACGACGCCGTTTTTTCTAATATATACAAAATCAAAACTTACATAATTGCTTTTTTTACCTTCTCTCTCACTTTAGTATTGCCTCCGCCATCGAGCGTAAGATCGTGTGGCTTGTTTGTTTTCCATGCACCTCTTGTAAAATCAGGTACGTCCATTGCTTTTGATTTCGCAGCAACAGATGCTCCGCTGAGAGCGAAAATGCTGCTCCATGTTGCCGCATCATATACGTTCTGATCGAGTGGTAATCCATTGCGGAGGCAATCAATCAGGCGCCAGTCCATAATAAAATCCATTCCGCCATGACCGCCTACATCTTTTGCAATGTTGCCGATATGTTTTATGATCGGAGGAGAATATTTTTCATATAAATCTTTTAATTCTTCTTCTTTGATCCAATCGTGTCCGAATGAGATACGTTCCGGTGCAGGAAATTTTTGCGCGGCTCCTTTTGTTCCACTTAATAAATGTATCCGCGAATAAGGTCTTGTAGAAGATACATCATGCTGCAGCATAATGGTTTTTCCCTTACTGGTGCGGATCGCAGTTGTATTCATATTGCCCCTGTATGTCTTTCCGACGTACTCCTTAAAAAAGGAATCTTTTGCGGCCAGTTCTTTAGCCGTTTCACCCAATGTAAAATCATTGGTGCTGGTGCTGGTGAGGTAATCCATCTTATCGCCCCGGTTAATATTCATGCATTGGGCTATCGGGCCCAGGCCATGTGTAGGGTATAGGTTGCCGTTATGTTGCGTGTTTTGTTTCAGCCGCCACATATCTGCATAGGCATTTTTGTTAAACAGGTAGTCCATGGTAAGATTATGAATATAGGCTCCTTCTGCATGAATGAGCTCACCGAATAAACCGTTACGTACCATATTTAATGTAAGCAGTTCAAAAAAATCGTAGCAGCAGTTTTCCAGCATCATGCAATGCTTCTTCGTTTTCTCAGAAGTTTCGACCAGCTGCCAGCATTCATCAATTGTGAGTCCTGCATTTACTTCTGTTGCCGCATGTTTACCATTTTTCATTGCACGCAATGCAATCGGCGCATGCAGGTGCCAGGGTGTAGGTGTGTATATAAGATCAACATCTTTGCCATCGCACAACGCTTTCCATCCTTCTTCGCCACTGAATTCCTTTGCCTTGGGTCTTCCCATCTTTTGCAGCGTGGTTTGTGATTTGGCAACACGGTCCGGGTACTTATCACAAAGCGCAGTGATTTCTAACCCATCGATATAGCTCAATCTCTCTACGGCATCACCGCCTCTCATGCCCAAACCAATAATGCCCACACGAACCGTTTCCAGTTTTGGAGCGGCATAGCCGCACATATTAAACTGTTGTGCGCCATAGTCCACCGGGGAGGAAAATATATCTTCTTCATCTGTTTTTACTTTTGCAAGTGCCGGCAAGCCTGCAGTCAGTGCACCGGTTCCCGCTGCCAACCGACGCAAAAATTTTCTGCGATTGTGTTTCATAATATAAATTGGTAAATGTTGCCGCTAAATTCCGCAATTAATAGTCAGGAAGAACATGTTTTCCAAATTAGCACAATCGTTTGACTCACCTTTGTGGTCCGTTAAACAGCCCGGTTAAAAAGTCATTCACCTGTTTTGCGTAAGCGTCTTTGGATTGATTCATTTTTTTTTCTCTTCTCAGGCTGTCGCGTTCCTTTTTTATAATTGACTCAATTATCTCATCAAACAATTCAGATACAGACTTATTTTGACTTTTGGCATATTGCCTGATAAATGCCTTATTCTTCAACGAAATGCTAATTGTTAAATTTTCCATTACGAATTTGTTAAACCAATTTACAAAACAATTGTCTACCGGGTATTTGTTATTGTATATATTTTTGTTTTAAATATGTATCATGAATTGTCTTATTGTAGATGACAACAAAATGGCCCGTATGGCTATGAAGCAACTGGTAAGCCAGGTAAGTGAATTAACACTTGCAGGGGAATGTGACAATGCAATGGATGCTTACAACAAAGTGAGCAAGGAACATATTGATCTTATATTGCTTGATATCGAAATGCCGGGGATGACCGGCCTTGAACTCACAAAAAACCTTGGTGACAAGAGCCCGCTCATCATTTTTACCACGGCAAAAACCGACTATGCGGTAGAAGCATTTGAATTAAATGTTGTGGACTATCTTGTTAAACCGGTATCGCCTGCCCGTTTTTTACAGGCTATCGAAAAGGCTAAGGAAGTTCTGGAAAGTAATAAACAAGACGTGCAGATTGAGGAAAAGGAATTTGTCTTTGTTCGAGATAACGGCATATTGAAACGGGTAGATATAAACGAAATTCTCTTTCTCGAAGCAATGGGCGATTATGTAAAAGTGCACACATCGCAAAAGTTTCATATTGTGCATTCCACATTGAAAGCTATTGGTGAAAAACTGCCCGCATCAAAATTTATGCGGGTGCATCGCAGTTATATTGTTGCGCTTAATAAAATTGATTTTATAGAAGAAGGTGTAATCAATGTTGGCAAAAACGCTATCCCGGTTGCTGATGCGTATCGTGGCAGCCTGAATCAGCAGTTGAATCTCCTGTAAATCTCACCGATTATTTTTCCTTTTTTAGCGAAGGTAACCTGCCCGCTATCTATTTTGGTGACCCTCTTTATTTTCCGCGATCTATTTTTATGCTATTGGTACTTGATAGTGATTTCAATCAATGATATTTAACGATCTCGTGTCATGTAGGTAAACTCCCATTAGCAGTTGGGTTTGGGTAAAGGGCTGCGGGGTGCAGCCCTTTCTTTCAAAATATGAAAACAAAGTACTCCATAATATTTCTTGCCGCGATCATCCTCCTGCTGGTTTGTGAATACCTGTTTCTTACAGAACTCATTGAATCACACAGAATGCTTATTTTGTTCCTCGCTGCCGCAGGTGTTATTTCGTCCGCGTGTATAGCGGTGCTTTGCTACATACGTTCAGCTAAAGATGTAGCCTGATCCTGCCTGTTAATGATTCGTCCCGATCAATCATTTCGATATTTTTAAGTAAGGATAAACAATAAGGCCGGAACCTTTGATCTCCAAAAACGGTATTTTTATCCTTTGATTTCTTATGCTAAAAGGCAGGTTTAAATATGTGGCGCTCATCATCTTTCTTTCGGGGCTTATCCTGATTGTTTTTCTCCAGTTCAACTCCGGCCGCAGCATTGACACATTAATTCTCGGAAATACCAGCTTGCTGACGGAATTAAAAACGCAAAACGATCTTCAAAAACTACAGACAGAAATCGTAACGGTTGAAAGTAAGGTACGGGGCGCTGTTATTACAAAAGACCGGGCCCACCTGGAAGGCATACGCGAAGAAATAGACAGCATCAATGAAAAATTAAAACAGATAGAAGAAAATGTAGGCGATACTGACACAGACCACATGCTGGTCAACCTGCATGCGTTGGTTAGCCGCAAAATTGTATATAGCCTGCGGGTAATTGATACATTCAATGTTGCCGGTAAAGAAGCAGCTGAAAAAATTATTAACGAGACAAACAGCAAGCGTCTTACCGATAGCATATTCGATATGGTAGACGATGTAGACAGCAGCCGGCAGGTAAGTTTAAGCCAGATTGTTGCAACTGTGGATAGCAGCGGCGAAGCGGCACGCAAGCGGGGTTTTATTTTGGCCGTGGTCGCCTGCATGTTTTGTATCGCGGCTTTTTGGTACATCGTCAACCAAAGTATGCAGCAGGAACGTTTAATTCACATTCTTGATGCTTCTGAAAAAAAAGTAAAGGAAGCAGCCCGCGTTAAAGAACAATTCCTGGCAAATATGAGTCATGAAATACGGACACCTATGAATGCAATGCTTGGTTTTACCAACCTGTTACAAAAAACGACTCTTCAAGCGCAACAGCGGGAGTATATCGAAAATATCCAGGCATCGGGAGAAAAATTGCTGGCTATTGTAAATGACATTCTTGATCTTTCAAAGATTGAAGCCGGTATGATGCGCATAGAACCGGCTCCATTCAGTCTTCGGGCTTTGCTCCATTCGATAGAAGCGATGTTTTCGGAGAAAGCGAGGCAAAAACAATTAAACCTGCAATTTTCAGTAGGTAATGATATACCGGATATGCTGCAGGGCGACTCAGTACGACTTACACAGGTATTGGTAAACCTTTTGAGTAATGCAATAAAGTTTACCGCTAAAGGCGGGATTAATGCTTCGGTTAAAAAATTGGAAGGAGATGACAACGGAGTTAAACTTCAGTTTTCTGTAAAAGACACGGGGATCGGTATTGCACCGGAAAAACAGCAAACAATTTTTGAACGGTTTCAACAGGCAGAAGCGGATACTACAAGACGTTATGGAGGAACCGGCCTTGGTTTATCCATAGCAAAACAAATCATCGACCTGCAGCATGGAACTATTCGTGTAAACAGCGAGCCGGGCGGTGGCACCGAGTTTATTTTCGACCTGGCGTACCAGTTATCAAATGAACAGGTTCACCCGGATACTCAATTTTATACCGAAGCACGAACGCATGAACTGCCCATCAGCCTGAATGTTCTCATTGCTGAAGATAATGTGATGAACCAGCAATTGATGAAACACCTGATGAGTAACTGGAAATTGAATTTCAAAATCGTTGGTAATGGTAAAGAAGCATTGAATGAACTTCAGTCATCATCCTATACTTATGATATCGTACTGATGGATATACAAATGCCGGAAATGGATGGGTATAGTGTTACCCAAATTTTACGCGATGATTTGAAATTACAAATACCGGTGATCGCCATGACGGCACATGCAATGGCCGGTGAAAAAGAAAAATGCCTGGCGCTTGGTATGAACGACTATATCTCCAAGCCGATCAGGGAAGCTGAATTGTATGATCTTATACTTCGCCATACGAAGAATATAAATGACAAAGCAGGTAAACCACCTGTTGTAATTGATCTCGATTACCTGCGCGAACTATCAAAAGGAAATAAAAGCTTTGAATCGGACATGATACAACAGTTTATTGTGCAGGTGCCCGAAGAAATAAGCGTGCTCGAAACTTCCATTGAGAATAAAAATTATGAAGCTATACGGGCTGCGGCACATGGTTTAAAATCTTCTGTTTCTTTTGTTGGTCTGTCCCCCAAACTGCAGCCCCTGTTGGAGCAGATTGAAAAACATTCTTCTCCTGAAAATGGTAACATGCAGGCCATCCGGCAAAACTTTGAGTTGCTGCAGAATATATGCAAAGAGGCTATTAAGGAAGCGAAATCATTGCTCGTATAGCCGCTCTTCGCCGACCATTTATTCCCTTTCAACGAAACGCCCCGCTTTCCCTGTTTCCTGTTTCTAACTTGCGCTCTGTTATTTAACCCTGCGTACGAATATTACCATGAAACCTGAAAAACAAATCTTTCAAACTTCATCTTCGGTCCGGTGGCAAACTTTTGCCTGGGCCAGCCGCTTGTTCATTTTTTTGCTGCTCCTGATGGTTCCCATTGTTTGGATTGCACTTAACCGGGCGCACAAACCTGGCTTACCACAATTAATTTCTGCAGATACTGTTTCGGGAAAAGCAATCAATCCCGTAGAGCCACGTCATTTGAGCAAAAAAGAAAATAAAAAATATAAAGGCTTTAATGATTTTCTGAAAGCAAAACGAAAAATTGAAGAGGTAATAAAGAAAGAAAAAGCAATCCCGTTTAATCAGCGCATCCGTGCCGGCTTTTATACGGATGAAGATCCGCAGGCATTTTATTCATTGCAGAATTACATTGATAAGATGAATGTGGTTATACCTGAGTGGCTGCACATAGATAAAAATACGGATACACTTATTTTTCATGTGGATGAAGATGCTTACGCGGTGATGAAACGGCATAACGTTAAGGTGCTTCCGATCATTAACAATATTGATATAACAAAATACAACGGCACCTGGGATTCGGAAATGCTGGATAGAATACTGCGAAACCCGCAGAAAAAGACGCGTTTATTAAATGATATCGTACGTTATCTGCATACCTATGATATGCAGGGAATCAATGTTGACTTTGAAGAATTGAAAGAAACAAGCGTAGAACCGATGCGTAAGTTTCAAAAAGAATTGTATGATACGCTGCACAAAAAAGGGTATCTCGTTACGCAGGATATAATGCCGAATGATGAAGATTTTGATCCGAAGATACTGGCACCCGTTAACGATTACCTGTTTTTAATGGGTTACGATCAGCACTACAGCACAAGTACACCCGGCGGCATCAGCGAACAACGATGGGTTGAAAAAGTGATGGATGAAACGGCGTCATCTATTCCTTCCAATAAAATTGTTTTGTGTATTGCAGGGTTTGGTTACGACTGGCCCGTTGGTCACGAAGCATCTCCTGTTACTTATCAGCAGGCTATATCCACTGCAAAGATCAATAATGCTGAAATTGATTTTGATAATAACACATACAACTGCAATTATTCGTATACAGATAATGGAGCAAAACATGAAGTGTATTTCGTAGATGCGGGTGGCAATTTTAATACAATGCGTTTTGCTGATGAATACGGGGCAGCCGGGGTAGCATTATGGCGATTGGGTTCCGAAGATGATCGTATCTGGTCTTTTTACAATCGTGATCTGAGTAATGACGCGTTAAAGAAAGATCCGTTTGATTTTTCCGTGTTAAGCCAGGTAAAACTGGTGAATGAAAAACCGGATTATGTTGGTGAAGGTGAAGTATTGGATGTGGTAAGCGAGCCCGGTAAGGGGGAAACGGAGATACAGGTTGACAGCTCGGAAAATGTAATCAGTGAGCAGGTATTTAAACAACTGCCGACAAAATTTGTGATCCGCCGGTTTGGAAAAGTAGAAAACCAGGTATTGTTAACGTTTGATGATGGCCCTGACCCGGAATATACACCGCGCATATTAGATATTCTTGAAAAAGAGAAAATACCGGCAGCATTCTTTGTTATCGGCATGAATGCGGAGGATCATTTACCAATATTGAAACGGATTTATCGGGAAGGTTTTGAAATCGGCAATCACTCCTTCACTCATCCGAATATGGCGACTGTAAGTATCAGTCGCGCTGAGACCGAAATGGAAGCAACCCGTTTGCTGATCGAAGCTTCTACGGGCAGAAGCACCGTTTTGTTCCGTGCACCCTATAATGCCGATGCAGAGCCAACCACGCTTGTGGAGCTGGAGCCGGTAGCCCGCGGAAAAACTGATCATTATTATACAGTGGGTGAAAGTATTGATCCCGAAGATTGGGATACTGAAGATTCATCTTTTACCATGAATGCTGATACTATTTATAACAGGGTGGTACGGCAGTATGAAAAGTTTCCGGCAAGTGATAAAAAAGGAATTATTCTTTTGCACGATGCAGGCGGCGACCGCGAAGCAACTGTGGAAGCACTGCCGCGTATCATCAACTATTTTAAATCAAAAGGGGTAAAATTTACTTCTGTTGCTGACTTATTACACCTCAACAAAGATGCGATCATGCCGCCGGTGCATGATGATATTGTCAGCCTGAACAGTTGGGTCAGTACATTTATTTACTGGGCAGGTAAATTTTTATTCGGTGCATTCTGGGTGGCGATCATACTGGGATTGGGAAGAATTTTTTTACTGGGTGTTATGGCAGTATTTCAATTCAGGAAGAAAAAAACTGATCCGGCAATTGCAGGGACTTTACCCCTGAAAAAAGTAAGCATCATTGTTCCCGCTTATAACGAAGAAGTGAATGCGGTGAAAACAGTTAATAATCTATTGCAGCAGGATTACCCGGGCATTGAAATCATTTTTGTAGATGACGGATCGAAGGATAGTACTTATAAAACTGTAAGCGACGCATTTAAAAACAATGATCGTGTTCATGTATTGACAAAGCAAAACGGCGGCAAAGCTTCAGCATTAAATTACGGTATTGGCTATTCGAAAAGTGAATTTGTTGTTTGTATTGATGCCGATACGCAATTGATGCAGGATGCAGTGAGCAGGATGATGAAGTATTTTGCTGATGAAAAGGTTGGAGCGATAGCGGGGAATGTGAAAGTGGGAAACAACAAAAACATTCTTACACAATGGCAAAGCATTGAGTATACTACGGCACAGAATTTTGACCGTCGTGCTTACGATCTTATCAATGCGATTACGGTGGTACCTGGCGCCATCGGTGCGTTCAAAAAACAGGCAATTGAAAAAGCAGGCGGATTTGCAACAGACACGCTTGCTGAAGACTGTGATCTGACTATCCGCATTTTAAGAAACGGGTACATTGTTCGCAACTGCGTAGAAGCGATTGCTGTAACGGAGGCACCGGAAACACTTGTGCAGTTTATGAAACAACGGTTCCGCTGGAGTTATGGCATTATGCAAAGTTTCTGGAAAAACAGGGATGCCTGTTTCAATCCGCAGTATAAAGGATTGGGATTGGTTGCACTTCCTAATATTCTGCTTTTCCAGATCATCATGCCACTGTTTGCACCATTTGCCGATATCATGTTTTTCGCGGGGTTATTTATTAACCGTCACAGCCCGGAAAGCACGCATAAAATCCTGTTCTTCTATTTAATCTTCCTGGTGGTCGATGTAGCCGTATCTGTCCTGGCATTTTTGTTTGAGAAGGAAAAGCTGTATAAACTGATCTGGCTGATACCGCAGCGATTTGTATACAGGCAATTGATGTATATCGTATTGTTCAGGTCCATTCGCAAAGCGATAAAAGGCGAAGGACAGGGATGGGGAATATTGAAAAGAACCGGCAATGTGGTTGCATTGGAAAAACCTTTACAGTCCGGCCGGCAAATTTCAACGACAAATACAGCGGATTCACCGATTCTTCCGCGCAGCAGCGGATAGCATCCTTAGTTTTATGTCATCAAATTTTATAACGGAAAACTTGCATTAAACCATGAAGAAATTAATCATCGCGTTGATCGCCCTGTTGGGAATTAGCGCCGCATCCTTTGCCCAGACCGCTGCGACTCCAAAAGATGCTAAAGCAAAAAAAGAGACAGTAGCGAAGAAAGCAACGGATACAAAGAAAGATGCTGCTGCAAGCACAGCAACAAAGTCGACAACGGCTACGGATGCCACGGCACATACTAAAAAAGACGGCACTCCGGATAAGCGGTTCAAAGAAAACAAAGATGCTGCGAAGACAGCAACAACGACACACGTGAAGAAAGACGGAACGCCGGACAAACGATTTAAAGAAAACAAAGACACTAAAACGAAAAAGCAATAAACGACTTGGTTTCGTATGGTTAAGGGTGAGCCCTGCTATTCATAGCGGGGCATTTTTTTTAGCATGAATTATGATCGCAGATTTATTTGATTAAATATGATTACGCGAATCGGAACACATATTACAGGGATAGCGGACAGATTTCACTGTGCGGGATCATTTCTAATCAGCTGGTTTACTGTTTTCCCATACTTAAGAAACAGATGTATGGATTAACATGCCCTGCACATATTTAAGCAATTGACCATCTTCCCAATCATAATGATATTTCTCTCCATTGATGAAAAAGGTTGGCGTTCTGTTTACTCCGCTCCTGATCCCGCTGTCAAAATCTTTTTCTACTTTTTCCTTTAATGATTTTTTCTCAATGTCATTTTTGAAACGCTCCGGATCAAGACCAATGCTCATGGCAAGAAGGAAAATATTCTCATCGTCCAATATCTTTTGGTTTTCAAAAACGCGGTCATGCATTTCCCAGAATTTATTTTGCAATGCAGCAGCTTCGGTCGCTATTGCGGCCTGGAAAGCATGCGGATGGATTTTACTTAAAGGAAAATTCCGGAAAACAAATTTTAATTCGCTTCCTAATTTTTGCTGGATGTCTTTTACAAGTGGATACGCACGGCCGCAGTAAGGGCATTCGTAATCGCCGTATTCTACTAGTTCAATTGTAGCCAAAGAATTTCCCGCGACATGATCGTTGCTGTTGACAACAGGTATTAATTGTTTCATTGGTTTACTATTTTTAAGTTATCAATTTCTTCCAGCGCATTCAGTATTCCATCAGCTCCCGGGTTTATACCCACAGGTGACAGGTAACACCACCGGATAGTTTTGTCTTCGTCTATAACATACAAAGCACGCTTGCATTCACCGGTCTTTTCATTGTATACTCCATATAGCCTGGCAACTTCACCTTTCGGCTCAAAATCAGCAAGCAATGGAAAATGAAATTTGCGGCTTTCTGTAAAGGCGAGATGGCTCCATTTGCTATCCACTGAAATGCCTATCAATTGTGCATTGTGTTCAGTAAAATATTTTCCCATTTCGTTGTACAGTGTCATCTGATCATCGCATACGGGACTCCAGTCTGCAGGATAAAATGCCAGGATTACTTTTTTATCGGTCATTTCGCTTAAGCGCAGTGTTTGATCAGGAGTAGAATACAATTCAAAGTCGGGCGCAATTGTTCCTATCGGTAACATATAATCTATTTTTTTTTCATCATTGAGGATTTTTGCATGATCATCTTATTGCATCATCACAAAAAATGCCTTTGGTCCGGGCAACAGCATTTTTTGTGATGATACACTTTACCGGCACCAAACCGGTAGGCCGTGATTTGCTTTGAGATAAACAATTTTCCTCTATAACTTCCTTGCTGCTGAAATAATGAAGTCAGTTACTTTCTCGGGCTGAGATATCATAGGAACATGACTGGATGTCAATTCAAGTGTAGTGGCCTTGATCAGTTTAGCTTTGAATCGTTCCAGTTCAGGATTGATCATTCCATCTTTTGAGGCTACAATCACCCAGGATGGTTTGGTCTTCCATGCGGGACTGTATACTTTTTCCTGGGTGGCGGCCGCAGCCCAAGTTACCTGTGTTGCGTAAATAACTTTTCTTTCTTCGGCAGTTGCATCCTGTGCGAAATTTTCATTCACGGCTTTTGGTGATAAGGACAGGAAACCTTCCGGACTAAGCTGGAATTCTTTTTCTACACCCGTTGTTGCCATGGCAGCATTCACTTCTTGCACATTCTGTCCTTCTTCAGGAACCAATGCGGCAACATATACCAGGCCGGCCACCTTTGGATCTTTACCTGCTTCGGAGATCACCATACCTCCATACGAGTGACCTACCAATAATACCGGTCCGTCCATTTGTGCAATAACACGTTTTGCAGCAGCAACATCATCGGCGAGGGAGGTAAGCGGATTTTGTACAGCGATGACATTGTAGCCTTTTGCCTGCAGTCGTGCAACGACCTTTGCCCAACTGCTTCCGTCAGCAAAGGCGCCGTGTACCAATACAATATTTTTTACTCCTTTTAAACCGGGTTGTGCTACCACATCCTGCGGTTGTGATAAAATACTTACGGCACTCATCAACGTAGTTGCCATAATTTGATTAAAAGTGATCATGGTTTTTTGATTTAAAATGTGAAAAATGCTTTTTAAATAAATTGGTTAGTCATTTTCTTTTATAGTGGCGTGTTTGATTCCTTCGCCCAATGGCTGATCTTTCATCCGAAGGGAATCATCGAGAAATTCACCGCCATCGCTGGTGTTTTCATCGTGCTCATACGGATATAACGGTTCCGGAATTTCTTCTGAAGGAGTCGGGCCCTTGCCGGGATCCACTTTTACTGAATGTTTATGGTCGGAAAGCAAAAAGAAATGTTTCATGTTTAAATACGTTTAAGGTTGATGAATGATCAATGCTCGGCACCGGTCGTGTCGCCGTGTTGCTGACCGGGTATCCGCGGAGACACCGCGCCGGCCTGGGTTGTCTCGTACACGAACGGGTGGAAAGTGCACGCCCCTTACAGCCCCCTCTGCGACCTGACACCCGTCATCTCCGTTACGACAGGCCTCAAGCAAATGAATAAAGTGTGATTCGTATTATGCAGGTACCTGCTGCTGTTTGAACCATTTATCGTAGTTCAGTTTACCGAGATGAGCATCCGGGCCTGTGCACAGTTCCATGTCGTTCAACTGCGTGCCGAAATAACGGGCATGCACATCCGTAATTATTCCTCTCGGATCATTTGTCAATGCAAGGAACCGGCGTATCCATTCGTCAAACCTCAGTTTTTCAGGACCGCCGATTTCAACTGTGCCATTAACCGGTTCACCGACGGCTATCTCTGCCAGTACAGGAATAATTTCATCTGTGGCGATAGGTTGTATGAAAGCATGAGGCAAATGAATTTCCTGGCCGATCGTTGCTGCCTGTGCAATGGCCTTTGCAAACTCGAAGAATTGTGTCGAACGTAAAATCGAATATGGCGTGCCGGAGGCTTTAATCAATTTTTCCTGCGCCACTTTTGCCCGCAGGTAGCCGCTATCGGGCAGGCGATCGCAACCCACGATGGACAATGCCACATGATGTTTTACACCTTCGTATGCTTCTGCTGCCAGGATATTGCGTCCCGAGGTTTCAAAAAACTTAAGGACCGCCTCATCCTCGAATGAAGGAGAGTTGGCCACGTCCACCACCGTATCGGCATCTCTCAATGCATCGGCAAGTCCCTCGCCGGTAATAGTATTTACACCGGTATTCGGCGCTGCGGGTATTACCTCGTGACCGAGTACACGAAGCTGGTTGGTAAGTTTTGAACCGATGAGTCCTGTGCCACCAATGATTACAATTTTCATGTTTGATTTTTTTATTGTGGATAATAACGTTCCCGTATAGGGTAAATTAATCAGTGAGTCCGTTGCGGATAAAAGCTGCCGCCTGCAGCAATGCTGTTTGTACAGCCGGTATGTTTGCAATGGGGTTTAATAATCCATAATCATGGATCAATCCTCCGTAGCGCGTAAGCGTTACCGGTACACCGGCTTCATCCAATTTGCGGGCGTAGGCTTCGCCTTCATCGCGCAATACATCATTTTCAGCCGTCTGGACAAGTGCAGGAGGCAATCCCTTTAATTCATTCAATGATGCCTGCAGCGGAGAAGCATGAATCTCTTTACGCTTTTTTTTATCCGGCAGATAATTATCCCAGAACCAGATCATCATATTGCGCGTCAGGAATCTTCCTTCGCCCAGCTCTTTATAAGAGCCGGTTTCGAAGCTGGCGTCTGTTACCGGCCATAGCATGACCTGTAATTTTATTTCCGGCGCTTTCCTTTCTTTCGCCATGATGGCAACCGCCGCTGTCATATTTCCGCCAACACTGTTACCCACTATGGCCAGGTTCTTCCCATTCACACCTATTTCGTTGCCATGAAGGCTAACCCATTTTGTAGCGGCATAAATCTGGTT
>Ga0207689_10002868_pt1 | contig 15899 bp, 10 predicted proteins | sample KBSMisM52_FD_184312 | JGI IMG/M metagenome (GOLD analysis project Ga0207689, IMG submission 184312) | Miscanthus rhizosphere microbial communities from Kellogg Biological Station, Michigan, USA - KBS Miscanthus M5-2 (SPAdes) (version 2) | ecosystem: Host-associated > Plants > Roots >... | reverse complement strand
AGAGACCCGCCGGACCCGCGCCCAGCACCACGGTGCGCCAGTGCTCGGGCGTGCGCGTGCCCGCGAGCATCGCCGGCGCGCGGCGCTTCTGCTGGTGGTGGGCAACCTCGTCGATCAGCGCCAGCATCTTTTCGGCGGTGGCATCCCAGGACGTGGCCTTGACCACGTTGCGCATCATCGCGGCGCGCTTCTCGCGCGCCGCGGCGGGCTCGCCCATCGCGTGCTCGCATGCCGACACGAACGACTGCGCGTGCCGCCCGACGTGCACGATGTGGCCGAAGGGCTCGATGACGTCGGGCAGCGCCGTGGTGACGATGGGTTTCCCCGCCGCCATGTATTCGAGCACCTTGGCCGGGCTCACGAAGCGGGTCGCGGCATTCACGGCGAAGGGCAGCAGGCACACGTCCCATCCGGAGATGAATTGCGGCAGCTCGGCGTACGGCCGTTCGCCCATGTAGTGGATGTTGGGCCGGCGCGGCAGCGTACGCAGGTCGACGTTGGCGATCGGTCCGACCAGTACGATCTGCCACTCGGGATGCGCGTCGGCCAACAAAGATACCGGCACGGGATCGAAGCGCTGGTCGATCACACCGAAGTAGCCGAAGCGCGGGTGCGCGATGGTGGCCTGCTCCGGATGGTCGATGCCGGGCCCGACGGCCGCGAAGTGTTGCTTGTCGACGCTGCTCGGCAGGCTGTGCACGTGGTCGTGCAGCGCCTGCTTGTGGCGGAACAGGCTGGGGCCGCCGGTGAACACCAGGTCGGCGAGCTTGAGCAGCGAATGCTCGCGCGCTTCGAGCTCGCGCCCCGCGTCGCCGGGCGCGCCCGGCTCCTCGATGCAGTCGTAGACGATGGTCTTGGCATCGAGGCGCTGCAGCAGCGGCAAAGCCCAGGGCGTGTACAGCCAGACCACCGGGGTGCCGAGGTCATGCGAGCTGATGAGATTCTCGAGCAGCTCGGCGAGCACCGGCATCTGCGCGTCGGCGAAGCCACGCTCGGGAATGCGGGTGTGCGGCCGGCACACGTGCACATTCGGCGCCGGCACGCGGATCTCGAGCCACGCGCCGCGCGGATCGTAGACCGGCTCTTCGAAATAGAAGACCCGGAAATCACGCGCCAGGCGGGTCATGAGGTGTTGGGGGCGGCGCAGCGCGAAATCCCAACGGAACTGGGAAAAGACGATCAAGGATTGCATGGCCGCGGAAGTCTGCGCACGACCTCGGCCGCGCGCTGTAGGTTGCGGCTCCGGACCCCGGCCGGAGTATTCCGTCAGCTCTGCGTGGCACGCGCCCGGGTGATGCTGGCCAGCACCCCGGCGAGCTGGGCTTCGCTCACCGGCTTGACCAGGTGGTGATCGAAGCCGGCCTCGCGCGACTGGCGCTTGGCGGCCTCGTGGCCCCAGCCCGTCACGGCCACGATCACGAACCGCGACGACGAGGCCCGCAATGCGCGCGCCACGTCGTAGCCACTCATGACCGGCATGCCGATATCCAGCATGACGACCTCGGGCATGAATTCCTGGGCCATGGCAATGCCCGATGGACCGTCGTACACCGCACGCACCGTGTGACCCATGGCCTGCAGCAGCAGGCACAGGCTGTTGGCGGCGTCGACGTTGTCGTCGATCACCAGCACCCGCCAGGGTCGAGGCGCGGCTTCCTGCGGCGGCTCCTGGTCCGCGGGTTGACCTTCCGTCGCACGCAATGCCAGCGGCAACCGCACGATGAATTCGCTGCCCTTGCCGAGTCCGTCGCTGGCCGCCTGCACGCTGCCTCCGTGCAGCTCAACAATTCGACGTACCAGTGCCAGGCCCACGCCGAGGCCACCCAGCGCGCTGCCGGAGTTGGGATCGACCTGCATGAACAGATCGAACACGCGGTCCATCATGTCGCGCTCGATGCCGCGACCGTTGTCGCGCACGCGCACTTCGACTCCGGAGCCCTGGCGCACCGCCGACAACCAGATGTCGCCGCCGTCCGGCGTGTACTTGGCCGCGTTGTTGAGGATGTTGACCACCACCTGCGTGAGCCGCATCGGATCGCCGTGGCAATCGATGGGCTGGTCGGCGATCGAAATGTGCAACCGGTGCGAGTGCGTATCGATGAGCGGGCGGCTGGTCTCCACCGCGCGCGCCAGCACGTCGCGCAGGTCGATGGCCTGGCGCTCGATGGTGAACTGACCACGCGCCACTCGATTGACGTCCAGCAGCTCATCGACGATCCGCGTGAGGTTTTGACTTTGCCGGTCGATGGTCTGCCGCATGGCCTCGACCAGCGGGTCTTTCACCTCGCGCCGCGCCATCAGCGCCACGGCATTGCGGATCGGCGCCAGCGGATTGCGCAGCTCGTGCGCCAGCATGGCGATGAATTCGTGCATGCGCTGCGCGGTGTCCGCGAGCGTTTCGGCGTGCCGGCGCTGCGACAGGTCCTGCGTCACCATGTAGTACGCACGGCGGCGCGTGTCGCTCTCGGGCAGCGCCGCGATCACGTTGTTGGCCCAGTACTGCGTGCCGTCACTGCGCAGGCGCCACGATTCTTCGTTGACGCGCCCGCGCTCGCGCGCGGTGGCGAGCTGCTGCCACGGCTTGTTGGCGCGGATGTCCTCGGGCGGATACAGCCGGGAAAAATGCCGCCCGACGATATCGGCCGACTTGTAGCGGTTGATGCGTTCGGCGCCGCTGTTCCAGCTGGTGACCATGCCCTCTTCGTCGAGCGTCACGATGGCGTAGTCGACCACGCTCTCCACCAGCAGGCGGAAACGTTCCTCGCTCTCGCGCAGCCGGTTCTCGTGGCGCACGCGCTCGGTCAGGTCGCGCGTGATCTTGGAGTAGCCGAGCAGGTTGCCGCGGTCGTCGCGGATGGCGGTGATGACCACGTTGGCCCAGAAGCGCGTACCGTTCTTGCGCGCGCGCCAACCCTCTTCCTGGAAGCGGCCTTCCTGCGCCGCGAGCACCAGCTCGCGCCGCGCGCGCGCCTGCTCGTTGCCATCGTGCACCAGGAAGCGCGAGAAATGCGATCCGATGACGTCCTGCGCTTCGAAGCCGAGGATCTGGTGCGCACCGGCGTTCCAGCTGGCCACGTGCCCGTCCGGATCCAGCATGAAGATGGCGTAGTCACGCACCCCCTCGACCAGCGTGCGGAAACGCAGCTCGTTGTAACGCAGGCTCTCCTCGTGCCGCCGGCGCTCGGTGAGATCGCGCGTGACCTTGGCGTAACCCACCAGCGTGCCATCGGCATCGCGCAGCGCCGTGATGACGACGTTCGCCCAGAAGCGGGTGCCGTCCTTGCGCTTGCGCCAGCCTTCGTCCTCGAAACGCCCCACGCGGTCGGCCACCACCAGCTCGTGCGCCGGCAGTCCGCGCTCGATGGCCTCGGGTGGATAGAACACGGAGAAATTCTGGCCGATGATCTCCTCGGCGGTATAACCCTTGATGGCTTCGGCGCCGGGGTTCCAGCTGATGACTCGGCCGGTGGGATCGAGCATCAGCAGCGCATAGTCGCGCACTGTCTCGATGAAGACGCGATAGCTGGCATCGTCCACGCTGCGGACCGAACCGCGCGCGTCCACTCATATCCAAGGTGACATGCACGCCCAGCCCGCCTGGCTCCGGTATCGGATAGACCAAATGGCGGAAGGGGCTCTTGACCGAAAGGCTGGCATAATTGCCCTTGGCCAGGAAAAGGGAAGGAATGTCGCGCAATCCTTCGATCCGCGCCGCCACCGATTGCGCCCACAAGCCCGCCGCATTGACGACCAGGCGCGTCCGGAGCGCAAATTCTTCGCCATTGCTCTCTACCGCAAGTGTCCAGCCGTCACCAATCCGCCGGACCGCAGTGACGCAAGCGCCGCGCACCAGGGTCATGTCTCCCAACAAGGCAAGCATGTATTGGTGACTGTCGATGATCCCCGTGGAAGGCGAGAACAGGCCCGCTTGGGCCGTGACTTCGGGCTCGCGCGCGGTGATCTCCCGCCTGCTCAAGGGCTCCAGATCGTCAACGCCGCTGTCCGCCGCCATCTTGGCGATGGATGCCAGCTGAGAATCCTGTCCGGCCTGGGCGACGATCAGTTTCCCCAACCTTTTGTGCGGCACGCCATGGGAGGCGCAAAACTCGTACAATAGCCGTTTCCCCGCGACACAGAGCTTGGCCTTCAGCGAGTCGCGCGGATAATAAATGCCCGCATGGATCACCTCGCTGTTGCGGGCGCTGGTTTCCATGCCGATATGATCGTTCTTTTCCAGGATGATGGTGTCGTGCCCGTCCAGGGCGAGCCGGCGCGCCACCGCCAGCCCGACGGCGCCGGCGCCAATGACCACTGCCTCGGCTTCAAAGCTTTCCATAGGCGCTTCTTGCCGTGAAAGCGCAGGTGCGGCAACCCCGGACGGCTGATTGCCTAAACGGGGCTTTTGTGGCGGTATGCCGGCCATGTTCTTTGTGCTGTCCAAGATATTCTGGACGCTCGCCGCGCCCAGTCATTGGCTTGCGCTGCTTGTGGTGGCGACCGCCGCATCCCTCCTTTTTCGCTGGCATCGCGCTGCCAAACTTTCCGCCTTCTTGGCGTCGGCCTTGTTGCTGGCCGGGTGGCTTGCGGTGGGGCCCTTGATGCGTGACTTGGAGAACCGCTATCCGCGTCCGCCTTGGCCAAAACATGTCGATGGCATCCTGGTCCTGGGCGCCGGGTTCGACAGCCTGTTGTTGCGCCAGCGCCATGCGCCTGGAACCAACCGGGGGGCTTATCGCCTGGTCGAGGGATTGGCGGCCGCGCGGCAGTATCCCGATGCCAAACTGGTTTTCACCGGCGGGTCGGGGGCGTTGGGCGGATCGGAATTTCCGGAATCGGACACGGCGCGTTATGTCTTCACGGAGCTGGGACGCGATCCCCAAAAAATTGTTTTGGAATCCCGCTCGCGCAACACCTACGAGAACATTCTCTTTTCCAAAGCCATTGTGAAGCCCAAGCCGGGTGAGGTGTGGCTGCTGGTCACCTCGGCGATGCATATGCCGCGCGCCATCGCTGTCACGCACAAGCTTCAGTGGCGGATGACAGCCTGGCCGAGCGATTTCATCACCCGCCCCGACACCAGCGGAAGCCTATGGGATATCACCGGCATTTTGGCGGCCGCCGACAATCTCGGATTGGTTGACTATGCGGTGCACGAGCAACTCGGTCTGATCGCCTATCGCCTCAGCGGCAAGGCGCAATAGATCATTACGGTCTCGATAGTTTTGCGAAAAAGTTCCTGCTGACACGGACAGCGGCCATCTTGCTGCCTTAAAACGGTGAGGTTTGCGACGGAAAGGAGGCGGTTCTCCTGTTCTGCCGGAACCGGCGCAACCTCTCGCCGCGAGCCTTGTTCTCATTGCGCGTTCACGCAGGAGATCAAGATGAAGTTCACCACCCTAGCAGCCGTCACCGCCCTCGCCGCCGCCTCGGCACTCAGCCCCGCATTAGCCGATCCGGTAACGCGGGAGGAAGCCAAGGCGGAGTTTCATCAGTCCAAGGCCGACGCGGTGAAATCCGAAATCCAGAAGGAAGACGCCCAGGCTGAAGCCGATGCCAATCAGGCGGATGCCGCCATCGCCCAGGCCCAGGCCAATGCGGCGCAGTCCAGTGCCGGCGAGTTGAAGAGCGAGGCCGAAGTGGCGCAGAACCAGGCCAACGAGTCCAAGGCGCAGGCGGACAGTGCCCAGGCCCGCGCTGATCAGGCAGAAGCCCAGCGTCAGGCCGCGATTGATCGCGCCGAGAAGGCCCGGGAGACTGTTAAGAATAACTAGCGCAATGCAAGGAAGCCCGCGATTTTCGCGGGCTTCCTTATTCTCTCAACCTGCACGCAGATAGCGCACGGCCTCGTCACGTCCAAACAGGTATAGCAACGTCCTCAGCGCTTGGCCGCGTTGCGACTTGAGTTCCGGATCGCGCCCAAGAATCAGCCGCGCATCGTCATGGGCAACGGCCAACAGGTCGGCATGGGCGCTGGCATCAGCGACGCGGAATTCCTCCATTCCGCTTTGGCGCTTGCCCAGCATTTCGCCGGGGCCGCGCAGCCGCAAATCCTCCTCGGCAATGACAAAGCCGTCATCGGTTTCGCGCATGATCTTGAGTCGCGCCTTGGCGCTTTCTCCCAGCGGCTCATGCCACACCAAGATGCAGCTCGACTTGCCGCTGCCGCGGCCCACGCGCCCGCGCAATTGATGCAGCTGCGACAGGCCAAAACGTTCGGCATGCTCCACCACCATGATGGTGGCTTCCGGCACGTCCACGCCGACTTCGATCACGGTGGTTGCAACCAGCAGCTGGGTTTCGCCTTGCTTGAAAGCCGCCATGGCGGCATCGCGTTCGGCGGCTTTCATCTTGCCGTGCACCAGGCCCACCTTCAGGCCCAGCGCCTGCCGCAACATCACCGCACGCTCCTCGGCTGCCGCCAAATCGACTTTTTCCGAATCCTCCACCAGCGGACAGACCCAATAGGCCCGCTGCCCCCGGTCAAGCGCGGTGCGCAAGTGCCCGACCAGTTCGTCCAGCCGTTCGGCGTTCATCACCCGCGTTTCGACGCGCTTGCGCCCCGGCGGCCGCCCGGTGATGCGCGACACATCCATATCGCCATAGGCCGTCAAGGCGAGCGTGCGGGGAATGGGCGTCGCCGTCATCACCAGCACATCCGCCGGCCGGCCTTTGGATTGCAAAGTCATGCGTTGATGGACGCCGAAGCGATGCTGCTCGTCCACCACCGCGAGTCCGAGATCATTGAAGGTGACATCCTCGGAGAACAAGGCATGGGTGCCGACCAGAATGTCGATTTCGCCCGCCGCGAGTTGGGCCAGGATGGCTTCGCGGCCTGCGCCTTTTTCGCGTCCCGTCAGACAGGCCAGGCGCACGCCTGCCGCCGCGGCATAAGGCTCCAGCGAGGTCACGTGTTGACGTACCAAAAGCTCGGTCGGCGCCATCAAGGCCGCTTGCAGCCCCGCTTCCACGGCATCCAGCATGGCCAGCATCGCCACGATGGTCTTGCCCGAGCCGACATCGCCTTGAAGCAGCCGCAACATCCGCTTTTCGCCGGCCATGTCCTTCTCGATTTCGGCCAGCGCCTCGAGCTGTCCGTCGGTCAAGGCGAATGGCAGGGCGGCAATAGCCTTGGCTTTCAGAACGCCGTTGCCGAAGATCGCACGTCCTTTGCCGCCGCGCAGGTTGGCGCGGATCAACAGCAGCGCCAATTGGTTCGCCAGCAGTTCGTCATAGGCCAGCCGCTGCCGCGCGGGAGTGCCGCAGTCCAGGTCGCTGTCATGAACCGGATTGTGCGCCGCTGCCAAGGCCGCGCCAAAATCCTGCCATTTGCGCTGCTTGACAAAGCTGCCATCCTGCCATTCCGGCAGCACGGGGACTTTGTCCAACGCCGCGCGCACCGCCTTGGACATGGGGCGGGCGGTCAGCCCCTCGGTCAGCCCATAGACCGGTTCATGCAACGGGAACGAGGCGATTTCCTCCGGCGCCACGACATAGTCGGGATGGGGCATCTGCAGCCGGTCCTTGAACCGCTCGATCCGGCCCGACAGCACCCGCCGTGTCCCCACCGGCAAAAGGCCCGCCAGATAGTCGGCATGGCTGCGAAAGAACACCAGTTCCATCAGCGACGTTTCGTCCGAGACCAGCACCTTATAGGGTTGCGCCTTCACACGGTTCGGCCGGTGTTCCAGCACCGAAACTTCCACCGTGGCGATCCGGCCGGTTTCCGCCGCCGCGAGCTTGGGACGATAGCTGCGGTCCACCACGCCAACCGGCAGGTCGAACACCAGGTCCACCAGGCGAGGCCCCGCCACCTTGGCGATCAGCTTTTCCAGCTTGGGGCCCACCCCGGGCAGAGCGCGGATGTCGGCAAAAAGGGGAAAGAGAATCGCCGGACGCATAGCTCTGAAACATTATGGGCCGGAGCGGTTGTGCTCAACGGACCCTCTGGCTATATCCCCGCCATGACGGACCTGGGACAGGGTGGCTCTTCGGAGAACCGCCGCAAACGGCTTTTGTTTCGCGCCCAAAGACGCGGCTTCAAGGAGGTCGATCTGATCTTCGGCGCCTATGCGCAAGCTCATCTGGCGGGTTTGGACGAGGCCGGCCTGGACCAATTCGAGGCGCTGCTGACCGCGCCGGACCAGGATGTCTATGCCTGGCTGCGCGGTGCGGTGCCGGTGCCGCCCGAGTATGACAATCCGGTGTTCGCCGGCCTCAAAAACACGTGTGGGCAAGCGTCGCCCCGTTGGAAGACCTGAGTGGACCGTCTGGATTACATCGCCAAGCAGCAGGGCCGGCTGACCGTCACGGGCGCGCCGCAAGGCTATGACGCCTATTTGGCGGCGCAAAGCGCGCGCCGGCGCGCCGGGCCGGTGTTGTTCGTGGCGCCGGATGACGTGCAGGCCGATGCGGCCGGGCGTGCGATCGGATTTTTCGCGCCGGAAATGACGGTGCTGCCCTTTCCCGCCTGGGACTGCCTGCCTTACGACCGGGTTTCGCCCAAGCCAGATATTGAAAGCCGCCGTTTGGCGACCCTTGCGGGTTTGGCGCGCGACCCTGAAAAGCCCGCGGTGATCGTCACCACCATCAACGCCTTGCTGCAGCGGGTTCCGCCCAAGGACACCATAAAAGGCGCAAGCTTTGCCGCCAAGAACGGGGCGGAGGTGGACCGCGAGGCTCTGGTCGCCTTTCTTTCCGGCAACGGTTATGTGCGCGCCGGCACGGTGCGCGAGCCCGGCGATTTCGCTTTGCGCGGCGGTATTGTCGACTTGTGGCCGCCGGGCGAGGAGCAACCTCTTCGTCTGGATTTCTTCGGCTCGACCCTGGAGGCCATTCGGCGTTTCGATGCCGAAACCCAGCTTTCCGACAAGACCGCGGTGGAGGAAATCGTGCTTCTGCCCGCCAGCGAGGCGCCGCTGAATGCGCAAGCCATCAGCCGCTTCCGTTCCGGCTATGTCGCCGCCTTCGGGGCGGCGGGCGATGATCCGCTCTATGAAAGCGTCAGCGCCGGCCGCAAGGCCCAAGGCATGGAGCATTGGCTGCCGCTGTTCTACGAGCGGCTGGACACGCTGTTCGATTATCTGCCGCGCGTTTTGGTGTTGCTGGGGCATCAGGTGGAAGAGGCCAAGTCCGCAAGACTGGAACTGGTCAGGGATTATTACGAGACCCGCGAGCAGTTTCGCCATGCCAAGGATGACAAGCACACGATCAAAGGGCCTCCGTACAAACCGCTGAAGCCGGAGGCGCTGTATCTCACCGATGCCGAGTGGAAAGCCGCGCTGGCGAGAAATATCGTGCGCGATCTCACGCCCTTCCAGGCGCCGGAATCCACCAACAGCGTCGATGCCGGCGGACGCCAGGGCCGCGACTTTGCACCGGAACGGCAAGCCGGCAAGGTCAATGTCTTCCAGGCCGCCGCCAATCACCTGATCGCTTTGCGGTCGGCGGACAAGCGCGCGCTGGTGGCGAGTTGGAGCGACGGCTCGGTCGAGCGCATGGGCGGAGTCCTGTCCGATCATGGCGTGACGCCGATCCGCAAGGTCGGGAATTGGCCCGAAGCCCTAATGCTGGATGCCGCCGCCTTCGGCATCGCCTGTTTGGGGTTGGAGCGCGGGTTCGAGGCGCCGGACTTCGCCATCCTGTCGGAACAGGATGTGCTGGGCGACCGCATGGTGCGCGCCCAGACCCGGGCGCGGCGGGCGCAGAATTTCATCGCCGAAGCCTCGTCGCTAACGCCGGGCGATCTGGTCACCCATATCGAGCATGGGGTGGGCCGCTATGTCGGGCTGAAAGCGATCGATGCGCTGGGCGCGCCGCATGATTGCCTGGAACTGCAATATGACGGCGGCAAGCTGTTTTTGCCGGTGGAAAATATCGAGCTTCTGACCCGCTACGGCTCGGACGAGGGGGCGCAGCTCGATCGGCTCGGCGGCGCCGGCTGGCAGCAGCGCAAAGCCAAGATGAAGGAGCGCGTGCGCGCCATTGCCGCCGAGCTGATCAAGATCGCCGCCACCCGCCAGCTCAAATCCCTGCCGCCGGTCGAACCGCCCAGCGGATTGTATGACGAGTTTTCGGCGCGCTTTCCGTATCAAGAGACGGATGACCAGGACAAAGCCATTGTCGAAGTCATTGCCGACCTGGCGGCGGGACGCCCGATGGACCGGCTGGTGTGCGGCGATGTCGGCTTCGGCAAGACGGAAGTGGCAATGCGGGCGGCCTTTGTCGCCGCCATGGCGGGCGAGCAGGTGGCGGTGGTGGTGCCCACGACCCTGTTGGCGCGGCAGCATTATCGCGGCTTTGCCGAGCGGTTTGCCGGCTTCCCCCTCAAGGTGCGGCAGCTGTCGCGCTTTGTGGACGCCAAGGAAGCCAAGGAAACCAAGGCGGCGCTGGCGGACGGTACAGTCGATATTGTGATCGGCACTCATGCGCTGTTGACCGAAGGCCTCACCTTCAAACGGCTTGGCTTGGTCATTGTCGACGAGGAACAGCATTTCGGCGTGGTGCATAAGGAGCGCCTGAAAAGCCTCAAAGCCGATGTGCACGTCCTGACCCTCACGGCCACGCCCATCCCGCGCACTTTGCAATTGGCGCTTTCGGGGGTGCGCGACTTATCCTTGATCACCACACCGCCGATCGACCGGCTGGCAGTACGCACCTTCGTCACGCCCTTCGATCCGTTGGTGGTGCGGGAAGCGCTGCTGCGGGAGCATTACCGCGGCGGCCAAAGCTTTTTCGTCGCGCCGCGCATTTCTGATCTCCGCGAAGTGGAGGATTTTCTAAAATCGGTGGTACCGGAGGTAAAATCGAGGGTTGCGCATGGCCAGATGTCGGCCAATGTTCTGGAAGAGGTGATGACCGCCTTCTATGAGCGCAAGATTGACGTGCTGGTCTCCACCAATATCGTGGAATCCGGCCTGGACATCCCCAGCGCCAACACTTTGATCATCCAGCGCGCCGACATGTTCGGCCTGTCGCAGCTCTATCAATTGCGCGGGCGTATCGGCCGCTCCAAGCAGCGCGCTTATGCCTATCTGACCACGCCGCCCGACAAGAAGCTGACCGAGACGGCAACGCGGCGGCTGGAAGTCTTGCAGTCGCTGGACCAGCTGGGGGCGGGCTTCAGTGTGGCCAGTCACGACATGGATATTCGCGGCGCCGGCAATCTTCTGGGCGAGGAACAGTCCGGCCATGTGCGCGAGGTGGGCATCGAACTTTATCAAGAGATGCTGGAAGAGGCGGTGTCCGGTCTCAAACAGGGCAGCGAGGTGGAAGCCCAGGATCAATGGTCGCCCACCATCAATCTGGGCGCCTCGGTGCTGATCCCGGAGGACTATGTCGCCGACCTCAATGTCCGCATGTCGCTCTATCGGCGGTTGGCGGGCCTCGAAACACGCGAGGATATTGACCGTTTTGCCGCCGAGTTGATCGATCGCTTCGGACCGCTGCCCGATGAGGTGAAGCACCTGTTCGAGATCGTCACCATCAAGCAGTTGGCCAAGCAGGCGGGGGTGGAGAAGATCGATGCCGGGCCCAAGGGCGGCACCATCGCCTTCCGCGGCAACCAGTTCGCCAACCCAATGGCGCTGATCCAATTCATCAGCCAGCACAGCGGCAGCATGAAGGTGCGCCCCGACCAGAAGATCGTGGTGGCCCGCGACTGGCCGACGCCGGAAGACCGCCTCAACGGCGCGAAAGCCCTGTTGGGACAGTTGGCCAGGATGGCCGCTTGATCGCGGCCGGCCTGCCGAGTGATGGTATGCCCCCATGGACAGTATCCGCTTCCAGGTCGACCACCGTCTCAGCGACACCGTGGCGCTCCAGTTTTTCATGCTGCGCCATCATCTTTTGCGCCGCGGGCTGGTTCTGGCGGTATTCATGCTGGGCGGCCTGACGATCGCCACTCTGATGAATGGCGCGCCTTTGTCGGATTCGCTGGCGGACCTGGGACACAATGCCGGCCGGTATGTGGCGATCCTTGTGGTCGGGTTGGTGGTCATCCAGCTTATCACACTGACCATGGCCGTCCTGGCCTGGCGGCGGTTGAACAAGCCCCGGCAGATTCGCGCGGGTATTACCGCAGATGGGATCACCATGCAGAAGGACGGTTTCAGCTACGGCGCCCGCTGGTCCGACGCCGATTTCCTGGCCGAGAATGCGAGCGCCTATCTGATGAAGTTCGGCAGGCTCTACATGCGCCTGCCCAAGCGCGGCTTCGCGCCGGACGAGGAGGCGCAATTCCGTGACATGGCTCGTGCCGCCATTCCCGCCGCCGCCAACCAGATGCGTGCTGAAAAGGCCCCGGCCTGATCACCACCTCAAGATCAGCTTGCCGCCGCTGAAGCTATAGGATTTGAGGCGCTTGAGGAACGCCATGCCCAGCAGGGACGAACCCATCCCCGCCTTGTTGATCGACACGCGCACATCGGAAAATTCGATGGGGCCCACGATCAGGCGCCCCACCACGGCTCTCGCGCCATAACCGATCCCATTCGCCGACCCGAAGGGGATGTCGAATTTCAGCTGGTCGAGATCGAGTCCGATGCGCGTGGCATCGGCCGGGTCGAGAACGATATCGGTGGCGCCGGTGTCGATCAGGAATGCGATCCGCGTTCCATTGATCTCGCCATAAACATGATAATGACCGTCATCGCCCTCCGACAGAGTCAGCTCCCGCGCGCCGGTTTGTATGGGATAGCCCGGCACCAGGCTCGAACGCAGGCGCAGGCCCAGATCTTTCAACTCATTCTGGAACGAAAATCCGATGATCAGCACGCCGCCCGCCGCCACCCAGACCAGCACATTGCGCGCCGTCTGCTTCAAGTTGAATTGGCGCACAAACAAAAGACCGCTGGAGGCGAGCGCCAGAAATCCCAAAGTCTGGATCAAGGCGGGATCGCCAAGCACCGTGTCGGTGCTGGGAAAGCTGCGATTCAAAAAGATAATCACTATCACCGCGCCGCCGACTAGCGCTAGCCATAGATAAAGCCCGACCCGCGAGGCCTTGCGTGGCGCGGGCCGGCCCCAAGGCCCGGGAGATGACATTATTCCAGCTCCATCACCACGGCGCTGCCGGCCTGAATGCGTTCCAGCAGCATGGGACATTCCGGCACCATGCGCTCCATCCAATAGCGCGCGCACATCAGCTTGTCCTTGTGCAGCTTGTCGTCTTTGCCCAACGAGACTTTGGCCATCTTGCCCCACATCAAGGCCAACATGGTGATGCCCATCAGCCGCAGATAGTCGGACGCTCCCGCGCCCGCATCATTGGGGTTTTTCAAGCCATTGGCCGCCAACCACATGGTCGCTGCCTGCAAGGATTCCGTGCCGCGCTTCACCCCCGTCACGAACACCTTCATCGCCTCGTCTTTTTCGTTCTCCGCAATCCAGCCGTTCAGCAGCGCGAACAAGGCCATCGGCGCGGCGCCGCCCTTGCGGCCCAGCTTGCGGCCCACCAAGTCCATCGCCTGCACGCCATTGGCGCCTTCGTAAACTTGGTTGATGCGGGAATCGCGAACGAACTGCTCCACGCCATTGTCGCGGATATAGCCATGGCCGCCATAGCATTGCATGCCGAGATTGGCGGCCTCGAATCCCAGATCGGTGCCCAAGGCCTTGATCACCGGCGTCATCAAATCTTCCAACAGGCCCGCCGTTTCCGCATCGGGGCGGGACGATTGCGCGATTGAGATGTTGAGCATGGTCCAGGACGCCAGCGCCCGCATCCCTTCGGTCGCGGCGCGCGCCTGCAGCAGCATGCGCTTGACATCCGGATGCACGATTTCCAGATCGGCGGACTTGTCCGGCTCTTTCGCGCCTGTCAGGGCGCGGCCCACGCGGCGTTCATGGGCATAGGCATAGCCGTTCTGATAGGCGACTTCGCCCGCGCCGATGCCCTGAATGCCCACCCCCAGCCGGGCCTGGTTCATCATGCCGAACATGCCCGCCATGCCGGCGCTGGCCGAGCGTTTCTCCCCCGGCTTAGGCGGTGTCGGCTTGGGACCAAGCCGCCAGGCCACGGCATCATCGAAATTCAACACGCAGGTGGCCTGACCCTTGATGCCCATCTTGTGTTCGATGCCGCCGGTGTTGACGCCGTTGCGCGCGGCCATGGCCCCGTCTTCCTTGACGATGAATTTGGGCACCATGAAGAAATTGACGGTCGAGAGATCGTCATGAATCTGGCCGTTTTCATCTGGGATTTTGGCGATCACCATATGGATGATGTTGTCGGTCAAATCCTGGTCGCCGCCGGAAATGAAAATCTTGGTGCCGTTCATGCGATAGGTGCCGTCGGGCTGCTCCACCGCCTTGGTCTTCATCAAGCGAAGATCGGTGCCGCATCCCGGCTCGGTCAGGGCCATGGTCCCGGCCCATTCGCCGGAGACCATTTTCGGCGCGATATGCTGCTTCATCCACTCCTGCCCGGTCGCCAGCAGCGCGCCATAGGCACCGGCCGTCAGCATGGGATACATGGCCAGGGATTGGTTGGCGCTCATCCCCATCTCGTGCGCCGCCATGGTGATGATGGGCGGCATGCCGGCCCCGCCCGCGCTTTCCGGCGCGCCGAGTCCGCCCCAGCCGGCCTCGCTATAGGCTTTGTAAGCCTCCTTGAAGCCCGCAGGTGTGCGGACCGTACCGTTTTCGAAATGGCAGCCTTCTTCGTCGCCGGATTGATTCAGCGGCTGCAGCACCTCTTCGCAAAATTTGCCGGCATTGGAGAGAATGTCGTCCACCAGGTCGGGGGACAGGTCGGCAAAGCCGGGCAGGTCGCGGTGTTTTTCCAGCTCCAGCACTTCCTGGAACAAAAACCGGAAGTCGTCGACCGGCGCGCGGTAAATCGGCATGGCAAGATCCGTATTGAACCCGCTCCACTCTTACCCTGCCGCCGGAAAGCTGACCACTCATTGCCGTTGTGCAAGCGCAAAACAAAGGCCGGGCGCCAATGCGCCCGGCCTTTTGCATGATTGGATCGACTTACGGGATGGGGCGTGTGCCGCTGCCCGCTGGATTCATCGGACGCCCGGCGCGCGACGCAGCTTCATTGGCATCGGCCTGGGCCTGTCGAGACATGCGGCCGGCAGGGGTCTGGGTGGTGATGTCCACGCTCCCGGCATTGTTTCCGGCGGTCGCATTGTTGATGTCGGCGCCGCCGGTCGATACGGCACCGGTGCTGGTGCTGGGCCCCAAGCGTCTCGGGGCCCCGTTCGCGGCCAAGCCGACCGCCGCATTGGCATCGGCAGCGGCATTGCGGTTCAACGAACCAGCCGGGGTGGTCACGGTCCCGGTGGTGTTGACGCCTGTGCCGGTCGATGTGCCGGCCGCGCCGGTGGTAGGGCCGGCGCCAATGCCGCCACCGGGGGTACCACCCACGCCGGCAGCATAGGCCGGGAGGCTGAACAGCAGGCCACCGCACAGCAGCATGGAAAGTCCGGCGCGATGAATGTTTTTTTTCATTGGCTTCTCCCGGATAAGGATCAGCCCCTTACAGGATGAAAACGGCCGCCTTTTCGGGCCGTTCCTGAGGTTCCGAAGCCTTGCGGGGGGTCCCAAAACAATTACCCCGCCAGGACGAACTGGCGGGGCAACAATGGGGTTGGGCGGTAGGCTTTCGAAGGTACCCAACGGGGCGCAACTATTCATGGGGAGGCGGGGGCATGCAACATTTGTTTTAGCCCAATCCAGACATTTCTCCCCAGCGCAACCGCTTGCTTTACCATGTGAACGGCTGCTTTCGGGCGAACCGTCTGTATACACCCTGACTGATAAGGGGGGTGGTGACCCCGGGGTGACTCGAACACCCGGCCTACGGTTTAGGAAACCGCCGCTCTATCCTGCTGAGCTACGGGGTCACGCGCGGGTCTTTTGCTCTATTTCGGGCTGTGAGGCCAGCGTTGGACGTG
>Ga0207689_10002867_pt1 | contig 15905 bp, 17 predicted proteins | sample KBSMisM52_FD_184312 | JGI IMG/M metagenome (GOLD analysis project Ga0207689, IMG submission 184312) | Miscanthus rhizosphere microbial communities from Kellogg Biological Station, Michigan, USA - KBS Miscanthus M5-2 (SPAdes) (version 2) | ecosystem: Host-associated > Plants > Roots >... | reverse complement strand
TTCCACAGTAAAAAGACTTTGTGTTATTAATCGTATGGCATAGTCGAAAACACTTACTCCGGCATTGATTGCGATCATTTGATGTTTTTATTGAACTGCTTCTGACATTTGAAATTTGAAATCAATAATCCCCGCTGCCGGATAATAACCCGTATACAAATCCATCCATCAAATTAACGGTGCGGCATAGTCGTAAACACTTATTTAGTGGATGAGTCTACGTGTTATTCGTATATTTTTATTGACAACTCGTATATTTTATTCAAAAAAATAATAAGACGCTATGCAATTCAACCATGCGACATTACTTTAGCGAGCCTTATAAGTCCACTATCATTTTCCACCGTAAATACAAAACAGAAGCATTATTCAATCAATCCGCCGCCATGCAAAAGACAAAGAAATTGTACCTTGAGTTTGTAAGAGGAGGTGCCGCCGTTTTTGTTCTTATAGCGCACATTTTTGAACTACTGCCATCAACCGGTGGTTTAGCCCATGCGAATTTTATAAAGGTTGGAACCGACGCTGTAATGATCTTTTTTATTCTGTCGGGTTGTGTTATCAACATCTCTCAATCGAGAAATCCGAAATCTAAATCAGAGTTTCTGATCAACCGTTTGCTAAGATTATATCCTCAATTTCTTATCGGAATTCTAATGGCAATAGCGGTTATTCATCTACTGAAAATGGCTGCTCCATCTCATAGCGACATTTTTGGCAACCTTTTTATGGTTAGCTCATTGCAGGGATACATCGTTCCGTCTATCGAAACCAACAGCCCTGTCTGGAGCCTTAGTTTTGAAATGGGATTCTACTTACTGTTTATGCTGACAATCGGATCTTATAAAAAGAGACTTTTGTGGTTTTGGTTTGTGTTATCACTATTGGTGCTGCCGTTATATTATTCCTATTTTTCAAAAATTGGTGTTGTAAATCACATTATCGCTATTCTTTCTTTTTCTTCAATATGGCTTGTTGGCTATTTTGTTTATGAATACCGTAATATATTTTATACCGATACGAAGACAGCTGTTTTAAGCGTTGCCCTGCTGCCATTGATTTCAAGGTTAAATATTTTTTCATCCAGTTACGATCCGTTCAAGTACCTGTTATTCGCTATAGCAGCCGCTCCTTTCTTCAGATACTGCCTGCAGGAAAAAGCTAGTGGTAAAAAGTTAAACATCATTTACCCGTTGATTGCGTACGCTGTACTGGTGGGCACGATTTTCCTGAATTCAGAGTCAAAATTCATGAGCAAAGTAGTGTACTCAGCTTTACCCACACTCTTGCTGGCTTTATATTATGCTTTAAAATCCCTGAACCTTGAGCACAGAGCTACACAATTTGTAAATAAAACAGGTGCTGTAACGGGCAGATATTCGTACTCGCTGTATATAAGTCATTATCCAATCGTCTTTTTTCTCTCAGTGGCTGTAAAGAGCGACGCTGTATATTTAATCCTAAGTGTTATTTTAGTTTGTCTTGTGACTTATATTTTCGACAATGTATGGCAACCTGTTGTGCTAAGACTTTTCAATAGGGAAAATAAGTTAACGTTTAAGGCAGAGACTGCCTTTCGCAATAGTATATTCCGTGAAAGGGAAAAGAAATAACAACAGCGTTTTCCATCTTGCTGTAATTGAAACGAGCCGGGCTGAGGGTCTCCATCTGACCGTGATGTAAGGCAACTGCTGTTGAATTCTTTCTCTTCAAACGAAATGTGATTAAATAGGACAAGAAGGAAACATAAGTAATAAATAAAGGCTGTCATATTCGACAGCCTTCACTTTTTACTAAATCTTTTGTTGATTATTTGCCACCAAACAAATAGCCGATACCAAAGCCCCATACATCATGTGCTTTGAAGACGCCACCGTTAGTGGTAGATCTGTTATTTAAACCTGCATTTCCGTAGAACTGCAGATAAAGATTATTTTTGAATTGGAATCCAAGTTTACCATTGATACCAAGTTCAAAGGGCTTGAGATCCTTATCACTTCCAAACTTCAGCGATTCAGATCCTGAATCATCTTTTACTTTTCCGCTGATAGTATAACCTATTGTAGGACCAAATCCAACAAAGAAGTTACTGCTGTTACGGAATTCTTTTCTAAGAACAGCAGTTACGGGTAAAGTAATTGTGTTGAGTGTAATGGTAGTATTTCCGTTATCAAAAAGATCATCCGTGTTTAAACAAGCTTTACTATTAAACATGAGTGAGGGACGAAGTGCAAACATGTCTGCTAGTTTAATTTCTGCACCGACACCAAATTGTCCATTCACTCCAATATAAGTCGTGCGTTCGCCCGCATATTTGGAAGTGAGTGTTGACCAGCCAAACCCGGCTTCAGGTCCGACTTTAATTTGAACCTGTGAATATCCGCCAATGGATAAACAAAACATACAAATGGTTCCCATAGAAAGGGTAAGGATTAGTTTCTTCATTTTTCGAAAAGTTTAGGTTATTAAATTTTCCGAAAAATAGAACGGCTAATCAGAACTTTATAGCTTTTCCGTGTTTGTTCAGAATAATTTGCGGTAAGTAACAGCTACCCGACCCGTAAAGTTTACAATGGGGGGGTGAAGTTTTACTATTTGAATTTCTACAGAATTGACAGGGGGAAATTCTCTGTGGATCTCATCGGCAATTTTCATGGCCACCGTCTCTAAAAGGGGCTCGTGATGTTCCATCAGGGCGCGGATGATGTTATAAACTTTTACATAATTCACAGTATCATGCAGGTGCGTGATTATTTCTTTAGAAGTGCTAAAATGGACCTTTGCATTTACTTCAAATTCATTTCCTGTTTTTAATTCTTCTGCGTACACTCCATGAAATGCAAAAAATCGAAGACGATTTAATTCTACTGTAACGGTTTTTTGTTCACCCATGTAAGCTTACGGTATTTTGATGCATTGACCTGTTTGAGCGGTTACTTATTTGAATTGCTTAAATTATGACATCGTATCAAGTAACACGATTATTAATGAATGCCTTTTGCTCCGAGGTAACGTTCAGCATCAAGCGCGGCCATACATCCACTGCCTGCGGCAGTTACTGCCTGGCGATAAATCTTATCCTGCACATCACCCGAAGCAAAGACCCCTTCAACATTCGTTTTTGATGTTCCGGCAATTGTTTTTATATACCCGGCATCATCCATGTCCAGCCAGTTCTTAAATATGTCCGAATTAGGTTGATGACCAATGGCAACAAAGAAGCCGCTCACCGGGATAGTTTGTTCCTCACCGGTTTTATTGTTTTTGATTTTTACAGCATTTACTTTGTTTTCACCAAGTACTTCTTCCGTATCGGTATTCCAGTAAATTTTTATATTGGGAGTTTTAAATACTCTTTCCTGCATTACTTTACTGGCCCGCATTTCATCTCTGCGAATAAACATATGAACTGTCGCGCAAAGCTTCGATAAGTATAATGCCTCTTCCGCCGCTGTATCTCCCGCACCGACTATGGCTACTTCTTTTCCTTTAAAGAAAAATCCATCACATACTGCACAGGCACTAACTCCATAACCATTCAGTCGTTGCTCGCTGTCAAGTCCAAGCCATTTGGCAGATGCACCTGTTGCGATGATAACTGCATCGGCTTCTACCATCTTCTCATCATCGATCCATACTTTATAAGGTTGTTGTGAAAAATCAACTTTTGTGGCCAACCCAAAACGAATATCAGCTCCCATACGGGCAGCCTGTTTTTCAAAATCAACCATCATCTCGGGCCCTTGAATTCCATCCGGGTAGCCGGGATAATTTTCTACTTCGGTTGTAATCGTCAATTGTCCCCCCGGTTGAATACCCTGGTATAATACCGGTTTTAGATTGGCTCTAGATGCATAGATGGCCGCTGTATAGCCGGCAGGCCCCGACCCTATAATCAAGCAATGAATTCGTTCGCTCGCTTTTGTTTCCATAATTTTTACCGTGTATTCTTCCCTAAGTCCTTTTATATGATAATCCGCAAAAATAATCTGAATTCATCAACCGTATACTGAAGCAACCGGTATCTGGATATAAGGTGCAAAACCTCTACTTCGGAATAATGATAACATGATATTGCGCAGCATACCCTGCAAAATAACCCAATGCATTTCCCTTTATATTACTTAATACCTTGGTGGGCGATGAAAATGGGTTACCCACGCTGGCATAAGCAAATTCCATAGTCCGCCAGAAATCAAAACTGGCTTTATCAATGTTACATAATTTAAAAGTTACCGTATCTCCTTTGTGAAAATAAACAAGATCGTCTTCCGTCATTCCCAGGTTTCTCGGGTATCCGCGATCTACCTGAAGCGTGTAGGTTGTACCATCTATAATCTGGTCGTCAAATACCGAGTTAATACCCGGGTAAAAAGGCTCGCTGTTATCCTTTGTATAATACCGGACATAATCGCCATAACCGGGAGGGTCAGTCGCTTTTACCATTAATGCTACTAAAGAATCAGGCAAAAAATCAGAAGCCTTTTTCCAATAGACTGAATCAACTTTCTTGGTTATGTTGGGTATCGTTGTGACCGCACTGTAGTCGTTTCCCTGCACTTTGATATGTAGCGAATAAGACCTGTTTAACTCACCGGCAAATGCCGTTGACAGATCAGATGAATCTACAGAATAATAATAAAAAGTATAATCTCCCTGTGTAGTTGAATATTCTTTTAGTTTATGCGTCAACACTCCATTGGATATGGAGATGTCAGCATCGTGAACAAAACTATTCTGTAAAATTTCGGGAGATATTTCTGAAAAATAATCAAGACTATTTGAAAGTACGACCGTTGGAGGTGCGCCATTTTCAATAGACGCTTCAACTACCAGTTTGGTCTGCGCGTCGTTCAACTTTACTGAGACATTTTTTTCGCAGGAAACCAGGAAGACAAGTAGCGACCCTGTTAAAACGAAAACCCTGATCTTCATAAGTAGTATAGATAACCGGAAAGCAAGAGAAATGTTTAAAGTACTTATATAAAGGAAAACAGCCCCAATCAAAAGATCAGAGCTGTTTTAAAATAAACCTACCAATTTGCTATCTTTTATCCCTTACGTGCGGGACTTTTGTTATCCTAAATACGCTTTCAAAGCGCTGCTATAGCGGGCTTTTTGTAATCTCTTGATTGCCCTTTCCTTGATCTGGCGGATACGTTCTTTTGTAAGATCGTATTTCTGGCCAATCTGCTCGATTGTTACGCCATTTTCACCATCAAGTCCGAAATATGCATTTACAATTTCAGCTTCTCTTGGAGAAAGCGATTTCAACACCCGGCGGATCTCATTTCGCAAAGAATCCTTCATTACATCATCATCCGTGTCATCTCCGCCTTCCAGCAGGTCGCCCATGGCTACGTCCTCTGCCTCATGCACAGGGGCATCTAATGAAGTGTGACGGGTATTGCTCTGGAAAATGTTATTGATTTCTGTTTCACTCATTTCCAGCAACTCGGCCAGCTCTTCTGTAGATGGCTCACGCTCATGTTCCTGTTCAAAGGCCATGTAGGCTTTGTTTGCCTTGTTGTATGTACCGATTTTATTCTGAGGAAGACGTACAAGTCTGCCCTGCTCCGCCAAAGCCTGCAGAATCGACTGACGAATCCACCATACGGCGTAAGAAATGAATTTAAAACCCTTTGTCTCATCAAAACGTTGTGCCGCTTTGATCAAACCGAGGTTTCCCTCATTTATTAAGTCGCTGAGTGACAAGCCCTGGTGCTGGTACTGCTTGGCAACAGATACCACGAAACGAAGGTTTGCCTGCACGAGCTTATCCAAAGCTCTTTGATCTCCCATCTTAATCCGCTGAGCTAACGTGGTCTCTTCCTCGGGAGTAATCATAGAAATCTTGGAAATCTCCTGCAAATACTTTTCAACGGCCTGGGAATCCCGGTTCGTAATTTGGGTGGCAATTTTAAGCTGCCTCATAATAGCGTCTCCTTAATTTAATAGAACGAATAATGACAGTCTTTGTTTGCAGAATGTTGCAAATGGATAGTTAATAGCGTGTGCTTGAATTTACCGTCCGTGACCTAACTGCAAAGATAGGTCGTAAAGTTGGAATCTCATAGCGATTTGCTTCAAAAGTTAAAGATAAGTCCCTAATGCTTAATCAAATAAAACAAATGTTCGTCTGAAATGCTTTGCCAGCCCGGCTTTCAGCGATTCAATAAATCATCATTTTTATGGAGATACTTCAACAGGCGTGATTTTAGATTTCCTGTTTAAAAACACCCAGATCAATATGCCGGCAATAACAAGCAGCGTGGATATAACCTCTGCCTGTGTGGGGTGAAAGCCAAATAAACTAAGATGGGTATTGACTCTTATTTTTTCAATAAAAAATCGCTCTGCACCATTTAAAATCAGGTAAAGCGCAAAAAGGGTTCCCGGAACCTTTAATCTTTTCCTGAAAAACCAAAGCACTCCAAAAAGCAAAAGGCAGGTGATGGTCTCGTAAAAAGGAGTCGGAAAAACAGGTACCGGCAACTGGTTGCAATACTTGTCGGCACAATTTGCAATTCTTACGCCGGCTTCGTTCACGTTGTTAGGGTAATTATAGGCAAACACCCAATCGGGTAAAAAGCTAAGTGCCCCGGGCTTCGGAAAATAAGCTTGTGGAACCTCTGCTAATGATCCATGATGTGAAAGAAAGTAAATAGAGTCCACCTTGAGCATGGAGTTAAAATTATTAATTGACCCGGGAACGACAGTTCCCATAGCATCTACCTGGTAGGCGGAATTATATATTCCCCAATCACCGTCGCCCGCTACCTGGCAACCGATTCTTCCCACAGCATAAGCGAGCATTAAAGCAGGAGCCGCCGCATCGTTGAGATGCCAAAATCCGATATTATGTTTTTTAGCATACACCCATATGGCAATTGCTGCGCAAATAAGACCACCATAAAAAGTTAACCCTGCCGGGGAAAAAATATATTCTGTTGGTTTCTTTATAAAATCATCCCAATTTTCAAAAAAGTCGAACAGCTTGGCGCCAATCAAACCAAAAACCAAAGCGAGAATTGTCATTTCACCTACCCTGTCGTGTGGCCAGAACCTTATCTTTCTCTCTTCAGGTTTGGGAAGTTTCTGCTTATTTTTTTCCCACCATTTAAATCCCGCGAACACCAAACCACAGATTATACCCGCAGGCCAATTACCTAAACTTGAGAAGATAAATGCGGGAGGATCGCTCGTTGCTGCACTTCCCATCAGAAAGAGGCCAAGAAATTTATAACCAAAAAGAAATCCCATCAGGAAGTTGAGCAAAAGCTCCATGAAGCTGGCTGGCTTGCCCACCACAACAGATATTTCTGTCGGTTGCAATAACCCTTCTTTACTTTTTCTTCTCAACTCAGCAGTAAGAACAACAGCAGCTAATATGAAAGAAATGGCAACAAATACTCCGAACGTGTTGGCAACCCGCAAAAATTTCCAGTCAACTCCAAATAAATCCTTGAAAGCATAATAAAGGTTAGGATACATCGGCAGAAAAATTTGCGGTTATTTTTATAAAGGGCGAATATACAACTCAAATGAACAGCAACAGAGATATAAAAGCAAACCTCTCCAGCGGAGAGGTTTGATATAATTTTTCAAATTTATAATCAATTACAATAATGCTCAAATGCACTGATGAGATTATGAGCAATGACCTGTGCGGGTCTGCCTTCAATTTGGTGACGCTCTATAAAATGAACCAATTGTCCATTTTTGAATAAAGCAATAGCAGGAGATGAAGGAGGATAAGGCAACAAATGTTCTCTTATCTTTTTTACCGCATCTATGTCGAAGCCGGCAAAAGTAGTAGTGAGAAAATCAGGTTTTTTAGAAGCATTTGCAACGGCCATTAATACACCGGGTCTTGCACTGCCTGCCGAACAACCGCATACAGAGTTGATCATTACAAGGGTGGTTCCTTCTTTCTTCAACTGATCGTCTACTTCGGCTGACGACAATAATTCGGTAAAGCCATTCTCAGTTAGCTCTTCCTTCATTGGTATTACTATTTCTTCGGGATACATATTTATTGTTTAGACATTGAAACACAAAAGTAAACAAAAAGTTCATTTTCTATGAAACTCACACCCTGTAAGGAAATTTTGGCATGTGATTGAAGGCAAATCTGAAATTTTGGCCGTTTTTTTTATCGAATATAACAATCAGTCATGAAAGAATGTGATGGTACAGGATTTGAAAAATCAAATCGTCAATTAATCAAAAAAAAATAAAAAAGATAATTTATGACACTCGTAAAATTCAACAGGCCGGTTTCAAGAAATTTCGGCAATCTCGTGGATGATTTCTTTAGTGAAGTTCCTGCACTGTTTAATGAAAGCTTTAACAAATCGGTATCGAACGTTTTTGTTCCGGTAAACGTCAAAGAAAGTGAAGGAAGCTATCAATTAGATGTGGTAGCACCGGGTTTTGACAAAGGTGATTTTAAGGTTAATGTGGATGGGAATATTCTCACCGTGTCTGCTGAAAAGAAAGCAGAAGAAAAGAAAGAAAATGAAAAGCAGGTGAGAAATGAATACAAATATCGCTCTTTCAAACGCTCATTTACGTTAGATGAAAAGACTGATGCTGCCGGAATCGAAGCATCTTATATAAATGGTGTTTTGACATTAAACCTTCCGAAGAAAGCAGAAGTCAAAGAAGCAGTAAAAGAAATATCAGTGAAGTAATTTAAATAAAGATTTTTCTCATAAGCAGTTGGTTTTGGTTTACACCCTGTCGTTTTTACGACGGGGTTTTTATTTTAACAATTCATTTATACTATCGAAAACGATTGTGTATGCAACCTCATTAACCAAAATGACCTAATATTGCACCCGTTTCATTTTTATCACACTATAAATGAAAGGATGAAAAAAAGGATTTCCTTTAACCTGTTACTTCTATTCATAGTTTTTAAAGGTTCGGCTCAGGTTCTCACACACGCAGACAGTATTACTATTTTGAAAGCTGACTCATTGCTGCATGCAATCAATGCAGACACATCGCTCCGCATCATTAATATCAATCCCACTTTTAACGTGCATGTGGATTCGATGCTCGCCTACCAGTTTTTGATCAACCGCGAAACGTCGAGGTATTACTGGTACCTGAAAAATTCGCCGGTCGGTTTAAAGATTGATAAAGACAATGGGTTACTTACTTTCCGCCCCGATAAATCATATTTTCTTTCGGGAAAATTGAAGTATGATTATGATTATAAAGTAACCGTGGGTGTGCAAAATCTCAGCAATCCCAAAGACAAATACGATACATCTTTTACGCTCACTTTTTATAACACGGAAATCCTGCCGTCGAAAGTAAAACCAAGTGTATCCGGTACATTGGTAGTTTATGAAGGCGATCCGGTATCTTTTAAAGTACAATGTGAAGCAGGAAGCTTTCCGATAGAAGATATCCTGTTCTCAAGCAGCATATCGATCAAGAATTTTACACTGGTTAAGAAATGTGATGATGAATTCAATTGGACACCAGGTTATGATTTCGTGAACCCTGATACGGATGCCGATCAGCAAAAATCAGTGAACCTGATTTTTATAGGTTCAACGAAATTTAAAGTAAGAGATACCGCTGTAGTAAAAATAATTGTAAAAAATGCGATGAATTTTCCAATGGCAAATGAAGAATTCAGGCAGATCGCGAAAAGCATTAATACCTATACGCTGAAGCTGAAATACACATTTCTGCAATTGGATAAAAAGTTAAAGAAATCGAAGACAGCCCGCAGTTCGTTTGACCTCACCACCGCTGCAACTGCCCTTACAGGAACGGTTTTAAATACGTCGAGCAGCACAGGGGCGCAGAATACCGGAAAAGTGCTTCCCAGCGTTGGCGTGGCACTAGTACCCGTGAAAGAAACAACCTCGCCACCAAAAACGATTGAACAAAACCAGGCTACTTTAGTTCGTTCCTCCATAAAACGTCTTGAGTATGTGGTTTTCGACAACCAGATCATCGGCGAGAAAGACCCTGATGTGATAAAGAAGACAAATAAATTAAAAGACGAACTGAAACAGATTCAAACGCAGCTTATAGATGTGCCGATTGAATTGGCCACCGATATGACTGAAGAGGAATTAAACAACTACTTCAACAGTCCTAAAGTGAATAAAAAATACCGGTTGAAAAAGTAACTATTCACAGCCTTGTTTGCGCCGGGTATCAATTATATATTGAATTTTCCATTCGCCATTTATTCTTACTAATTGGAAGGAATCAACACCACAATGGCTGAATTTGCCCTTGTAATAAAATTTATAAGGCGCCCAAACCATTGCAAGAGAGCCATCAATTTTTATTGTTTCAAAACGGATCTGTTCATCTGCCGCGCCCTTCTTTTCTTTACTGATAAAATCTATAAACTCTTTTGGATCTTCCGACCGTACTGTTGCTGCTCCTTCTTTCTCAGCGATGGTATGAAATACAATATTTTCCGAAAAAGTATTTTTAAGTGAGACAGGGTCCGCATTTCGCATTGCATCAAACATTTTATTAACAACAGTTTTAACAGAATCTTCTGCTGACTGCGCATTTATTTCCGTCATAAATAAGGTTGCTGTAAATAAAATAAAAATGTATTTCATGTTAACCTGTTTTTAAAAGTTTATGGCAATAATCCGATTTATAAATTTAAAAGTTTGCAAATGAAAACAATTAAAATTTTACCCGTGATAATGATAGCCGGGATGGTAACACTTCTTATGAGTTGCACAGTTTCCCGTCCCTACTCTACCTATCCTGCGGGACCGAATGCTTCTTTATCTTTAATTGTTAATCCATACCCGGGAATTGTAGTAAGCCGCTACAATGATGGCCGGTACTATTACCGGAATCCACAGGGTTATACATATTGGAGAGGATACGATAACAGGTATTATTTGGACAGATCGTATGTAGGCAGAAATTATTATCGCCACAGGGATTACAACGATTGGAGAAATAATGGAAATTATGGTGGCAGACGCCACAGGCATTAATCAACTTACCGGGCTCTTTACCTATTGAAAGGAACTATTGCTGCCGGTTGGCATTTCTTTAAAGTAATAAAGAGCCTCTTTATTTTGTGAATGGTGAATGGTCAATATTGAATAGGTATCTAAAATTATCAAACATTCAGGTTTCCTGGTTCGCAAGTATTGACTATTCACTATTCATCAGTGACAAAACAAATTGTTCGAAACAGCCTTACTTATATCCTAATATTTTCAGCATGCTCTGTGCCGTTTGCTGCCTTGCGTTTAACCAATCAACCAATTTTCCGTTTTTATCATAATCCACGATCACATGTTTTGGAGATGGTATGAGGCAATGTTTGATACCTCCGTAACCGCTTATCTGATCCTGGTAAGCGCCGGTATGAAAAAAGCCAAGATATAGCGGCTCACCATTATTTATTTTAGGAAGGAAAACTTCGTTGATGTGCTCTTCCGAATCGTAATAATCATGACTGTCGCATGTCATACCGCCTAGTACCACACGCTGGTAATCCACATCCCACTTGTTTATCGGCAGTAAAAGAAACCGCTCACCAATTCCCCACGTATCCGGCAGCGTGGTGATGAAGGAAGAGTCAATCATATACCACACCTCACGATCATTCTGTACTTTTTGCGCTTCCACACTGTAAACATGGGCCATGCTCTCTCCTACCGTAAAACTTCCGAACTCGGTGAATATATTCGGCATCGGCACTTTTGCTTTTTTACATGCCGATTTAATATTTCCAACTATTTCATTGATCATAAACTGGTAATCATACTCAAAACCCAGTGAATGCTTAATGGGAAAACCTCCGCCTATATTGATAGAATCCAGTTCCGGGCAAATTTTCTTAAGCTGACAGTAAAGATTGATGATCTTATTTAATTCACTCCAGTAATAGATATCGTCTTTAATTCCTTTATTCAAAAAAATATGAAGCATTTTTAACTGGAACTTACTTTCATATCCTTCGATTCGGTCAACATAAAATTCCAGGATATCCTTTGCACGAATACCCAGCCGGGAAGTATAAAACGGAAATGTCGGCTCTTCTTCTGCAGCAACACGTATACCCAATTTAAAAGGCACACGAACAGTTTTCGCATACTCCTTTAATTCGTCTTTATTATCCAACACCGGGATCACGTTCTGAAAACCGGAATTCAATAACCCGGCAATGCGCCGTATATATCCTTTTTGTTTAAACCCGTTACAAATAATGTGTGTTTCCTTGGTGATCTTTTTCTTTTCGTAAAGCTTTTTTATGATTTCGATGTCGTAAGCATAGGACGTTTCGAGATGAATGTCATGTTTCAGCGCTTCTTCCAAAACATAAGCGAAGTGTGAGCTCTTGGTGCAATAACAATAAAAATACCTGCCTTCATACTTATGCTTCTTCATGGCTGTCGCAAACATCTGCTTCGCTTTTTTGATCTGCATGCCGATCTTGGGCAGGAAACTTAGTTTTAACGGTGTGCCGTATTTATCAATAAGGCTCTTTACATCTATTCCATTAAACTGGAGATATCCGTCTTTTACTTCAAAACCTTCCTGCGGAAAATTAAATGTTTGCTGTACAAGGTCGTTGTAGGAATTATTCATTAATGTAGAAGGGGTATTCGATTGTGCCATATTTTTTTTGCGGTTACAAAAGTATAATCTTTATCAAATTTTGAAATTATTTTTATGAACGAGGCTCCTGCCAATTTCCCCAATCAAATATATTTATACCTTCACGATAATTGATTATAAAATTAAAGTTGCGTTTTTTTGCCCTGCGATGAATAAAGCTATCACCGGAATCTGCTTGTTGAGTTTCTTATTCGTATCCTGTTCCAGGGGTTATCAGCAGTTTGTCTCGTCATACACGTTTAAATCTCCGGATGGAAAACCGGATTATTCAAATCTCGATTACTGGGCAGCACATCCGGATAAGAAAGATCCCTCGGACAGTTTGCCAAAACCACTGGTGAAAGATTTTGTTCCGGATACATCTGCTGATGTATTCTTCATTTATCCAACCTCGTACGGCGATGCCAGTTATACGCTCGGCTACAATGCGCCGATAGATAATGCCCTGATCAATGCAAAAACAGACTATAGCAGCATTTTGTACCAGGCAAGTGTTTTCAACGCAGCTGGTCGGATATTTGCGCCCCGTTACCGCCAGGCGAATTACTGGTATTACTTTTCAAAAGATACCGCAAGGGCAAAAGAGGCATTTGATTTCGCTTATGATGATGTAAAACTTGCTTTTGAATATTACCTTGAACATTTTAATCATGGCAGACCGATCATCATTGGAGCACATAGCCAGGGCACTACTCATGCGATCAGGCTGTTAAAGGAATTTTTTGACGGCAAACCTTTGCAAAAACAATTAGTTGTAGCCTATCTCGCCGGCATTCCGGTACAACCCGGATATTTTTCAAGTCTCAAATCCTGCGATAACCCGGATGAAACGGGCTGTTTTTGTAGTTGGAGAACGATGAAAAAGGACTATATACCTGGATATATAAAAACTGAGAAGTATAAAGCAATTGTCACTAATCCGCTTACCTGGGACGCCTCAAAACCCGATGCGCCGCGAAGTGCAAACAATGGATCCGTTCTGAGACATTTTAATAAAATAACAAAGCATGTGGTGAATGCCAGCATACATGAAGGCGTGTTGTGGACAAACAAGCCTCGTTTTTTTGGCAGTATATTTTTACGTTCAAAGAATTACCATATTGCCGATTACAACTTCTATTATATGAGCATAAGGCAAAACGTCAAACTTCGGCTCAACCGGTTTCTTAACAGGCAATAAAAAAACCGGCCTGGTACAAGCCGGTCACTGTTGCGATTACAGTAAATATTACTTTACAGAGTCAACAAGATTCTTAAATGTTTCGGGATTGTTCATAGCAAGATCAGCAAGAACTTTACGATCGAGCTCTATTCCCTTCTTATGAAGTTTGTTGATGAATTCAGAATAAGTCAAACCTTCGGCACGTACCGCTGCATTGATACGGGCAATCCATAACTGGCGGTAAGATCTTTTCTTCAGTTTACGACCCACATACATGTAGGTCATACCTTTTTCTACTACATTTTTGGCAACTGTATACACGTTTTTACGCTTGCCATAAAAACCTTTTGCCTGTTTTAATATTTTTTTACGACGAGCCTTGCTTGCTGCCGAATTAACTGAACGTGGCATATCTTAATAAGTTTAAATTTTAAAATTGAATAGTATCAGTCATGATTGTCAAATAAGTCATCCGAATCAGGTGCAGGTGTCGTATAACAAATCACCTGGCGTGTTTGACTAATTTGATCGTTTATGACTATTTCAGTCTTAAGAGACGTTTTACAAAATCCAAATTGGCTTTTGATACTTCTCCGTCTTTGCGCAGATTGCGTTTGCGCTTTTTTGTTTTCTTAGTAAGAATGTGCCGTTTGAAGCTTTTCTGGTGAGTTATTTTTCCGGTCGCCGTCACTTTAAAGCGTTTTTTGGCGCTGGAATTCGTTTTTACCTTGGGCATTTTACATGCTTTTATGTTACATCTTTGAGGCGTTCCTGAACAGACAGGATCCTTAGCGGGCCTCTTCAGACAATAAACCTTGAATTAAATCAAAAGGTTTTAAGGAGCGCAAAGGTAAGGTGTGAATACCGGATTACAAAACCTGAATAATCTGACTCCTTTTTGTGAAGATCTATTTCTCCAGGTACATTACTTCTTTGACCAGTTTTACCGTACGTGCAACGTCCGGCAGAGCGGCAGCAACAAGATTGGGCGCATAATGTAAAGGAGCATCTGCGGCCGTAATACGGCGGATCGGTGCATCAAGGTAATCAAACCCTTCTTTTTGAATGCGATAGGCAATTTCAGAAGAAACTGAGCACATAGGCCATTGCTCGTCTATAATAACCAGGCGGTTCGTTTTCTTTACACTTTCAAGTATTGTCATCCAATCCAAAGGACGTATTGTACGAAGATCAATTACTTCGGCGCTTATGTTTTCTTTTTCTAATTCCGCAGCGGCGCCATTAGCTACTTTCATCATCTTGTTGTATCCAACAATCGTCACATCGGCTCCCTGCCTGGTTACATCAGCTTTACCTAATTCGATATAATATTCTTCTTCCGGTACTTCGCTTTTCTCTCCATACATTACCTCGCTTTCCATAAACATTACCGGGTCTTCCTCGTAACGTATAGCTTGTTTCAAAAGCCCTTTCGCATCATACCCATTACTTGGCGACACAACCTTGATACCGGGAATATTTGCATAATAACTTTCAAAGGCTGTGGAATGCTGTGCTCCCAGCTGACCCGCAGATCCATTTGGTCCGCGAAATACAATCGGGCAACTTACCTGCCCGCCACTCATCGCCAGCATTTTGGACGCGGTATTCAAAATCTGGTCCAATGCCAATACCGCAAAGTTCCAGGTCATAAACTCAATAACGGGTCTGAGACCACTTTGTGCCGCGCCAACGCCAACACCCGCGAAACCTAATTCTGAAATAGGCGTATCAATCACTCTTTTCGGACCAAACTCTGCCAGCATGCCCTGGCTCACTTTATATGCACCATTGTATTCAGCTACCTCTTCACCCATGAGAAATACGCGGTCATCCCGTCTCATTTCCTCACTCATTGCCTCTCTAAGCGCTTCACGAAAAGCTATTGATCTTGCCATTGTAATTTTTTTAAAAAAGCGGAGCAAAAATATCGCAAGCACATCATAACCCCAAATGTTGTTTATTCAGCAGATATCTGTATGTGAATTGATCAATGAAATTTGATGGTTCAGCAAAGGCAACAAGAGTAGTTTATTCTGCAAGAAGGGACTTTGCGCATCATTCATCACTCATTTCAATTCACCCGGAGTGAATGCAAAGGGAA